>Ga0074193_1001016_pt1 | contig 38965 bp, 35 predicted proteins | sample EPASupsiteHSE605_FD_64523 | JGI IMG/M metagenome (GOLD analysis project Ga0074193, IMG submission 64523) | Bioremediated contaminated groundwater from EPA Superfund site, New Mexico - Sample HSE6-05 | ecosystem: Environmental > Aquatic > Deep subsurface > Groundwater > Contaminated ... | reverse complement strand
ATAGTAATAACCCTATTAGGCTTTTTTTATTTGTTCTACTATGTTTTTTCTTCATTACTGTTGATTAAGCTTGTATGTTAATGGAATTTAACATACAAGCTGTACATTGTCAAGTGAAATAGACCCCGTTCTTGAAGTGGAGTTTATTTTTTATTGTAAACCAACACAAGTCATGTAGTATATCCTAAAACATCTATATTTTGTCGCGAAATATTAACAAGCTAATTCACGACATGCAAATAGTATCTAATGGTATTAGCATTTACTAAATTTCTATTACAATTTAATATTTCAGTATAGGAGTTATATAATTGTTTGTACTTGTTATTTAAAACTAATTTTAAATTGGAGGTTTTATTTTGAAATTAAAATGTATTATTTTAAGACAATGTCTAAATATAATACATGTAATTTTATAAATATTAATATTATGTTAAGTATCTACGCTCTTCACGAACTGATTCAGCAATATCAAATGCTTGGCATGATTTATGCTATTTATAACATTGTCGGAAAAGGTTACATTTTTGTGTAGACTCGTGTAAATATTTACTACATTATATCATTGATTTGTCGAAACAACTACCTTATATATATATTTTTGTATATATTTATTTAATTTTCCAAATATTATATAATATTACTATTTTTTTTGATTTAACTTTTACATTTATATAATAATGTAATATTTATTAATTTTTTAACCATTCTGAAAACGTTATCTTTGTATAATGATTTAAAGTTGTAAACGTTATGATACGAAAGGAGGTGAAACCTTAAATTCATATTCTTAATACTAAGTACTTATTTAAAACTAATTTTGAATTGGAGGTTTTATTTTGAAATCAAAAAGATTAAAAAATTTATGTGCTCGTTTAACCCTAGCTTTTACTCTTTCTTTAGGGCTTACATCACTAGCTCCATTACAAGCTTATGCTGCAGGAACATTCACTACTGTTACTTATAGTGGTAGAGAGTACAAGCTTTACGTACCAAGTGGCTATACTGCTGGTTCTGAATTGCCTTTAGTAGTTATGCTACACGGATGTACTCAAGATCCAGATCAATTTGCAGCTGGTACACAAATGAATGCTTTAGCTGAAACTGAAAACTTCTTAGTAATGTATCCTAAGCAAACAACTCAAGCAAATCAAAATGCTTGCTGGAACTTTTTTGAACCAACTAGCCAAGTACGAGGTTCAGGTGAACCAGCTCTTATAGCAGGTATGGTTAACGATGTTAAAGCAGATTACTCTGTAAATGATGAAGCTGTCTTTGTAACTGGATTATCTGCTGGTGGTGCTATGACTGCTATTATGGGAGCTACTTACCCAGATGTATTTAAAGCTATCAGTGTTGGTGCTGGTTTAGAATATAAAGCTGCTACTAGCATGAATGCTGCATTCACTGCAATGAGCAGTGGTGGTCCAGATCCTGTAGCTCAAGGGCTAGCCGCTTACAATGCAATGGGATCATATGAAAGAGTAGTACCTACAATGGTATTCCACGGAACTTCCGATTCTACTGTTGCCACAGTTAACGGAAACCAAGTGCTTACTCAATGGGCTGAAACAAACGACCGTGCTGATGACGGTTCTTCAAATAATTCAATAGATGATGTTGCTGATCAAACAATAACTGGACAAGTACCTGGTTCTGGCGGAAGAGCTTATACTAGATATGTATATAATGATGCTAACGGAAATCCTATAATGGAAAAATACTTAGTTACTGGAATGGGACATGCTTGGTCTGGCGGAAGCACTGCCGGAAGCTATACTGATCCAAAGGGTCCAAATCAAACTCAAATAACTTGGGATTTCTTTAAAAGTTTTATGGCTGACACTGTAGCTCCTGTAACTACTGCTAGTAAAGCTGGTGGCTTTTACACTTCTGCTATAAATGTTGCTTTAACTGTTAACGAAGCTGCTACTACTTACTATACTTTAGACGGAACTACTCCAACAGCAAGTTCAGCTGTTTACACTGCTCCTATAGCTATTAGCGATGATGCAACATTAAAGTTCTTCAGTGTTGATACTGCTGGTAATCAAGAAGCTGTACAAACTAATGTTTATCAATTTGGTGAAGATACAATAGCTCCTGTAACTACTGTAAGCCCTGCTGGTGGTACTTATAGCGGTTCTGTAAATGTTACTTTAACTGCTAATGAAGCAGCTACTACTTACTATACTTTAGATGGAACTACTCCAACTACAAGTTCAGCTATTTACAGTGCTCCTATAGCTCTTAGCGCTGACGCAACATTAAAATTCTTCAGTGTTGATGCTGCTGGTAATCAAGAAGCTGTTAAAACTGAAGTTTATAACGTTGAAATTAGCTACGAAACTGCTACAGGAACAGCTACAGAACATTATGTTGCTGGTAGATTAGATGTAGCAGGATATACAGCAATGGGTACAAAATATGGATACTCAACACCATTTAACCTATATAAAGTAGCAGGATCTTCTGTTTGGACAGATGTTAACCCAGTAGGATCAACAGATACAACAGCTCCTGTAACTACTATAAGCCCTGCTGGCGGTACTTACACTTCTGCTCAATCAGTTACTTTAACTGCTAATGAAGCAGCTACTACTTACTATACTTTAGATGGAACTACTCCAACTACAAGCTCAACTGTATACACTGGTGCTATCAATATTAGCGCTAACACAACATTAAAATTCTTCAGTGTTGATACTGCTGGTAATCAAGAAGCTGTTAAGACTGAAGCTTATACTATTCAAGCTCCTCCTGTAGATACAACAGCTCCTGTAACTACTGCAAGCCCTGCTGGCGGTACTTACACTTCTGCTCAATCAGTTACTTTAACCGCTAATGAAGCTGCAACTACTTACTATACTTTAAATGGAACTACTCCAACTACTAGTTCAACTGTATATACTGGAGCTATCAATATTAGCACTAACACAACATTAAAATTCTTCAGTGTTGATACTGCTGGTAATCAAGAAGCTGTTAAAACTGAAACTTATACTATTCAAACTCCTGGAACAGTATTTAACTCAATAGATTCTGAAGATGGATTCGTTGGTCAATTAACTGCTGATGGATTCAGCACTACAACTTTAAAAGTTGGAGATAAGGGAATGTACAATGCTAACACATACTACTCAATCTTATCTTTTGATACTAGCTCTCTTGGATCAGCTTCTATTGGAAGTGCTAAACTAAGAGTATACAGAAAAGCTTTAACAGGAAGTGTAACTGGAATTAAAGTTGATATAAAATCTGGATACTTTGGCACAAGCAGTGCTTTAGCTCAAGCAGATTACAGTGCTAGTGCTTCTCTTGTAGATGTAGCAACTGGTAGCGTACCAACTGCTAATAATGAATATGTTGATATTCCACTATCTTCATTATCATTATCATACATCAACAAAACTGGTAAAACTCAATTTAGATTAAAAGGTGTTTCTGCAACTGATTCTATAGCTGATTCACTTGAAATCTACGGTGGAGATAGCAGTCAGTATGCTCCTCAATTAATTATTACAACAAATTAAATCTAAAAAAGAGTGGTATTAATTACCACTCTTTTGCTATTAAAAAGCTATTACTATCCCTCCATCATCTGCATAGGTGGAGCTGAGTCCTGACATTTCAACAATAAAAACATCTTGAAAATTATATTTTTTTAATACCTCTTCTTTAAATTTCTGAGCCCTTTCAAAGCAATTGCAATGAGCAATTCCTAGTACCTTTTTCTCTAAATTCTCTCCTTCTTCACCAATAATATTAAGTAACCTTCCAAAAGCCTTTTTATATCCTCTTGTCTTTTCAACTAATCTTATAGTACCTTCTTTAGTAGAGCCCATAATAGGTTTAATGGATAACATATTGGCAACTTTCGCAACAATTGGATTCAATCTCCCTGCCTTAGATAAATGCTCTAGACTCTCTAATAAAAAGAAAGTTTTCATTTCATGAATATATTTTGTTACTGTGTCCACTATCTCCAATTCTTCAATGCCTTTTTTAGATAATTCATTAATCTTCAATGCAATTAAGGTTTCACCAACAGAAGCACTTAAGGAATCGAAAACATATATAAATTTATTCCCTATTTCATCTAAAAATAAATTTTTTGCAAGCACTGCACTATTATAACTTCCGCTTAATTTTGATGATAAAGTTACTACAAAAACACTGTCCTCTCCTTCATATTTTTTCATATAATCCTCTGGAGAAGGGCAAGATGTTTTAGGAGCTACTTCACACATAGCCATATCTTTAATATAACACATAACATCTAATTTTTCGTCATCTACATATTCTTTATCCTTTAACTGCAAAATTAAAGGGGCAATATTTATATTTAAATTTTTTTTAATATCCTCAGATAAATCACAACTACTGTCTGCAACAATTTTAACCTTCACCTAACTTCACCCCTACTCTTTTTCATTTGCATTAAGAAAGAATACTGCTATAGTACCTGGCCCCGAATGAGCCCCTATTACACTTCCTACTGTATTTATTAAGAATTCCTTACATGCATACTTTCCTTCTATCATTTCTCTGATTTTTTCCGCTTCATCCAGGCAATCTCCATGGGATATACCTACTATCTGATTATTTAAATCTACTCCTCGTTCTCCGACTATATCAACAATTCTCCTGAGAGACTTTTTTCTTCCCCTAACTTTCTCTATTGGTACTAGTCTACCATCCTTCACATTAAGAATTGGTTTTATATCTAATAGTCCACCAATTAAAGCAGATGTTCTGCTGACCCTTCCCCCTCTAAATAGATATTCTAAGGTTTCAACTGTAAAAATATGTTCCATATGCTTTATATAAAAATCTATTTTAGATAAAATTTCATCTTTGCTTTTTCCCTCTATTGCCATCTTAGAGGCTTTATAAACTATCAAACCAAAACCAATAGATGCACATCCTGTATCAATTGTGTACCCATCAAAATTCGGATATAATTCTAAAACCTCTTCTTTAGCAATTGTTGCTGCCTGAAAAGTTCCAGAAAGCCCTGAGGAAAATCCTATATATATACATGTTTCCTTTTTCTCTGCATACCTTATAAAAGCTTCTTTAAATTTACTTGGAGGCACTTGAGAGGTCTTGTACACTTTTCCTTCTCTCATACCAGAATACATTTGCTCTGGTTTAATATCCTTACCATCTAAATAATCAACTTCACCTAAATGTACAGAGAGGGGTAAAACTTCTATATTATTTTCCTTAACAATATTTTGTGGTAAATCGCACCCGCTATCTGTTAATATCCTTATAGTCATCCCATCATCCCCTTATTTATTATAAAAATCCTACTATTATATTTTACACTATTATAGTTAAGTATTATTACTTTTTATATAAATTTTAGGAGGTAATATACTTATTGTTTTTTTCTCATTGCCTTATTCCTAACATTTCTTCATCAGCTTCTTTAAATATCTTTTCAAAAATATTTTTGTCAATAGCTGCTAATCTAGCTTATATTTTCTCCTCATATGAGCCAATGACTATTGATAAAAATTCATCTCCTCCAATTCTTATGAATATGTCTTTTTTATCGAAATTATTCTTTAAAATCTTAACAGTTTCTATAATAGCCTTGTCTCCTTTAATATGTCGAAACTTATCATTAATTATCTTTAAATTGTCCATATCAAAAACTATTAATATGGCTTTTTCAAATGGTATTTGAACATTTTCAAAAAATATAACATAACAAATACAAACATAAATTCATCTTTAATACAAAAAAAGATGTGGCTTATAATTCCACACCTCCATTTATTGCTGATGTACAACATCTAATCTACCAAATTTACTATATTGTCCAAGCCATGCAAGCTTAACAGTACCAACTGGACCATTTCTTTGCTTTGCTATAATGCATTCTGCTACATTTTTATCTTCTGTTTCGTTATTATAATATTCATCTCTATACAAAAACATAACTAAGTCTGCATCCTGCTCAATGGAACCAGATTCCCTAAGGTCAGAAAGCATTGGTCTATGGTCTGCTCTTTGCTCTGGTGCACGGGATAACTGCGAAAGTGCAATTACGGGACAATGCATTTCCTTTGCAAGAGCCTTTATAGATCTAGATATTTCAGAAACCTCTTGTTGTCTACTTTCAGATCCACTGCTTCCGCTCATTAGCTGAAGGTAGTCAATGACTATAAGATCAATACCATATTCTATTTTTAATCTTCTACACTTTGATCTCATTTCCATTACAGAAACTCCAGCAGTATCATCAATATATATTTTAGAGGCTGCTATTGGTCCTGCTGCTTTAGCTATTCTCTCCCAATCGCTATCCTCTAATGCTCCTGTTCTCAGCTTTAGCATATCAATGTTAGCTTCAGCACAAAGAATCTTATAAGCTAATTGTTCTTTTGACATTTCTAAAGAAAAAACTACTACGCTTTTCCCTTCCCTTATTGCAGCATATTGAGCAATATTTATAGCAAAAGTTGTTTTTCCCATTGAGGGTCTAGCTGCAATTAAAATCATATCTCCTGACTGAAATCCAGAGGTCTTTGAATCTAACTCTGGAAAGCCCGAAGGAACACCTGTTGTTTCCCCTTTATTATTGAACATTTTTTCTATCTGCTCAAAGCCTCTTTCAAGTACTATGCTAATAGGCTCAAAATCACTGGAGCTCTTCTTTTGTGCAATATCAAAAATTCTTTTTTCAGCTCCATCTAAAACGCCTTCCACATCATCTTGCTTTGTGTAGCTTTCTTCTGTTATCTCAGCTGAAGCTTTAATTAATTTTCTAAGCACAGACTTCTGTTCAACAATTTTAGCATAAGAATTTAAATTACTTGTAGTTTCTATGGAAGCTGTAAGTTCTGTTATGTATGTGATACCTCCAACTACTTGTAGCTTCTCAGTAGCATTTAAATGTTCAATTAAAGTTACTGTATCCACTGGAATATCCTTAGAATATAATTCTAATACAGCATTAAATATAACCTTATGTCCTTCTCTATAGAAGTCTTCTCCCTTTAATACTTCTGCTGCTTGAGCTATTGATGTTTTATCTTTTATCATACATCCCAAAACTCTTTGTTCTGCCTCAATATTTTGAGGCAGAACCCTAAGATGTGCTTCCATTTGCCATCTCCCCTAATTGTCTAATTTAGAATTGCTTTCTCAAAAGCAATTCTAATAAGCTCTTCTATATTATCAACTGCTTCTACTTCAATATCATCTAATCCTGAAGGTACTTCCTTTAAGTTGTCTTTTGGAACTATTACTAACTTAATTCCTTTTCTTCTAGCTCCATACACTTTTTCAAATATTCCTCCAACAGGCTTTATTTTTCCCCTTAAGGATATTTCACCTGTTACTGCAATGTCTTGTCTAATTGGTTTGTTTAATAAGGCACTTATTATACAAATGGTTATTGCTGCACCCGCTGAAGGACCATCTATACGTCCTCCCCCTACAATGTTGACATGAATATCATAATCATTAATATCCTTGTCTGTTATTTTTCTTATTACAGAGGCAGCATTAACTACTGAGTCTTTTGCCATACTTCCAGCTGTATCATTAAATTTTACATGACCTTTTCCCTTTTCCTTAGCGTCAAATACTGCAGCCTCTATTTCTAAGGTTGAACCAATATATCCACTAACACCAAGCCCTAAAATATGGCCTACCTCATGTTCTCCTTCTGTTGAAATCTCTTCAAAAGGTGTAAATCTGCTTATAGAAATTACTTCTTCAATATCCTTTAAAGATATAAAAACATCATCATAGGTTTCTGATCTTCTATTATAAAGTACATAACCATAGGTATCTGCTAAAATGTTTACTGCTTTTCTTCCTTCAATGGTGTATCTACTTATAAGCTTTGAGGAACCTTCCTCTAATTTTATATTTAACTTATTAGCGGCATTTTCAACAATTTTCTCTATATCCTTAGGAGACAGTGGCTCAAAGTATACCTCTGCACACCTAGATCTTAAGGCTGGATCTATATCCTTAGGTTCTCTCGTAGTAGCCCCTATAAGCACAAAATCTGCTGGTGCTCCGTTATCAAATAGATACCTTATATACTTAGGGACATTCTCATCATCAGGATCATAATATGATGATGAGAATTCTACTCTTTTATCTTCTAATACCTTTAATAACTTGTTTTGAAGTATTATATCTAATTCCCCTATTTCATCGATAAATAGAACTCCTCCATGAGCCTCAGTTACAAGACCTGGTTTTGGTTCAGGAACTCCTATTTCAGCTAAATCCCTCTTACTCCCCTGGTATATAGGATCGTGTACTGATCCTAACAAAGGATTTGTTATCTCTCTTGGATCCCATCTAAGTGTAGTTCCATCTACTTCTACGAATTTTGCATCTTTATAAAAAGGAGTATACTTTAGCTTTTTTGCTTCTTCTAATGCAAGACGTGCCGCAGTTGTCTTTCCTACTCCAGGAGGTCCATAAAGAATAATATGCTGTGGATAAGGGGAAGCTATTTTTGATACTAATGACTTAATTGCTCTTTCTTGACCTACTATTTCAGAGAATTCTTGTGGTCTTAATAAAGCTTGAATGTTATTAGTCAATTTTCTTGAATCTAAAACTTCCAATCTTGCATACTTTTTCAATGTTTTAGCATTTTCTGGGCCCTTTTTCTTTCTTATAATCCCTAATCGCACTTCATCAATATATTTTTCTTGTTTTTCAATAACTACCTGTTCTACTTCTTTTTCAATGCTATTTTCGATATATTTTTTTGCAACAATATCAACAATAAAGTCATTTATACTATCAAAAACTTCATCTACATTATGTTCACTTGGTATAATATCTATTCCCTTGCCATCACTTACTATTTTGCTTATTGCATATATTCTTTTAAACATATCTTCACTATGTAAATGCTTATTGAGCTTATATTTAATTACTCTTGTTTTAATAGTTTTTTCATCTATTACTTTTCTCATAAGTTCATCTAAAACATTTACTTTCACGTCAAAAGGAATATTATCTTTAATATATTCAATTGAATCTTTTGATTTCTCATCTAATAATGAAAATTTCAATATATTACCCTTAAGAAAGTCTACTTTTAAAAGATTTTTTCCCTTGGGTGTCCCCCCTTTTTAATTATAAACTATTGTTCAGATATAACAATTTTTACCTTAGTAGAAATTTCAGGATATAATTTTATTTCTACTTCATGAACTCCTAATTGTTTTATGGTATCTGTCACTATTTTCTTTTTATCTATTTCTATCTTGTATTGCTTTTTTAACTCTTCTGCTATATCTTTGCTTGTAATGGCACCGAAAAGTCTTCCATTTTCTCCTGCCTTTCCAATTATCTTAACTTCTTTATTTCTTAGACTTTCAGCTAATTTTTGTGCAGCCTCTGTTTCTTCTAGCTTTTTCTTTCTTTCTGCTTCTTTTTGTTTATTTAAAACATGCATATTTGCATCTGTTGCTTCCTTCGCTAGTCCCTTTGGTAGCAAGAAGTTTCTTGCATACCCATCTGATGCATTTATTACTTCTCCCTTTTTACCTTGACCTTTAACATCCTTTAACAATATTAATTTCATTCTTCTTCACCTTCCCTTAAGTATTTATAAATAGCCTTTTGAAGCTGTTCCTTTGCTTCTTCTATAGAAACATTTTTTAGTTTTGCACCTGCTATAGTCATGTGCCCTCCCCCACCTAATACTTCTAAGATAACTTGAACGTTAATATTACCAAATGACCTGCCACTTATAAATACCTCACCTTCTATTTTAGCAAGAACAAAGGACGCTTGAACACCTGTAATATTTAGTAATTCATCCGCTACTTGTGCGGCTAATACATTATCTCTTATATCTGGTGGACAGATAGCAATTGCTATATCATTATTTACTTCTGCCAAGCTTATTATTTCAGCTCTTTTTAAATAGGTTTCTAATTGGCCTGCAAACATTTTTTTTACATCAATCATATCAGCACCAAGCTGTCTTAAATATGCTGCTGCTTCAAAGGTTCTAACCCCTGTTTTAAAATAAAAATTTTTAGTATCTATATAGATTCCAGCCATGAGCATTTCTGCTTCAATAGAGCTAACATAACGCTTTGGATTATCAATCATATATTGAAGCATTTCTGTAACTAATTCACAGGTAGATGAAGCATATGGCTCTATATAGCTTAACAATGCTCCCTCTATGGATTCTGTAGATTTTCTATGATGATCAATTATAACCATCCTGCTAATTTTATCTAATACATGATTGTTTTGTACATAATCTTTGCTGTTTACATCTACAAGAATAAGTAAACTGTTTCTATCGATGGAGGCTAATGCTCTTTCACCAGTGATAAATGTCTTATCATATTGATGTGTAGATTTAAGCCTTTCCATAGGTTTTTCAATACCACTAGCAACTTTATCAAGTATAATATGCCCTTCCTTATCTAAGGATTTAACTACACTATAAATTCCAATAGATGCTCCCAAAGAATCAATGTCTAAGTTAGAATGTCCCATTATATATATGTTACTGCTTTCATTTATCAAATTAACTAAAGCATGTGCTATTACTCTCGCTCTAACCTTAGTCCTCTTTTCAACTTCTTTAGTTATTCCTCCAAAAAACTGTAATTTATCATTTATTTTAACTACTACCTGATCTCCACCTCTGCTTAATGCCAGATCCTTAGCTACCATGGCCAATTCATAGTTTTCTACAGGTGTACTACCCTCGCATCCAATCCCAATGCTAAGGGTAACCGCCAATTCATTTCCTAAACGTATTTCCCTTATTTCATCTAAAATCTGAAAATTTCTTTCCATCTCTTTTTTGATGTTTTCAAAGTAAGTTACTAGCATGTATTTATTTGATGAATATTTTATAGCAACAGAATTAATACTCTGGGCATAGGTCTTTATTGTTCTTTCTATTTCAGCAGATAGCAATAGTGCTTTATTTTCTTCAGTAGTTTTCAGTACATCATCAAGGTTATCTACTTCTATTAGAATAATTGTTATCTTTCTTTGATTTAATTTTTCGCTAATCTCAACTTCATTTGTTACTTCATAAAAATATAGCAGAATTATTTTGTCCTTAGTACTAATAGAACTGTCATTAACACTTGAAACTATATTATAATATTTGTTATTAATTTTTATATATTTTATTGTACTCTTCTCTGTTGTTATAATTTTATTTATGTTTTTATCCTCTATAACTTGATTTAAACGCTTTCCTAATATGTCATTTTCATTGATTACATTAAAAAAACCTTGATTATACCAAAGTATATTCCCCTCTTCCCCTACTAAGGTTAAGGCAAACGGAGAGTTCAGCAAAATGTTTCTAGTAGAAGCATCTATCTTTGAAGAGAAATCTTCAATTATCCTTTCCCATTCATTTTTTTTAATTGCTGATATTTTTGTGTTATAAGCTATAAGTATAGCATAAGTAATGAGTAATATACTACCTATGAAGTAATGCTTTAATATAAAAAAAATAGCTATTAAGATTCCTATAATAAATATATATAGCTTACTTTTTTGATTCAGAAAATCATTTTTCATATTATTCCCTCGATTTTACTTTCCTTATTGGATTAGGATCTAGCCTTCTTAAATTAAATATTATATCTGTAATTCCAAACACAAGATATAAATCAGAAAGAGCTGGGATAAATAATATTAGTAGTACTGCTATGATTATTATTATTTTTGGTAACTTTCCTTTTTCTTTTAACAAATATACCAAATAAGCCATTCCATCTAGATTTAAAGTAAATATAACTAGCATATTCACAATGGAAAATGCATATGAATATTTGGTAAATCCTTTGGCATTCAATATTATTCCTAGGCACGCAATTATTATCAGTAATGCTTCAATCCTATTTGGGATATATACTCTACTAAATGGAATTATTTCCTCTATAACATAATTTAATCTCAAAAGAATTTTTTGTATAAGAAAATAACTAATATAGGCTTGAATTAATCCACCTATAATAAATGATAAAACTAATATTACAATCAGAGTTTCTAAATTTACGTATTTTGCAACATTTTCTAGATAATCTATTGCTTCCTTTGGAGCATTCATTTGTACATAGATACCTTTATACTCTTCTAGCGATTCTTGCAATTGTTTTACCATCATATTTAAGTACTGTACTATTCCAGTTTTACTAACAAAGAATGAATAAATAATGAATCTAATAATTTTACCTATAGCTGTAGCAATTGTTACAGCTACTATAGTTTCACTACTGCTTTTATTATTTTTAATGTAATATCCTAGGGTTAATGCTGCAAATCCATATACTATCCCTGCAACTAAGGCTGAAATAGGATTATATAAAATTGTTGTAAGAATAATACTTAAAATAATTGTAATAAAAGCTAACTTTGAATTATGTCTAATATATATTAACGTAGGTGGAATAGGTAAAATAAACATACCTAAATCTAATAATATAGGTATATAGGCAGTAATAGCAATGATAACAAAAGTTATTGATATCATTATACCTGTTTCAACTATTTTATTTGCATTATAATTTTTGTTCTTCATTTTAGCCCTCACCAAATTCTATCTATCTTTAATGTGATTGTATAATCTACTTAAATCTTTACCTTCTTTTTCAATTATATCCTCTTCTATAATACCTAGCTTTAGTTTTTTCTTCATTTCTTCATCTACTTCTAAATGTGAATACCCAAGTCTTTCAGCCAATAGGTATAATAATATTATTGCCCCGGAAATACACTCTAAAAGAGCATCTTGTGCAACATTACTTCCTTTTGCAAGTAATTTATAAAGGTCACCTATAATACATAGAAGATCTGCCTTTAGATTTTCAATAATTTTTATATTGGACATTATATTAAAGTCATCATTTTTCAATAAATCCACCTCCTATGTAGCCCTATATACTATTTATAGTCTTATATATATTTTAGTTATTTTTTCTAACTTATGCAACTTTAGTTTTTAATTAGGAATATTTAATAATATAAAAAAGCAGTGCCAAAGGACACTGCTCTATGTTTTTATTAATCAGTTGTAAATGGTAATAAAGCCAAGTTTCTAGCTCTTTTAATAGCTATTGTTAATACTCTTTGATGCTTTGCACAGCTACCAGAAATTCTTCTTGGAAGTATCTTTCCTCTTTCTGTAACGTACTTTCTTAGCTTATTTACATCTTTATAATCTATTGTAGAAGTTTTGTCTGCACAAAATGAACAAACTTTTTTTCTTCTTCTTTTCATATTTCTCTTATTTTGTTGCATCATATTTTTCCCTCCTTACCTTTTAAAAATCAAGAATTAGTTAAAATGGTATATCACCATCATCAATTGGAGTAATATCATCTTCATACCCTGGTTGATTTGAGCTTCCAAAATCATTTAATGGAGCATTACTATTCATTCCTGAATAATATGGTTCTGTTCTATTTAGGTTAGTATTTTTAGGCTCCAAGAATTGTACTTCTTCAGCAACAACCTCTGTTACATACCTTTTTGTACCGTCTTTAGCATCATAAGATCTAGTTTGTATAGATCCACTTATTCCAACCATTCTTCCTTTACCTACATAGTTCGCTGTGTTTTCTGCTTGTTTTCCCCAAACAACTACAGGTATAAAGTCTGCTTCTGGCTGACCTGGACTTTTAAATCTTCTATTTACTGCTAAAGTAAAAGTTGCAACAGCTGTTCCCTTACCTGGAGTGAATTTTAACTCTGGGTCTTTGGTTAACCTACCTACTAAAACAACCTTATTCATTTCGCACCACCTATTTTTCAGGATTTACTACCATGAATCTTATAACTCCATCTGTTATTCTGAATACTCTTTCTAATTCTTTAGGTAATTCAGGACTAGATTTAAAGTTAACTAGAGTGTAATATCCGTCGTTAATTTTTTCTATAGGATAAGCAAGCTTTCTTTTACCCCATTCATCAACGTTTTCAATTACTCCTCCTCCATTTTCTATTACACCTTTAAATTTTTCGATATTTGCTTTTATAGCTTCATCATCTAAAGATGGGTGTAATATAAATATTGTTTCATAATTTCTCATTGATTTCACCTCCTCCCTATGGACTAACGGCCGTGGCTATATTTAAGCTATACCCACAGCAGGGACCACATTTAATCATTTTATCATTATAAGGTATAAAAATCAATATATTGTTTTAATTTTTTACTCAGTCGTGGGAATATTTTGCTTTACTATCTTTTTTATACTTTTTTCAAATTTAGTTCTTGGCAGCATGACTATTCTATCGCAGCCTAAACATTTTATTTTTATATCTGCTCCTAACCTTATTATTTCCCATTGCTTACTTCCACAAGGATGTTGTTTTTTTGTTTCTACTATATCCCCTAAATAAAATTCTTTTTCCATTTCTAATTACCCCTTTATTCTAATATAATATATCTGTTTATAATTTATTTTTATTCCAAACTTTATATAATTATATAATAAATTAGTCATAAATATAAATACTTATTATTTTAATTATGTAACTAAATTATTACCACTTGAATAAAAATGCACTTATTGGTAAATAATTTCTTTAAAGGAGGTTATTCCATGAGCAAATATGTTATTAACTCTAATGACATTGATTCTGTATATAATTTAAGAGATATTTTATCTCAAAAAATTTTAAACATATTGAAATACAAAAGACCTATCATTTTTTTATGCATCGGAACGGATAGATCTACAGGTGATAGCCTAGGACCTTTAGTTGGAAATAAATTACGATACGTTGTAGGTAAAGATTTTTATCTATATGGAACTTTAGAATTTCCTGTGCACGCCAAAAATTTAGTATCAATCGTTACCGAAATAAATTCTCGGTATGAAAATCCATACATAATTGCTATCGATGCTTGTCTTGGTAGTATTCAAAATATTGGTAATATTATAATAGAAGATAAGCCCTTATCCCCAGGGGCAGCAATGAATAAGCAACTTCCTAAAGTTGGAAATTTAAGTATAACTGGTATTGTAAATATTTCTGGTACTTTAGAGTTTATGGTTCTTCAAAACACTCGATTATTTACTGTCATGCATCTCTCTGATGTTATTTATAGAGGTATTTACCATTCTATCTTAAAAACTGTAGGTTATAAAAAATCATCTGATTTTAGTATTAATTTATCTAATAAAATGAAAAACGTACTCGATTCAAATAGTTAGCATATAAATTTAAAGTAAAATAACTCCCATGTATAAGGAGTTATTTTACTTTAATTATTTAAATATTTTATTGCATGCATTTTGCAATACTTCCTCTTCTTCATCAGATAAATCATATCTTGATATTCCTTCGTCAATAGGCTTAGCATATACAGTACTATCGTTCCTTCCATATATACCTGTAAGTATCACTCCGTCATTATTATCATTTAATAAAGCTATTGAAAAGCTTAAATCACTACCCACATCATCAAATGCTTTATATCTTACTATCGATATCTTTTGAAAACAATCTTTCAATTTTCCTTCTATATTATCTTGTCTATTTTTCATATCATTTGCTATTATTTTTACTTCATCTATATTATCTAAGTAACTTACAATAATCTCTTCTATATTTTTATTATTTACGCCTCTTGTTAGTTTTCTATATTTACTATCTAATTTACTTATTGATTTTGATAATGATATTAGCATTATCAGCATTATTAAAATTATTATTGAAAGACCAACTATTATATAAGCCTCTAAGCCATTCATTAATTGCGAAATACTGTTCATTTAATTGTCCTCCCATTGTTTCACGTGAAACATTATATATTTAATATATCAATAATTCTTTGTAATTCTTCTTCAGAGTAATACTCAATCATTATTTTACCTTTATTACCATTTGTTTTGAAGATAACCTTTGTATCAAAAAAACTTTCCAATTTAGCTTTTATATCATTATAATATGGATTGTTTTCATTTTGTTTTTTAAGCTTTTTATTTTTGCCAATATTTTTAATTAAAGATTCAACATCTCTCACATTTAACTGTTCGTCTATAATCATTTGTGCAAATTTATATTGCAAATCATTATCTTCTAATGGAAGAAGTGCTCTTCCATGACCTTCACTGATTACTCCTTCAATTAAATACTCCTGAACTCTCGAGTCTAAGTTTAATAATCTAATACAGTTAGCTATAGCAGCTCTAGATTTTCCTATTCTTTTACTTAATAATTCTTGAGTAAAATCAAATTCTTCTAATAACTTTTTGTATGCAATAGCTTCTTCTATAGGATTTAAATCTTCTCTTTGAATATTTTCAATTAAAGAAATTTCTAAAACTTGCTTATCATCTAAATCTAATATAACTGCTGGTACTTCTTTTAAACCAATAGCTTTAGCAGCTCTCCATCTTCTTTCGCCAGCTACAATTAAATAAAATTTACCTTGTTTTTTTAACACTAATGGTTGTATTATACCATGTTCTTTTATAGACTCAGAAAGTTGAAAAATTTTATCTTCATCAAAATTCTTTCTTGGTTGTGAATTATTTGGCTTTATTAAATTAATTTCAACCTTAAATATGCTATCATCATTAGAATTTTCATCAGGAATTAAAGCTCCAAGTCCTTTTCCTAATCCAAACTTTTTAGTCAATGTTAACTCACGCTCCTTGTTTACTTAAAAATTCATCTGCTAGCCTTTCATATGCTTCTGCACCCTTACATTTATCATCATATAGCATAATTGGCAAACCAAAGCTAGGTGCTTCAGCAAGTCTTATATTTCTTGGTATGTATGTATTATAAACCTTATCATTAAAATACTTATTCACCTCTTCAACAACTTCATTGCACAGTTTTGTTCTATTATCATACATACTCATGATAACACCTTCAACTTCCAAATTTTTATTAAGAGATTTTTTCACAAGTTGAATAGTATTAATTAATTGACCAACTCCTTCTAATGCATAAAATTCACACTGTATTGGTATTAATACACTATCTGCTGCAGTTAAAGCATTTATAGTTAAAAAGCCTAAAGAAGGAGGACAATCAATAAAGATATATTCAAATTTATCATTTAATGCTTCTATTTTGTCTCTTAAAATTGTTTCTCTATTTTCCCTAGAAATCAATTCAATCTCTGCGCCTACCAATTCCATGTTTGATGGAACAATATAAAAATTATTAATCAGTTCACTTTCAAACATTGCTTCTTCAATGGATAGATCTGAAGCTAGTACATCATATATAGAGTGTTTAATTTTACTTTTATCAATCCCAAGTCCGCTAGTAGTGTTTCCTTGAGGATCTATATCTATGGCCAATACTTTATGACCATTCATAGCTAAATTTGCACAAAGGTTAATATTTGTTGTAGTTTTACCTACCCCACCTTTTTGATTAAAGATACATACTACCTTCATTTTATCCCCCCTAGTATTTTCTATTTAAAATAAAATATATAACATTGAATATAAAATTTTACTTATTTACATTATAATATCTCCATTACAATTTATAAAGCATAACTTTACTTATAAAAACAATTATAACAAAAAAACACCTAAAAATAACAAAAATAGGTGTTTTGTTTCACGTGAAACATCAAAATTATAAAAATAGAAACTTTAGTTCTTAGGTATAGTAATTGTAACTTGAATTTTATCTTCTAATTCTTTAGTTTTGTATGTAGCATTAATACCGAACTTATCAAAAACTTGTTTTACAGTATTAACATATACCTTAGGGCTAAAGATACCTTTTATTCTCTTCTTACCATCAGAAGCTAAATCTTTAGAATTTAGCTTTAAAATTTCCTGGTTAATTAATAGTTCCGTATCCTTAACATTAAGCTTCTTTTTAATTGCTACATTTAATACTTTTTTCTGTAATTCAATATTAGGAAGCTTTAATAAGGCCCTAGCATGTCTCTCAGTAAGATAATTTTCTAAGAGTATCTCTCTTAGATTACTATCTAACTTCAAAATTCTCATCTTATTTGCTATAGTTGATTGCTTTTTTCCTATAATAGCAGCTAGCTGTTCTTGGGTATAATTATACTCAGAAATAAGATTTTGATACGCTTCAGCTTCCTCTATAAAATTCAAATCTTCTCTTTGAATATTTTCAAGCAATGCTATAGCAGCTGAATCCTTTGTATTAATGTCAACTACTATTGCTGGTACCATAGTTAAGCCAGCCTTCTTTGCAGCACGTAGTCTTCTTTCTCCTGCTACTAATTCATAATTGCCATCCTTTATTGCCCTAACGGAAAGAGGTTGAATAATTCCATAAATTTTTATTGATTCTGCCAATTCATCAATAGTCTCTTCATTAAAGTATTTTCTAGGTTGATTTTCATTTGGAATAATTAAATCAGTAGAAACCTCAATAATTTCTTTTTGCATATTTCCCATCCCTCGATTAACTATAAATTTGATTATCTATAATAAAGGCTTTTTCGATACTATACCAGCTTTTCTTGGATACTGTTTAGGTGTATTCTTTATCTTTTTTATTACTACTAGGTTGTGTTTTAGATCACTATTTTCAATCTGAACCTCTATTAAGTCCATAAGCTCTCCACCTAACTCCTTAATGGCTCTTTTACTTTCATTAACTTCACTTTCAACTGATGGACCTTTTAATGCCACGAAATATCCACCTAATTTAGAATATGGTAAACAAAATTCAGATAAAACAGCTAAATTAGCAACAGCCCTAGAAACTACAACATCAAATTTTTCTCTAAATTGAGGGTTAACTCCAAACTCTTCTGCTCTACCATGTATAGTAGTTACACCCTTAATTCCAATATCATCTAAGATGCTTTCTAAAACATTAATTCTCTTTTTTAAAGAATCCAATAAGATAATTTCTAATTCAGGTTTTACTATTTTCATAGGTATACCTGGGAATCCTCCACCGGTGCCCACATCAATAACTTTTACAGCATCCTTTAATGGTTCAAATTTAAAAATTTTAATGGAATCTATAAAATGCTTTTTAACAATTTCCAAATCTTCTGTTATTGCAGTTAAATTAACTTTTTCATTCCAAGCCTTTATCAAATTCATATATTTGATAAATTGATTATATTTATTTTCATCAAAACCTAAACCGACATCACTTATAGCAGAACTCAATAAGCTATAATAACTGTTATTCTCTTCCATCGAGTAAAATCCTCCTATTTTTTGGTATTTCTATTATATTGCTCAAGAACCACTAAAAGAACAGATATATCTGCAGGAGAAACTCCCGAAATTCTAGAAGCCTGCCCTAAATTAACAGGCTTTATCTTATCTAACTTCTGTATTGCCTCAACTCTAAGACCCTTAGCAACTTTATAATCAAATTCTTCTGGTATTAATCTATCTTCAATTTTTTTAAATTGTTCCACCTGTTCTAATTGCTTTTGAATATAGCCTTCGTATTTAGACATAATATTTACTTCTTCCTGGACATCTTTGGGTAGTAGTGGTCTATTTTCATCTAATCTTTCTACTATAAAATAATTGATTTCAGGCCTTTTAATTAATTCATATAGACTTATTGGCTTTCTCAATGCAACAGAATTAATACTCTCTAAGAATTCATTAACTTCATGCTTATTAGTAATTTGTAAGTTCTTTAATCTATGTATTTCATTATCTATAGCAGTCTTTCTACTAATGAACTTTTCATATCTAGCTTCTGTTACAAGTCCAATTCTATATCCTATTTCAGTCAATCTCAAATCAGCATTGTCTTGTCTTAATAATAATCTATATTCTGCTCTAGAAGTCATCATTCTATAAGGTTCTAGAGTACCCTTAGTAACTAAGTCATCAATTAAAACACCTATATACGCTTGAGATCTATCTAAAATAAGTGGCTCTTTATCTTGTATTTTTAGGGCAGCATTAATTCCAGCGATTAACCCCTGACAAGCTGCTTCTTCGTAGCCTGAACTCCCATTCATTTGACCTGCTGAAAATAATCCACTGATATCTTTTAATTCTAAAGATAGTTTTAATTGCACAGGATCTATAGAATCATATTCAATAGCATAAGCAGTTCTCATCATCTGAGCATTTTCAAGTCCTATAACAGTTCTTATCATTTTAATTTGAACTTCCTCTGGAAGAGAACTAGACATACCTCCAATATAAAGTTCCTCAGTATTCTCTCCTTCTGGTTCGATAAAAATTTGATGCTGAAGTTTTTCAGGAAACCTCATAATTTTATCCTCAAAAGACGGACAGTATCTTGGTCCAACACTTTTGATAGAACCATTATACAAAGGTGATCTATTGATATTATCTAGAACCACTTGTTTTGTAACATCATTAGAATAAGTTAAATAACATGATATCTGTTCTCTATCTACATTTTCATTCATAAAAGAAAATGGAATAATTTTATCGTCGCCTTTTTGCTCTATCATTTTCGAAAAATCGACAGAGTTTCTATTTATTCTTGCTGGAGTACCAGTTTTAAATCTTCTCAACTTTATACCATGTTTTATTAGATTTTCAGATAAGATATTAGCACCAGATAAGCCACTTGGGCCACCATCATAACTAACTTCTCCAATAATAATTCTAGATTTTAAATATACACCAGTACACAAAACAACAGCCTTAGTTTTAAAATAGGCTCCAGTTCGAGTAATTACTCCTTTTACTTTTCCGTTCTCAATATCTATTTCTATTATTTCAGCTTGCTTTAAGTCTAGATTTTTTTCATTCTCTAATACATGCTTCATAGTTTCTGAATATTTTTTCTTATCGGCTTGAACCCTAAGGGAATGAACTGCGGGTCCTTTTGAAGTATTTAACATTCTTGATTGAATAAAAGTTTTATCGATATTTATTGCCATTTCTCCGCCTAAAGCGTCAATTTCCCTTACTAAATGCCCTTTAGCAGTTCCTCCAATATTGGGATTACATGGCATCATAGCAACACTTGCTAAATCTGTGGCACATACTAAAGTTTTTGCCCCTAGTCTTGCACTAGCAAGAGAAGCTTCACATCCAGCATGGCCCGCGCCTACAACAACAACGTCGTATTCCCCTGCAAAATAACTCATATGTTCCTCCCCTTATTTACCTAAACAAAATTTTGAAAATATTTTATCTATAATATCCTCTTCAATAGTGTCTCCCGAAATTTCTCCCATAATTTTCCAAGCATTTTTTAAATCTATTGCTGCTAAATCTATAGCAAAAGTATTATTAAGAGCATCAACAGAAGCTTTTAAGCTCTCCTCAGCTCTAATTAACGCTTCTTTATGTCTTGAATTAGTTATCATTACATCCTTAGAATTAACTTCACCTTTGAAAAACAGCTCTTTTATAGTATTCTTAAATTCTTTTATACCTTTTCCTGTTTTAGCAGAAATATCTATAATATAACGTGAATCTAACGTTTTTATGTCACTCTTATCTATTTTAAATTCTAAATCCATTTTATTCAATAATACAATATACTTTTTATCTTTAATAAAATTAATTATTTCTCTATCTTCTTCACTGAACTCTGAACTAACATCTAAAACCAAAACTACTAAATCGGCAGCGTTTACCTTTTCTTTTGACCTTTCCACTCCTATTTTTTCAACTAAATCCTCAGTTTCCCTAATTCCAGCTGTATCTACAATTTTTATTGGAATACCATCTATACTTATATACTCCTCAATTACATCTCTCGTAGTTCCTGGAACATCAGTAACTATTGCTCTTTTTTCCATTAAAAGTGCATTTAAAATAGATGACTTTCCCACATTAGGCTTACCAACAATTACAGTATTTAATCCTTCTCTTAAAATTTTTCCTTCATCTGCACTATCAAGAAGTTCTCTTATTTTATTAATTAGAAATTGAATATTTATCTTTGAGTTTTCAGCAGTTACTTCTTCTAGGTCATCCTCTGGATAATCAACTGTAGCTTCTATATGGGCAATAACTTCTAAAAGCTTATCCCTTAAATTTATTATTTCCCGGGAAAGCTTTCCGCCTGATTGCTCTAATGCGGATTTTACACTTAATTCAGTTTTTGCAGTTATAATATCAATAACCGCTTCAGCCTGACTCAAATCTATTCTTCCATTTAAAAATGCACGTTTTGTAAATTCTCCTGGATCAGCTAGTCTAGCCCCTGCTTTTATAACTTCGTCTAATATTCTTCTTGAAACTACTACACCACCATGGCAATTTATTTCAACAGTATTCTCAGCAGTAAAGCTTTTAGGTCCTTTCATGTAGCTTACAATTACTTCATCGAGTTTTTCTTCTGTCAATTTATCTATTATAAAACCATATCTCATTGTATATGATTTAATATCTATTAATTTTCTTCCGTTTTTTCCAACAAAAATACTGCTTACAATACTTAAAGCTTTATTTCCTGAAACTCTTATAATTGATACTCCACTTTCTCCTAAATTCGTTGCTATAGCAGCAATTGTATCGAATTCTTTCATATTTTACATCCTTCCTAGAATATAGTTATATTAAATAAAATTAAAAGAAAGCCCCTAGGCTTTCTTCTTTAAATCAACTACAACTTTTCTAAATGGCTCTTCACCTTCACTATATGTTATTATAGATGAATCATTTTGTAAAGCAGAATGAATTATTCTTCTTTCATAAGGATTCATTGGTTCAAGCTTAACAGCTCTATTAGTCTTCTTTGCCTTAAAAGCTATTTTATTAGCAAGCCTTACTAAGGTTTCTTCCCTTTTAGCTCTATAATTTTCAGTATCTAAAGTTACTCTCTTATAAGCTCCTTCATTATTTTTATTAACCACTAAACTTACTAAATATTGTAGAGAATCTAATGTCTCTCCTCTATAGCCTATTATTAATCCCATATTAGGACCAGTAAGGTTAATTTTTAATACATCTTCTTCCTCTTTAATTCTTATCTCAGCTAATATTCCCATAGAATTTAGTACGTCCCTTAAGAATTTTTTAGCTTCTTCCTTTTTATCTTCCTTGACAATTATTTCAATTTTTGCGTCCTTGCCTTTAAAAATTTTAAATAATCCTTTAGTACCTTCCTCAATAACTTTAATTTCAACTTTATCTTCAGATAAATTAAGCTGCTTTAGAGCATTTTGAATAGCTTCTTCTACGGTTTTTCCAGTCATTTCTATAGATTTCATATTTATTAAAGACACCTGCCCTTCATAATATTAATATAAGGCAAATTTCCACATTATATTATATCTTCTGTTTAACTAGTTTATTATCTTCCATTCTTTTAATAATTATAGTTTGAACTATTTGAACAACACTATTTGTAACCCAATATATAACTAATGCAGTTGTAAATTTAAAACTCATAAAAGTAATAAGAATAGACATACTTATACTCATAGTATTCATTTGTTTACTTTGGGCATTATCTTGATTTTTCGGTGCTACCATTGTTGTTGAATAATAAGTTAAAGCACCCGATAAAAGAGGTAATATCCATGTATACCATTTATCTGGACTTAATACAGGAATCCCCATTAATTTAAGTCCTAAAAAAGTAGCACTATTAATATTGGGATCTATTGTACTTAAATTATTAAATACATAGTACAATGCTATTAATATAGGCCATTGAATAATTAATGGTAAACATCCACCTAGTGGATTAACTCCTTTTTCCTTATATAATTTCATTGTTTCTTGCTGTAGTTTTTGGGGATCGCTCTTATATTTAGTTTGTAGTTTTTTTATTTCTGGTTGTAATTCATTCATTACTACTGAAGATCTAATCTGTTTATAGTTTAAAGGAAATAATATGCCTCTTATTATTATTGTAACTAAAATTATTGAAATACCGTAAGATACGTTAGGGCTACTAAACACGCTTTGAACACCGTTATGTATTATATTAAAAAATTGAATGAAAGCATTGTTTAGCCAACTAGTTTTCATAGAAATTAATGCATAACTTAAAAAAGTAACTTCCAAATCAAGACCTCCTTAATTATTTAACTGGGTCAAATCCACCTGGATTAAATGGATGACATTTTAATATTCTCCTTAAAGCCATAATAACACCTTTAAATGTACCATATTTTTCAATAGCCTCAATAGCATACTGAGAACATGTTGGATAAAACCTGCAACTAGGTCTTTTTAGAGGAGAAATGTATTTTCTATAAAATTTTATTATGCTAAGAATAATTTTTTTCATTATTATATAAACCTGCCTTACTTAATAGGTTTAATACTGAACTCTCAATTTCTTTATATGACTTTCCCTTTGAAGTATTTCTAGCTATAAAAACTAAATCATATCCGTTTTTTAATTCTCCTAAATGTAATCTATAACTCTCACTTATCAATCTCTTAACTCTACTTCTTACAACACTATTTCCAACTTTTTTACTTACCGATATTCCCACTCTATTTTTATCATAATTATAAAAATTATTAAATACATATAGCACTAAAAAATAATTAGAATACGATTTTCCTTTTCTATAAACTCTACGAAATTCCACATTCTTTCTTATTTTCTGTTCTTTTTTCATATAAGTGCTCCTTTTTTCTGCAATTGCAGAAAAAGGCCACTAAAGCGGCCCTTATGCTGACAATTTCTTTCTTCCTTTTTGTCTTCTTCTTTTAAGAACGTTTCTTCCTGTTAAAGTACTCATTCTTTTTCTAAATCCGTGCTCTCTTTTTCTTTGTTTTTTCTTTGGTTGATATGTCATTTTCATCAGTATCCACCTCCTTACAACCTAATGCACATTACACACTTTATATGAATATTACTCAAATTCATAACAAAGGTAATTCAAAAAAGTAGTTTTACTATTAAATTATATATATACACCTTAGTAATGTCAAGATTATGGTTTACTGTTGATATTTTTTTCTTTTAACTTTTTTTGTGGATAAGTCCTTGAATACAAGTTATTCTTTTGATATTATTATTGTTGAACTGTTAATAATTTGTTTTTAAATGTAGTTATTCACACTCTGTGGACAATTCTGTGTATAACTTGTTCTATACTTCTTAATATCCGTACTACACATTTTATTTATCGGCTATATTTCTTATTTTACTATGTTAATATGTATTTTTTTATTTATTGTTGATACTTTTTATATTATTTCAATATAAACAATATTATAAACATGTGAATATTATTTTATCTACTTGTCAACAACTTATACTATGTTGTTATTAAGTTGTTCATTTTTTGTGAATTATACAAAATTTTATAACAAAAATTTTTTTATTTTTATAAACTGGAGGATAAACAATGAATGCCCAACTCGAACAACTATGGATAAAAACATTAAATATAATAAAAGGGGAGCTTACCGAAGTAAGTTTTAATACTTGGATTAAAAGCATTGTTCCTATTTCTATGGAAGATACAACTATGAAATTAGAAGTTCCAAATGATTTTACAAGAGGCATTCTTGAAAGTAGGTATAAGGAGTTAATAGTCAATGCAATTAAACTATTAACTTCTAAAAAATATAGTATTGAATTCTTAATTTCATCAGAAGAAGGTACTGTTGAAAACGAAAAAATTCAAAATACTACTAATAAAGATTCAAATGTTGTAGTAAACGATGAAATGTCTTCTACTTTAAATCCAAAGTATACATTTAATTCCTTCGTCATTGGTAATAGTAATAGATTTGCTCATGCTGCTTCTCTTGCTGTTGCAGAAGCTCCAGCCAAAGCATACAATCCTTTATTTATATATGGTGGTGTAGGACTTGGTAAAACTCACTTAATGCACGCTATAGGTCATTACATATTACAAAATAACCCAAAAGCAAAGGTTGTTTATGTATCATCTGAAAAATTTACTAATGAACTAATTAATTCTATTAAAGATGATAAAAATGTTGATTTTAGAAATAAATATAGACATGTAGACGTTCTGTTAATAGATGATATTCAATTTATTGCTGGAAAAGAAAGAACTCAAGAAGAATTCTTCCATACTTTTAATGATTTACATTCTGCTGATAAACAAATTATATTATCCAGTGATAGGCCACCTAAAGAAATACCTACTTTAGAAGATAGGTTAAGATCTAGGTTCGAATGGGGTCTAATCGCAGATATTCAAGCACCAGATTTTGAAACTAGAATAGCTATTCTAAAGAAAAAAGCAGATGTAGAGAACTTAAATATACCTAATGAGGTAATGGTATACATAGCAAATAAGATAAAGTCAAATATAAGAGAATTAGAAGGAGCTTTAATAAGAATAGTAGCTTATTCATCCTTAACTAATAAAGATATTAGTGTAGACTTAGCTGCTGAAGCTTTAAAAGACATTATCTCAAATGAACAAAATAAGCAGGTTACAATAACTCTTATTCAAGATGTTGTTTCAAATTATTTTAATTTAAAGGTTGAAGAACTAAAATCTTCAAGAAGGACAAGAAATATAGCTTTTCCAAGACAAATAGCAATGTATCTAAGTAGAAAACTTACAGATATGTCTTTACCTAAAATAGGTGAGGAGTTCGGCGGTCGTGATCATACTACAGTAATTCATGCTTATGAAAAAATATCAAATGGCTTAAAAAAAGATGAACAACTAAAAAATGTCATAGCTGATCTTACTAAAAAAATTAATAATAAATAAACACTTGTTTATAATAAGTTTTTAATTATTTGTGGATAGAATAAAAAAGAAAGTTTATGTGTTTTTATTGTGGATAAAGTTAATTTTAACTTACTTACTTATCCACAATAATTTTTCTGTTAATTTTCTTTTATTTACTAAGGTTGAAGTACTTATCCACATACTAACAGCCCCTATTACTATTACTACTATATTTTTATTAATTATCTTACCTATATATAGCAATAAATTGGTGTGGATAAAGGAGGTAAAATCGTTAATGAATTTTTCATGTACTAAAAACAAATTACAAGAAGCTATTTCAATAGCACAAAAAGCTGTTACAGGCAAATCACCTATGCCAATACTTCAAGGTATATTAATATCAGCAAAAGAAAATGAATTAATATTAATAGGTTCTGATATAGATTTAAGTATAGAAACTAAAATCGAAGCAGAGGTTTTGCAAGAAGGAAGTATAGTGGTTGATGCAAAAATATTTGGAGAAATAATACGTAAACTTCCTAATAGCTTGGTTGAAATAAAAACTTTAGAGAATAACGCTATAGAAATTATTTGCGAAAAATCTAAATTTAATTTATTACATATGGATCCAGAAGAATTTCCAAGTTTACCTAGGATAAATGAAAACATAATATTTAGTGTTTCTCAAAAAATGTTAAAAAATATGATAAAAAGTACTATCTTTGCTATTGCACAAGAGGAAACTAGACCTATTTTAACAGGAATACTTTTTGAAGTTAAAGAAAATAAATTAAATTTAGTTGCTTTAGACGGATATAGATTAGCTTTAAGAAGCAGCATTATTGAAAACGAAGATATAATAAATGCAGTAATTCCTGGAAAAACTTTTAATGAAGTATCAAAAATTTTAAGTGAAGAAGATGAAAATGTTAACATAACATTCACTCCAAATCACATCCTGTTTAATCTAGGTAACACTAAAATAGTATCTAGATTATTAGAAGGAGAATTTATAAAGTATAACTCAATAATTCCAGAAGAATTTGCTTTAAAAGTAACTGCCAAAAGGTTAGAATTGCTAAATTGTATAGAAAGAGCTTCTCTAATGGCTAAGGATGGAAATACTAATTTAATAAAGTTTGATATTAAAGAAGACATACTAATAATTACATCTAATTCTCAATTGGGAAGAGTTAGAGAAGAATTGAATATAATTTTGCAAGGAGAAGAATTACAAATTGCATTTAATTCTAAATACTTAATAGATGTTTTAAAAATTATTGAAGAAGATGAAATAGTTTTAGAGTTTTCGAGTAGTGTTAGTCCATGCGTAATAAAAAGTAAGGAAAGTAATAATTATACGTACTTGGTATTGCCAGTAAGATTATTAAGTAATTAACATGATTCTTTTAGGAGGTTATTTTTATGCAAGAAATAAAAATAAATACAGAAATAATAAAATTAGATTCATTTCTAAAATGGGCTAATATTACTTCCATGGGGTCAGATTCTAAATTCTTAATTCAAAATGGAGAAATAAAAGTTAATGGAGAAGTAGAATTAAGAAGAGGAAGAAAATTAACAAAAGGGGATTTAATAAAGTTCAATGGAGAAACTTATAAAATTGTTTAGGGTTATACTAAGTATGTTATGATATAATTAAATAGGTGTTTCTATGTATATAAAAAGTTTAAATTTATTAAATTTTAGAAATTATGATAATTTATCAATTCAATTAAATAGAGGTATTAATATTTTTACAGGTGATAATGCCCAAGGAAAAACTAATATTCTTGAAAGTATATATTATTGCAGTATTGGAAAATCTCATAGAACAAGTAAAGATAAAGAGTTAATCAAATGGGGAGCTAACGAAGCTTATATAAGTACATATATTTCAAAAGAAAGACTTGATAAAAAAATTAATATAAAAATATTTAAAGAGGGAAAAAAGGGCATTAATATAAATTCTATAAAATTGAACTCAATTTCTGACCTTATGGGAGTTTTTAATGTTGTAATATTTTCTCCAGAAGATTTAAAAATTGTAAAAGAGTCACCTTCCTTTAGAAGAAAATTTATAGATATTGAATTGTGCAAACTGAATAAAAAATACTATTACACGCTTGTTCAATATAATAAATTACTAAATGAAAGAAATTTTGCTTTAAGAAAATGGGAAAATGATAAAAATATTTTAGATATATATGACAGCCAAATCAGTAAATTTGCTAGTTTAATTATTAAAGAAAGATTAAATTATATAAAAAAGCTAAATGATCAAGGTAAAATAATACATAATGAAATTACCTCAAATAATGAATTAATAGATTTTAAGTATATTACAGAAGTTAAAGATTTTGATAATATCGAAAATGATTTTATTAAATTATTATGGGAAAACAGAAGGAAGGATATTGAAAAAGGTATAACTACTATAGGTCCCCATAGGGATGATTTTTCAATATTTATAAATAACATAGATACTAGAAAATTTGGTTCCCAAGGTCAACAAAGGACAGCAGTATTGTCAACAAAATTTGCATCTTTAGAAATAATAAAAGAAGAAGTTGGAGAATATCCAGTACTTTTATTAGATGATGTTTTATCGGAATTAGATTTAAAAAGGCAAAAATATATATTAAATTCTATTAAAAAGGTTCAGACTATAATAACTTGTACTGGGATATTTGATATTAAGGAGTACTTAGATGAGGATATCAATATGTATTACGTAAAAAATGGAACAGTTGAATAATATCTAATAGTTTTTAAGGAGGATGTTTATGTTTTTACATCTAGGAGAAAATGTAGTAGTTCCATTAAAGGATATAATAGGGATATTTGATATAGAAACTACCATGTATAGTACAGATACCATTCAATTTTTAAGGATGGCTGAAGAAGATGGTTTTGTAGAGAGAATCAGCAAAGAAAATGCAAAATCATTTATCGTTGCAGAGGTAGATAAAAAAAGTAAGATATATCTATCGCCTATATCTTCTTCCACTTTAACTAAGAGGACTGAAAATATGTTTTATGAACCTAAATAGTAAGTTAGGAGGATATAAATGGAAAACAATCAAATTTATGATGAATCACAAATTCAAGTACTTGAAGGACTTGAAGCAGTTAGAAAAAGACCAGGAATGTATATTGGAAGTACTGGTTTAAGGGGGCTTCATCATTTAGTTTATGAAATAGTTGATAATAGTATTGATGAAGCATTGTCAGGTTTCTGTGACAAAATAGATGTATCTATTGAGGAAGATAATTCAATAACAGTTGATGATAATGGAAGAGGTATGCCAGTAGGTATACATCCAAAAATGCAAATACCTACTGTAGAAGTCATTATGACTATTTTACATGCAGGTGGAAAATTCGGTGGAAGTGGATATAAAGTATCTGGAGGGCTACATGGAGTAGGTGCATCAGTTGTTAATGCTCTATCAGAATACTGTAAGGTAGAAGTAAAAAGAGAAGGTAAAATTTGGAAACAAGAGTATTCTAGAGGAAAAGTTCTTGGTGGATTAGATATTATTGGGGAAACAGATGATCATGGTACAGTAGTTTATTTTAAGCCTGATAAGGAAATATTTGAAGAAATTGAATTTGATTATGACACTTTAGCACAAAGATTAAGAGAATTAGCTTTTTTAAATAAAGGAATAAAAATTACTCTTACGGATAAAAGAGGGGAAAAAGAAAGAAAAGATGGATTCCACTATGAAGGAGGTATCAAGTCTTTTGTTTCTTATTTAAACAGAAATAAAGAAAAAGTTCATCCAGAACCAATTTATGTAGAAGGTGTAAAGGATGATTATATCGTTGAGCTAGCATTACAATACAATGATACCTACAACGAAAATATTTTTTCATTTGCAAATAATATCGACACAATAGAAGGTGGTACTCATTTATCAGGATTTAAAACTGCTCTCACTAGGGTTTTAAATGATTATGCTAGAAGATATGGATACTTGAAAGAAAATGATAAAAACTTGTCTGGTGATGATACTAGAGAAGGACTTACTGCTGTAATTTCAGTTAAGCTTACAGAGCCGCAATTTGAAGGTCAAACAAAAACTAAACTTGGAAATACTGAGGTCAGAGGTATAGTTGACACTATAGTAGCTGATAGTGTAAATAATTTCTTAGAAGAAAATCCTTCAATTGGTAAGGTTATAATAGAAAAATCATTAACTGCAGCTAGAGCTAGAGAAGCTGCCAAAAAGGCAAGAGAACTTACAAGAAGAAAAAGTGTTTTAGAAAGTACAACACTACCAGGAAAGCTTGCAGATTGTTCCTCTAAGGATCCAGAAGAATGTGAAATTTACATTGTAGAGGGAGACTCTGCAGGAGGTTCAGCAAAACAAGGAAGAAATAGAAGATTCCAGGCAATTTTACCTTTAAGAGGTAAGATAATGAATATTGAAAAACAGAGGCTAGATAAAATATTAGGTTCTGACACCATAAGATCTATGATAACAGCCTTTGGAGCAGGAATTGGAAAAGATTTTGATGTTACAAAAATAAGATACAATAGAATTATTATAATGACCGATGCTGATGTTGATGGTGCTCATATAAGAACTCTTTTATTAACATTTTTCTATAGATACATGAAAGAATTGGTAGAAAAAGGTCATGTATTTATTGCACAACCACCTTTGTATAAAATTCAAAAGGGAAAAACAGTAAAATATGCTTATTCTGATAATGAACTTCAAAATGAATTAACTGATATGGGTGGAAAAGATAAAAATACAGATATTCAACGATATAAAGGTCTTGGAGAGATGGATGCAATACAATTATGGGATACTACAATGAACCCAGAAAACAGAACTTTACTTAAAGTGACAGTAGAAGATGCCATGGTGGCAGATGAAATATTTACAATCCTTATGGGAGATAAGGTAGAGCCAAGACGTGAATTTATACATGAAAATGCTAAAAAGGTTGTTAACTTAGATATATAAGGTTAGTAAAGAGGTGTAAAAATGAATAACGAAGGTAATATTTTACCGATAGACATTAGTCATGAAATGAAAAAAAGTTATATAGATTATGCCATGAGTGTTATTGTTGGTCGTGCACTTCCTGATGTAAGAGATGGTTTAAAACCAGTACATAGGAGAATTTTATATTCAATGCACGAGTTAGGATTAACTCCTGAAAAGGGATATAGAAAATGTGCAAGAATCGTTGGAGATGTTCTTGGTAAGTATCATCCTCATGGAGACACTGCTGTATATGATGCCTTAGTTAGAATGGCTCAGGAATTTTCAATTAGGTATACTCTTGTAGATGGCCATGGAAATTTTGGTTCAGTAGATGGTGACGGCGCTGCAGCAATGAGATATACAGAAGCAAAGATGCAGAAGATAACATTAGAAATGCTTAGGGAAATAAACAAAGATACTGTAGATTTTATTCCTAACTTTGATGGAGAAGAGCAAGAACCATCAGTACTTCCATCAAGATTTCCTAATTTACTTGTAAATGGTTCTGCAGGTATTGCAGTTGGTATGGCTACTAATATACCACCACATAATTTAACAGAAGTTATAAATGGTATCAATATGTTAATAGACAATCCAGATGTTTCAGTTCAACAACTAATGACTGAAATAAAAGGTCCTGACTTTCCAACCTACGGAATAATTGTTGGAAAACGTGGAATAAGGGATGCTTATGAAACTGGACGTGGCAAGGTATTAATGAGATCTAAGGCAGATATAGAAGAAATAAAAGGTAAACATAGAATAATAGTATCTGAAATACCATATCAAGTTAATAAAGCTAAGCTTATAGAAAATATAGCAGACCTTGTTAAAGATAAAAAGATTAATGGAATATCAGATCTTAGAGATGAATCAGATAGAGACGGTATGAGAATTGTAATTGAATTGAAGAAGGATAGTAATCCAAATGTCATTCTAAATCAATTATATAAGCATACAAAGATGCAAGATAGCTTTGGAATAATAATGCTTGCTTTAGTTGATGGTGAACCTCAAGTTATTAATCTAAAGCAAATGTTGGAACATTACTTAAAATTCCAAGAAGAAGTTATAAGAAGAAGAACTCAGTTTGATTTAGACAAAGCTTTAGCTAGAGCGCATATCTTAGAAGGATTAAAAATAGCTTTAGACCACATTGATGAAGTTATAAAGCTAATTAGAGCTTCTAAAACAACAAATGATGCAAAGGAAGGCTTGATGAATAGATTCGATCTTTCAGAAAAGCAAGCTTTAGCTATTCTAGATATGAGGCTCCAAAGACTTACAGGTCTTGAAAGAGATAAAATTGAAGAAGAGTATAGTAAGCTATTAGAGCAAATAAAATATTTCAGAGAAGTTTTATCTGATAATTATTTAGTATTAAAAATAATAAAAGATGAGCTTAATGAAATAAAACAAAAATATGGCGACGAGAGAAGAAGTAAGATAATAGCAGATGAGGGAAATGGTTTAGATTTAGAAGATCTTATAGAAGAGAAGGACCTTGTAATAACATTAACTCATGCTGGATACATAAAAAGACTTCCTATAGAAACTTATAGTGCTCAAAAACGTGGTGGAAGAGGTATACAGGCAATGACAACAAAGGAAGATGACTTTGTTGAACATATTATGACTACAACCACTCACAATAATATACTATTTTTTACGAACTTAGGAAGAGTATATCAGCTTAAAGCTTTCCAAATACCCGAAGCAGGTAGAACAGCTAAAGGAATGAATTTAATTAATTTAATTCCTCTAAGTCAAGATGAAAAGATTCAAGCTGTCTTATATATAAATGAGTTCACTGAAAATAGTCATCTGGTAATGGGAACTAAAAAAGGTTTAATAAAGAAAACCTCTCTTAGTGAATATTCATCTATTAGGAAAAATGGCTTAAACGCAATTAACTTAAAAGAAGATGATGAGCTTATTAGTGTAAGAGTTACAACTGAAAATTGCCAAATAATTTATGTAACTAAAAATGGATATGCTATAAGATTTAATGATAGTGATATAAGGTCATTAGGAAGAACAGCCTCTGGAGTTAGGGCGATTAATTTAAGAATTGGCGATGAAGTTGTGGGTATGGAAGTTGCTTCTGAAAATAAAGATCTTTTAGTTGTTAGTGAAAATGGATATGGAAAGAGAACACCTATTAAGGAGTACACCCTTCAAAAAAGAGGTGGAAAAGGACTTATAACCTATAAGATATCTGAAAAAACAGGTAAGGTTGTAGGGGCAAGGCTAGTTAGTGATGAAGAAGAATTGATGCTAATAAATACTAATGGAATTGCAATAAGAATAAATGTATCAGATATATCAACTACTAGCAGAAATGCTATGGGAGTCACTTTAATGAAGACTACAGAAGAAGAAAAAGTAGTTACTATGGCAAAGGTAAACATTACTGGAGAAGATGAAGAAGATTTAATAAATAGATGTACAAATGCAAATGAAGTAGAAGATAAAGTACAAATTGATGATGATAATGAGGAATAGAAGCTTTTAAATTTTAGAGTAATGTTAGAATTTTGTGAAGTAAAATAAAACACAGTCGCTAGTCTCTAATCGCTAATCTCTATGGGTACATCTATATCCAGTAGAGATTAATGAATATAGATTAGCGATTTCTTTTTAAGCTTTCTTGGATACTGTATTGAATTTACAATTATAAAATAAAAAAATGGTGTTGACAAAATTATTTTTTCAGTATAAAATAATTTTTGTCGTCAAGAAACGACTTCAACAAATGGTCTTTGAAAATTAAACAGAATTAAGGTAAATAAATGCCAGTCAATAACTGTAATTGAGTAGGATACTCAAAATAAAGTTAAAGAGAAGCGAAGGAGACTCGCTCAGCAAAGCTGAGGAGTGCTCAAAGAGTAAGCGACTATCATCAAATCATAGATTTGAGATATCTGCTTAACCGATTCGCACCAAATTATAAATTTGGGCTCTCTGCTTAACTTTTAAATTGAGAGTTTGATCCTGGCTCAGGACGAACGCTGGCGGCGTGCCTAACACATGCAAGTCGAGCGAGGGGAGTTCTTCGGAACAAACCTAGCGGCGGACGGGTGAGTAACACGTGGGCAACCTGCCTCAAAGAGGGGAATAGCCTCCCGAAAGGGAGATTAATACCGCATAACGTTATTTTTTCGCATGAAAAGATAACCAAAGGAGAAATCCGCTTTGAGATGGGCCCGCGGCGCATTAGCTAGTTGGTGAGGTAACGGCTCACCAAGGCGACGATGCGTAGCCGACCTGAGAGGGTGATCGGCCACATTGGAACTGAGATACGGTCCAGACTCCTACGGGAGGCAGCAGTGGGGAATATTGCGCAATGGGGGAAACCCTGACGCAGCAACGCCGCGTGAGTGATGAAGGTCTTCGGATTGTAAAACTCTGTCTTTGGGGACGATAATGACGGTACCCAAGGAGGAAGCCACGGCTAACTACGTGCCAGCAGCCGCGGTAATACGTAGGTGGCAAGCGTTGTCCGGATTTACTGGGCGTAAAGAGTATGTAGGCGGACATTTAAGTCAGATGTGAAATTCCCGGGCTTAACCTGGGAGCTGCATTTGATACTGGGTGTCTAGAGTGCAGGAGAGGAAAGTGGAATTCCTAGTGTAGCGGTGAAATGCGTAGAGATTAGGAAGAACACCAGTGGCGAAGGCGACTTTCTGGACTGTAACTGACGCTGAGATACGAAAGCGTGGGGAGCAAACAGGATTAGATACCCTGGTAGTCCACGCCGTAAACGATGAATACTAGGTGTCGGAGGGTACCACCTTCGGTGCCGCAGCAAACGCAATAAGTATTCCGCCTGGGGAGTACGGTCGCAAGATTAAAACTCAAAGGAATTGACGGGGACCCGCACAAGCAGCGGAGCATGTGGTTTAATTCGAAGCAACGCGAAGAACCTTACCTAGACTTGACATCTCCTGAATTACTCGTAACTGAGGAAGCCCTTCGGGGCAGGAAGACAGGTGGTGCATGGTTGTCGTCAGCTCGTGTCGTGAGATGTTGGGTTAAGTCCCGCAACGAGCGCAACCCTTATTGTTAGTTGCTACCATTAAGTTGAGCACTCTAGCAAGACTGCCTGGGTTAACCAGGAGGAAGGTGGGGATGACGTCAAATCATCATGCCCCTTATGTCTAGGGCTACACACGTGCTACAATGGTCGGTACAACAAGATGCAAACCCGTGAGGGGGAGCCAAACTTGAAAACCGATCCCAGTTCGGATTGTAGGCTGAAACTCGCCTACATGAAGTTGGAGTTGCTAGTAATCGCGAATCAGCATGTCGCGGTGAATACGTTCCCGGGTCTTGTACACACCGCCCGTCACACCATGAGAGCCGGTAACACCCGAAGCCCGTGAGGTAACCGTAAGGAGCCAGCGGTCGAAGGTGGGATTGGTGATTGGGGTGAAGTCGTAACAAGGTAGCCGTAGGAGAACCTGCGGCTGGATCACCTCCTTTCTAGGGAGAAATGAAAGCATCACAGCTTTCATAGACTGGTTCTTAATTCTGTTTAATTTTGAGAGACTAAATGTTTCTCAATGAGGTTAAACACAAAGGTGTTTAACAAAGCAAACATTAATTTATAATGTATGCTTTTGTTCTTTGAAAATTGCACAGTGAATATTTGAAAATACAAGTTTTGCATAGGCAAAATAAAATTCATTAGTAACTCTAAGTGAATTACTAAATGAAACTCACTCAGCAGAGCTGAGGAGTGCTGACTTGTTAACAAAATCTATGATTTTGACAAGTCATGCATCTAACGATCAAGTTAGAAAGGGCGCACGGTGAATGCCTTGGCACTAGGAGCCGATGAAGGACGCGATAAGCTGCGATAAGCTGCGGGTAGGCGCAAATAGCCTGTGATCCGCAGATTTCCGAATGGGGAAACCCATCTAGTTAACACTAGATACTGTATACTGAATTCATAGGTATATAGAGGAACACTTGGGGAACTGAAACATCTAAGTACCCAAAGGAAGAGAAAGAAAAATCGATTCCCTCAGTAGCGGCGAGCGAAAGGGGAAGAGCCCAAACCAGAAACTTAGTTTCTGGGGTTGAGGATAGATCATAACGCTTCAATTTCTTTAGCCGAATAGAACTGGAAAGTTCAGCCGTAGAGGGTAAAAGCCCTGTAGGTAAAAAAGAGAGAAAAGTAGATCTAATCCAGAGTACCACGAGACACGTGAAACCTTGTGGGAAGCAGGGAGGACCATCTCCCAAGGCTAAATACTACCTAGTGACCGATAGTGAAGAAGTACCGTGAGGGAAAGGTGAAAAGAACCCCGGGAGGGGAGTGAAATAGAATCTGAAACCGTGTGCCTACAATCGGTCGGAGCACGTTAAAGTGTGACGGCGTACTTTTTGTAGAACGGGCCAGCGAGTTACCATATGTAGCAAGGTTAAGCACCTACGGTGCGGAGCCGAAGGGAAACCGAGTCTGAAAAGGGCAACTAGTTGCATATGGTAGACCCGAAACCGGGTGACCTATCCATGGCCAGGATGAAGCGGAAGTAAAATTCCGTGGAGGTCCGAACCACGTTGGTGTTGAAAAACCATGGGATGAGCTGTGGATAGCGGAGAAATTCCAATCGAACTCGGAGATAGCTGGTTCTCCTCGAAATAGCTTTAGGGCTAGCGTCGGGTAATAAGTAGTGGAGGTAGAGCACTGAATGGGCTAGGGGCTGACAACAGTTACTGAACCCTATCAAACTCCGAATGCCATATACTCGTACCCCGGCAGTCAGACTACGAATGATAAGATCCGTGGTCAAAAGGGAAACAGCCCAGACCATCAGCTAAGGTCCCAAAGTGTAAGTTAAGTGGGAAAGGATGTGGGATTTCTAAGACAACTAGGATGTTGGCTTAGAAGCAGCCACTCATTAAAAGAGTGCGTAATAGCTCACTAGTCGAGAGATCCTGCGCCGAAGATGTAACGGGGCTAAAACTTACCACCGAAGCTATGGATGTGTACTACGTACACGTGGTAGAGGAGCTTTCTGCATAGGACGAAGCCATACCGTAAGGAGTGGTGGACAGTGCAGAAGTGAGAATGCTGGCATAAGTAGCGAAAAACAGGTGAGAATCCTGTTGGCCGAATATCTAAGGTTTCCTGGGGAAGGCTCGTCCTCCCAGGGTTAGTCGGGACCTAAGCCGAGGCCGAAAGGCGTAGGCGATGGACAACTGGTTGATATTCCAGTACCACCAAAATGCGTTTGACAAATGGGATGACGCAGGAGGATAGGATGTGCGCACTATTGGATGTGCGTCTAAGCGTTTAGGTATACAGGATAGGCAAATCCACCTGTATTAGCTGAGGCGTGATGGGGAGCCTTTTTGGCGAAGTATCTGATTCCACGCTGCCAAGAAAAGTCTCTATGGAGCAAATTGGTGCCCGTACCGCAAACCGACACAGGTAGATGAGGAGAGAATCCTAAGGCCGTCGGAAGAATTGCTGCTAAGGAACTCGGCAAATTAACCCCGTAACTTCGGGAGAAGGGGTGCCTGCGAGAGCAGGCCGCAGTGAACAGGCCCAAGCAACTGTTTATCAAAAACACAGGTCTCTGCTAAAGCGCAAGCTGATGTATAGGGGCTGACGCCTGCCCGGTGCTGGAAGGTTAAGGGGAATGCTTAGCGCAAGCGAAGGTGTGAACTTAAGCCCCAGTAAACGGCGGCCGTAACTATAACGGTCCTAAGGTAGCGAAATTCCTTGTCGGGTAAGTTCCGACCCGCACGAATGGCGTAATGATTTGGGCACTGTCTCGGCAGCAAATCCGGTGAAATTGAAGTGCAAGTGAAGATGCTTGCTACCCGCGGTTGGACGGAAAGACCCCGTAGAGCTTTACTGTAGCTTAGCATTGCATTTCGGTATTGTCTGTACAGGATAGGTGGGAGACTTAGAAGCGAGAGCGTCAGCTTTCGTGGAGTCGTCCTTGGGATACCACCCTGACAGTACTGGAATTCTAACTGGGGGCCATGAATCTGGTCACAGGACATTGCTAGGTGGGCAGTTTGACTGGGGCGGTCGCCTCCTAAAAGGTAACGGAGGCGCCCAAAGGTTCCCTCAGCGCGGTCGGAAATCGCGCGTAGAGTGTAAAGGCAGAAGGGAGCCTGACTGCGACACATACAGGTGGAGCAGGGACGAAAGTCGGGCTTAGTGATCCGGTGGTTCTGTATGGAAGGGCCATCGCTCAACGGATAAAAGCTACCTCGGGGATAACAGGCTGATCTCCCCCAAGAGTCCACATCGACGGGGAGGTTTGGCACCTCGATGTCGGCTCGTCGCATCCTGGGGCTGTAGTCGGTCCCAAGGGTTGGGCTGTTCGCCCATTAAAGCGGCACGCGAGCTGGGTTCAGAACGTCGTGAGAC
>Ga0074193_1001013_pt1 | contig 39044 bp, 27 predicted proteins | sample EPASupsiteHSE605_FD_64523 | JGI IMG/M metagenome (GOLD analysis project Ga0074193, IMG submission 64523) | Bioremediated contaminated groundwater from EPA Superfund site, New Mexico - Sample HSE6-05 | ecosystem: Environmental > Aquatic > Deep subsurface > Groundwater > Contaminated ... | reverse complement strand
GTCATTGATCAACAAGAAGCAATTTATCATAATGAACCAGAATCAACTAATTTATCTGAATTCCGAAATGTTAGTTTGAGTAATATTGAACATCGCTCATTTCATTCTAATGATCTGAAATCTAGTTTAACAATGAGTTCTATATCAAATGATTTTAATCAAATATCTAATATATGTGATAACTTTGTCATTGATAAACATAATCCAATATATCTTGAATCAAAGATTAGTCCTTCTAATAACAATCAAGGGCATTTTGAACGCCGAAATATTAGTTTGAGTAATATTGAACATCGATCAGTTCATTCTAATGATCTGAAATCTAGTTTAACAATGAGTTCTATATCAAATGATTTTAATCAAATATCTAATATATGTGATAACTTTGTCATTGATCAACAAGAAGCAATTTATCATAATGAACCAGAATCAACTAATTTATCTGAATTCCGAAATGTTAGTTTGAGTAATATTGAACATCGATCCATTCATTCCAATCTATATCAATCCCAAATTTCATCCAAATGTATTAATGAATTTTCGAATTGTTTTTCCGATCAGAATATTTTATTGCGTAAAGACTCCCCTAAATCATCTAAAGTTGCATTGATTATATCGCTATCTGGATTTTATGAACATACTAATGATTTCAAATTCAATACTAATAGTGAATATATTCAATCATCAATATCTGGATCTCGACACTATGATCAAATGAATATTGATGAAGGAGAATATTCTACCAAAGTTTTAAATGATGTTTTATACAGCTCAATTGAAATGGAAACAAATATAATTATCATGGAGGAAAAATATTCATTTCTCAAAAAATCTAACCTTCAAACTCAAAATATTTTGATGAACAAAATATCAAGCTACATAAATGAGGTATCTCAAATCCAAATGGAAATGGATATTCTGAAGATTCGAAATGAAATGTTAAACACTCAGTTATTGATTAAAAATAGTATAATCAAATCTATATATTCATCAAGTATAAAACCAATGACCCTATATTGTAGTGCACCAATTGTATATGAGCAAAAATCTTTTATTTCCCAGAAAAATCGAATAGTTTTTCCAATTTTTACTTCAATTCCAAACTATAAAAAGCACTCATTGTTAGAAATGTCCAAATCCATCTCATTCAGAAGAATTTATTCATTATCCATGGCTTCAACTGGCCACTATCCAATTTTTTCACAGCCTCCTTTCAGAAAGAGGTGCATTTTGCGATTTGGCGAACCACTTTCGCATTCATTAGTTCAATCAAACTCCAAACAGTTCGATTTTGACTTCAGACATTTTAAAGTGTCTCCGATGAAGTATCCTCCACTTCTCCATTTCCATGAAAATGAAATAATAGCAGATTTTCGACTCAATAAGCTCCTTCCCAAGCGATCTGATGTTGAAACTCAGCACTTTTATGGGAAAATATCAAGAGGTGTCTTTTTAAGAATATGCAACTTGATTCAAATAGATAGTATCACGAGCGATCTCTCACGTTATACCACTCCAGAGCTTAGAACCCTTGCTCAATCTCATCCCTTAATTGTATCGTCAAACCATTCTGTCTATTCTGCATTATCTCTATCATCATCAAGGTGGTATTCTCATCAATTTAACGAAATATCCCAAAAAGAAAACGAAATGCTTATTCAAATGCTGAAAAGTAGAATAAATGAATTGAATACTGAAATGAATGAAAGAATCATTAGAGAGTCTGATCTCGTGAAAGAACTTGGTATAGTCAGAAAGAACTATCAAGAACTACTATTTAACTAAAACTGTAATTTATTCAACAAATACTATATCTAGAATACTCCTTTTTGTGATACCAATATCTCTTAAGCTTTGGGTCTCGTTTAAAACTTTTTCGATGTACCTTATCTCATAATCTTTTAAGAGGGATTTCTCGTTGTACATCTCATCACTTGTTAGAGCCAAATAATGAACATACCTTAATGATGAATCAACATTGAATACTCCAATGAGTGACTTGCCACTCGGAAAACGAATTTTGATTTCTATTCCATTTTTCGGCATAACATAACTTACAAATAGCGTTTTTAAATACTCTTTGTCTAATACCAAAGCTTTTGAATTCATTAAAGTATTTTTTTCCTTTTTCTCTTCAATTTCATCGCGAACTTTTTCTATTTCGCTTAAATTTTCAAAATCACTGTCCTGTTGAGAAATCAACGAACCAGATTTACTAATTGAACAATAAACTGGTTCCTGATCGGTATAAGCACGATATATCTCTGGAATATCATCATCAGCTATATCAATAAGATAAGAATAATCTATATCTCGCTTCATTAACTCAATTCGCATGTGTGTGATATCATAAACAAGAGCCATTTATTCTGGCAATTTTAAATAATCGATAACGATTATGTAAAAAACCAATATCTGTCAAGCCCTTGTTTGTCACTGTTTACATGAATATTCGTGATATTTTATGTGGTTTAAAAATGATGGTTCTCAATAATTGAGATAAAAGCAGAAAATTATTGAATAATGTCAGATGTTTATTTCAAACAATTAAAATCATTTCACATGGAGAACATTAACGAATATATATCTGTTCTAATTTTTGTTGTTATTTTTGCTATTATTGGTTGTTATTGTTTGATCATTTACCGGAGAGCGCTGAATAACCTTGTGGTAGAAATTGGAGCAAGTTTGATTAGTTTTTGGTTATTTTTGATGGTTGCTTTATTGGCAGGTCCATTATTACTGAGGATTGATAGTATTGGAGGTATAAATGGTAATTATAACATTAAAGAATATAGTGTTAGAAGTGGTTGCAAAGAAGGATTGATAGTATCAGGGCCCATTTATGTTGAAAATGAAATTGATATCCAAGATTGTTTTTTCGAAAGGAAAGTATGCTGGGAAAACTATGGAGGGGTAATATTTGTTGAAAATGGAATATTTCTATGGGTTACCAGATGTACTTTTTATCAATGCTGCGCTAAAGGATATGGAGGAGGTATTTATTATTGGGGAAGATTTCTAAGAATTAGATTTCTTTGTAGTTATATGTGTTATTGCGATTTAAACGGGCATTTTGGGTATTTTCGTTTTATTGAACCAACGAGAATCCAATATGAGTATTTATCCCTCAGTTCATCAATTGGAAATGGGGATGGTATATTATATATCGAAGATCAAGAACATGAATTCATGAACTGTAACTCATCGAATCATCAAACTCAACTTGGGTGTTCTTTCAGTATATATAGACACAGTTATTTATCCTATAGATACTGCTATTTTACACACTGTCGTTCAATTAATTACTATCCTATGTGTTTTATTAGCCCATTCAGGCTTATTCAAGTGTGGGATTGTTGTTTTATTGGTTTGACATTTGAAACAAAATATGGGTGCATTTATATTGATAATAAGGAAGAAGATTATTTTGAAAGATGCTACTTTCATTCAATTAGCTATTCCATATTCATTGTAAATGTACCAATTAGACTAAGAATGTGCTATATATCTCATCATGGGATTATTTGCACTATGGAATGCTTTTATATTGATTGTGTTTATTATTTTGAACAATACCCATATTTCCCTCTTTATGCAACATTCTACTGTATTCCATTTCTTCCTTATACTTTGGCTCAACCAATGACGCCAAAAGAAACTGCAACAAAGCTTCCAACTCGAAGTTTTGTTCCAACAGCAAGTTTAGCTCCGCCAAACACAGTTCAAAAAACCTTAAACCAAACACCAATGTTTACACCAGTTATGACTCTTCAGACATTTAAGCCAACGCCTATATTTACACCAGTTCAGACATTTAAACCAACACCAATGTTTACACTAGTTCAGACATTTAAGCCAACACCAATGTTTACACCAGTAATGACTCTTCATCCAACACCAGTTCAGACATTTAAGCCAACACCCATGTATACACCAGTTCAGACATTTAAGCCAACACCAATGTTTACACCAGTTGTGACTCTTCAGCCAACACCAATGTTTACACCAGTTGTGACTCTTCAGCCAACACCAATTCAGACATTTAAGCCAACACCAATATTTACACCAGTAGTGACTCTTCAGCCAACACCAATATTTACACCAGTTCAGACATTTAAGCCAACACCAATATTTACACCAGTTCAGACATTTAAGCCAACACCAATGTTTACACCAGTTCAGACATTTAAGCCAACACCAATTCAGACATTTAAGCAAACACTAATTTTTACACCAGTAGTGACTCTTCAGCCAACACCAATATTTACACCAGTTCAGACATTTAAGCCAACACCAATATTTACACCAGTTGTGACTCTTCAGCCAACACCAATGTTTACACCAGTTGTGACTCTTCAGCCAACACCAATTCAGACATTTAAGCCAACACCAATGTTTACACCAGTTGTGACTCTTCAGCCAACACCAATGTTTACACCAGTTGTGACTCTTCAGCCAACACCAATATTTACACCAGTTGTAACTCTTCAGCCAACACCAATGTTTACACCAGTTGTAACTCTTCAGCCAACACCAATTCAGACATTTAAGCAAACACCAATATTTACACCAGTAGTGACTCTTCAGCCAACACCAATATTTACACCAGTTCAGACATTTAAGCAAACACTAATTTTTACACCAGTTGTGACTCTTCAGCCAACACCAATATTTACACCAGTAGTGACTCTTCAGCCAACACCAATTCAGACATTTAAGCAAACACTAATGTTTACACCAGTTGTGACTCTTCAGCCAACACCAATTCAGACATTTAAGCAAACACCAATATTTACACCAGTAGTGACTCTTCAGCCAACACCAATATTTACACCAGTTCTGACATTTAAGCCAACACCAATGTTTACACCAGTAGTGACCCTTCAACCAACATTTATGTATACACTAATTCAGAACCATAACGAAACACAATTCTTGTTCTCAAATCTGACATCTATTCCTTCACCAATTATAACACCTCTAATAACATTTGAACAGATACCCATCGAAACACCTCTCGCAACAGTTGATCAAACAATCATCGAAACACCTCTAATAACAGTTGAACAGACACTCATCGAGACACCTCTCACAACAGTTGATCAAACAATCATCGAAACACCTCTCATAACAGTTGATCAAACAATCATCGAAACACCTCTCATAACAGTTGATCAAATAATCATCGAGACACCTCTAATAACTGTTGAACAGACACTCATCGAAACACCTCTCACAACAGTTGATCAAACAATCATCGAAACACCTCTAATAACTGTTGAACAGACACTCATCGAGACACCTCTCACAACAGTTGATCAAACAATCATCGAAACACCTCTCATAACAGTTGAACAGACACTCAATGAAACACCTCTAATAACAGTTGATCAAACAATCATCGAAACACCTCTAATAACAGTTGATCAAACAATCATCGAAACACCTCTCATAACAGTTGATCAAACAATCATAGAAACACCTCTCATAACAGTTGATCAAACAATCATCGAAACACCTCTCATAACAGTTGATCAAACAATCATCGAAACACCTCTCATAACAGTTGAACAGACAATCATCGAGACACCTCACCAGACAATCATTGAAGCCACCATGCAAGCAACAATTGAACCTCCGATTCCTCCAAATGATGATATTCCACCACCTGCAACTCCCCAAGACACCATAATACCTACCCCATACAGATCATATAATGAAAAATGCATAATTCCAAATACACCTCACAAACATTTCCTATTACCTATCACAGCAGTGTTCAGTGTACTTCTCTTAATGAACTAAAAATGCGACTTTTGATTTAAAAACAGATTTTTATGGATACAATAACACAAAATCCCACCATAAGTCCTGCTAATTCGAGCTATATGATAGGGTTAGTATTATCATTGATTCTTGGTTTTGTTGTCCCTCCCATTTTAGTTATTCTTTGGTGTATTTATTGTAGGGACAAAAAAACTGAGAATGAAGAGAACAACAATGACATCTTACAACCTATACCATATGCTCCCACAACCACTTCGCATTTCATAGCTGACCAAAACATTAATCCAAACAATACGCTTTCTTCACAGACTTCAATTCCAATTAGGATTTCCAATAATAACCCGTACGAAGATTATTAAATATGGTCTGTTATTACTACTAATGATGTTTCTTTTGGTTCTTCAATGAAAAAAAGTGCACTTTGATCAGGATCAGGAACTGATGCATATTCATTCTTCATTACGAAAAAGTATGTGAGCAGCATATACTCGCAACAAAAGTATATGTTTTGATATAGAATTTGCTTCTCTTCCAAGTATCCATTCATCTGAGAAAAAGGAAACAATAAAACTGCAGTGAAGCTTATAGAAATGAAAGATGCAACAAACCTATAACACAATGAAATCTTGGATTTAAGAACATTGCTTTCAGTTTCATCATCTAGTTTTATTATCAATGCAAAATTCATGAGAATAGTTTTGATGAAATGGAGAGAAGTTACCAAAAAAACCATTAAGCAACTGAAAAATACAGATATTTCATTTGTCAAGCCAAGATACTCAAAAGTAAGGATTCCTAAATATGGAACCAGAATTGCAGAGATCCACTCATATCCAAATAGATTTTTCCTAAATATGCACCATCCATATGATGCTAAACAAATAATGGAATATGTCGATCCCCTATCCAAAACAGTGAGAATCAATGAAATATAGCTTGAAAAATTGGGAATGTCTTCTGAACTCTTTTTGTCTTCCCATAACAATGATGAATAGCACATGTTCAAGCCACGTATAGCTGGTAACACTGATATAAGATGAGAAATATGGATAAAAAAAGATGGATACATCAGCAAATTGATGAGCCATAACATAGATATACTAGTAAAAATGAATGAAAATATAATATATATGGTGGAAACATTATAATCTCGGTAATCAAGCAAGGAGCTGGGATTTTGATACTGATATGAAAGGAAGTAATATGAGTTAAGTGGTTTGCACATCAATAAAATGGGAGTATATACTCCTTTTTCTGTGATTTCTCCTGCTAATTTAATTAATGAAGTGTTAATTGTAGATGAGTAATTAATCCTTGTGGCAAACATATATATTTTCTTGCAAGGATCAATATTAAATAATATTGGATACAAAATATTAAACTCTTCTTTATCAGCAAATAATAGTTGAAAAGAATACGGAGATTTAGATTCTATTCGAAAAGAATAGTTTCCGTTGATCTCAAAACCAAATGAATGAAGCCTTAATGCCGAATATGAAGTAGTATACTGAACCAGTTTCGATTTGGTAAGAGATAGAAAGAGAGTAAACATTAAAAACACCTTTATATTAATTATTATCTAGCACAACAAGAGATCGAGAAGCTGGTTCACGCAAGAATACAGGTAATATAGAATTGCTTTTTTCTATATCATCCATTGGATTAGGATTTCTTTGAAGAAAGAACCTAGCTTGCAAAATGGAGCACACAAGGAAACCAATCTCAATGACAATATCGCATGTTGATGCTGGGGTTGTGGACAGAAAAAGAGATATATATGTAACAAATGTGACAAAAGCGATGGAATATGAGTGGATTAAAAAATCCCTTGCATTTTGAATTCCTAAATGCAGTGATTTTTTATATCTAATACGATCCAGTATCTTACTCATAATGATAAGACTTACTACATCAATTTTAAGATACCAAATCCAGCCAATTGCCGTTATTGCGAGAGTAATGATCAAACTGACTTCAGAATTTACATATGGAATTCCAATTATCCCTGATGTCATGAGAGCTGAAGCTAAAATAACAGAAACATGCTCATGAAACTTGAATTTTTTCCTAAAAATATTACATCCTTTGCACACAAATGAATATGATGACAAAAACGTGGAATAATACAGAACATCCAAAAAGTTATATGTATACGATAATATACGTGGCATTGGATCATGATCTCTATGAATAATCCAAAATCTGGCGTTGAAGTTTGCAGAAACTGCTTTAATCAATGGCTGAACCATAAAGGCTATCTGGATGGGGGACCAATGAATTTTATAAAAATTCATATAAGCAACCCAAACCATAAACAAACATGCATAAACACTAGAAAAAAATAGAAATACTGAAGGGAGTTTCTCATTTCTAGTATCGATCCTGGAATCAGGGTTCAAAAAACTAATGTTAAATGTGTATACTGTAACATTACGGACACACGTTGCAATATATAGGTAATATATCCCCTTCTTCAGAATATTTCCTCTAAAAACTATTTCTTTATTCCCAGATTCTAAATACTCAAAGAATAAATCTTGCTTTTTCTCACTAATCTGGCACATATCCCGGAAATTTCCATTGTTTATAGATTCTGTTGATAAATATATCAATGATTTGCTATTTTTATTCATTGATACTTGAACAGAAAATGTTCCATTTACCTCAAAACCAAATGATCCAATCGGACTAGGAGGAAATGTCGTTGTATAAGATGATTTTAAAATATGCCCGAACCCTAGATAACAAAACAACAAAAACATTATGATTTTATGAGAATTAATAAACAAATTTCTGTTACTTCAAAAAATTGATAAAGTGAAGTGACATTACGTGAAAAATCATCATATCATATCATTTATTAATTGGGAAAGAGACGATTAAAATTTGATTGCTTTTGATCGTTCAGGAAAATATTGTTGATGTATTGTCTTAGATAGTCAACCATTCCTTCTTCGGTGAAAGTATAAAGTGTTGCGTATTCGATTTCTTTTGGAGGGGGTGGACATTTGTTTAAGAAAGCAACTAACTCTGGTATTTCCAGAATCAAAGAAAGAGAGTGTAAAGAAAACAATGCACTACTTATGTATGGATCAATCTGAGGTAACATGAACAAATCCCATTTTTGGGATATTTTACTAGCAGCATTTGTTGCTGCTTCATATAATTCTTTGAGCTGCTTATATTTGTGTTCTTTTGCAGCATTGGCTAAAATTTCTTCCTTTGTTCCATATTCCAAAGAATTATACAGTGCTTTGTCCGCGTATTCGTACAAAAGGAGTATTTTCTTATATTTATATGATATATATGCCATAACTATTCTAAAATCATTTAATAAATCCTCACTCTGATTTGGATTCATTTTTTTAGCACTTTTTTTCGGTGAAAAACTGGCTGGACTTTACAAAACGATTAATAAATATTTCAATAATTTTTTGAATAATTTACTTATGAGGGGTCACAGGTATTCTTACAGTATTCTGTTTGTGAACGAAGCCTTCTTTTCAAATCAGTTGGAGATCTAGTTTTTTGAGCTGAAGAAGGAGATGTAGATCTCGCTTGGGTATTCTTATTTAACGGTGGAAGTGATTCTGGTTGAATAATGGGAAGATGTCGTGATGAACTAGAGAGTGGAACTTCTCTCTTTGCAAGTGGCTTTAGATTGGTGTTTGGTGAATGAAAATCTTTTTTGAATATTGCATTTCCTCTTAAAAGATATGGTATTGGCGGAAATCTTTTAATTTCGAGATGTGTTCTATTCCCTATAATGAGAACTCCTGAACTATTATTCATCGCTCCACAATATGATGAAGCTCCAAATACCGAAATAACTTTGCCATTAAATTTGTATATAGCACCTTGCATTGTTACTTCGTGTGCTCTCACTAAATGGGTAATACAATTTGTCTCAAGAAAATGGTTCAGACCATCTTTACCAAATAAGTATCCGATGCCTCTTGTTGATGGTGCAAAGAAATCTATATTATCGCTAGGGTCAGACCAATAAATAGAATCAGCAACACAATCTCCAAAATCGTGAAAAGGTCGCTTAATGTTGTTGATTTGATCGAGAGAGTATAGGTCGGGACCAATTCCACCATGAACACACAAAACTGATCCATCAATTAATGCTGCTAGGGGCATATAACCAAATGTATCAATAAAATGATCAAAAACAGTTTCATCATCATATATTTCTTTGATCTTATCTAAAAATCCTCCTTCAGAACACATAAAGCGAAATTCATGGTTTCCCCTAATAATATAGACATTTTTTGGGCATAGGATCTTCATTAGTAGGACAATTAACACTGTTTCCAGGCAAAATTCCCCTCGATCAACAAAATCCCCAAGAAAAACATACTTTTGTTGAAATGGGAGCCCGTATGTCTGTAAAACTCTAAATAAATCTAAAATATGTCCATGAATATCGCCAACAACAACGAATGGTGATTGTATCCTTAATAAAGTTTGCTCATTCATAAATATCTCCTTGGAAGCTTTACAAATCTCGGAAACAGTATCTGCACCAAATAATGGCAAGTGCAATGCAATAGAGCGTGATGCAAGAGAATCTATATTCTTATCGTATGATTCCAATAGACAATCAAAAAGTTTTCGAAAAGATAATGAGGAGGGTTTCGTTTTATTCATTTATGGAGAAATAATTCTTTGAAAACTGGATAAACTTTTTTCAAAGAAATATCAACATTTGCTCTAGTTCCCAAACCAACATTGTTTACACATTGGAATCATATTGAAGTTTTATTAGTAAGTGAATGATCACGGTTTTTTGTTAGCAGATTCGGTATTTGAGAGAATACGGACAATATCCTGAAAGTTATTTGAGGCAGCAATTTGTGCAGGGGTTTTATTATAATATCAAAATGAAGCTCTATATCTAAAGCATTAATATCAGCTCGTTTGTTAACAAGATACTCTACTAAGTTGATGGAGTTCTTTGAGGCTGCAATATGAAGAGGAGTATCATTATCAACATCATTAATGTATCATTTGTTTTTGAGTTTATGTCTGCTCCTAGAGATAAGAGACAATCAACAATATTCTGAAGACCATAATTAGAAGCTAAGTGAATTGGAGTCCATCCATTCGATATTTTTTATCTTTATTATTTTTTGCATTTAGGTCAGCTCCATGATTAAAAAGGAATTCGGCTGTACTTCGAAAGCCATTTGATGAAGCTAGGTGTAATGGAGTATCCCCATTGAGAATTTGTCAATATTATGATTTTCAATATTAACTTGTGCTCCATTATTTACCAGTACTTCCACAATGTCAAGATTTCCAACATATGCAGCATAATGAAGAGATGTCCATCCAATAAACTAATCTTGAAAATATTATTTTTCACATTAATATCAACTCCATGTTCGATAAGACAACTAACCACATTGATGGATGCATTTTGTGTGGAATAATGAAGTGGTGTCCATCCAATTAATTAAATATATTATTATTATCAATTGAATTGATGGTAGCACCATGATTTATCAAAAAATCAACAACATTGGAATATCCATAATATGCTGCTAAATGTAGGGGAGTCCATAAATAAATAAAACTGAAACAAAGTTATTTCGAGGATTAATTTCCCCACCATTATTTATGATTATTTCAACAACATTATGATGACCTTTAGATGCCCCATAATGAAGAGGTGTCCAATTATTCCACAAGTAAATTCATACTTATCCATGGAATTGATATTTGATCCATGTTTCAAAAGATATTCAACCATTGAAGAATAGTTATTTTGTGCTGCCATATGAAGAGGAGTGGTATTTGAAAACTAATAAGAACATCTTTGTTTCTAGAATTAACATCAGATCCATTTTTCACAAGAAATTCTACAAAAACAAATTCCCCGTGTTTCACAGAAAAATGGAGAGGTGTTTCTGCAAACTATGCTGTTGTATATTTTTATCGATTGAATCAATTTCACATCCATGCTCAACGAGGAACTGAACAACTTTAAATTGGTGATACGAACAGGCAAAATGAAGCGCTGTCCATTTATCCTATTTAAACAAATATCATTATTTGTTGAATTTATACTGATTCCACAATCAACAAGAAACTCAACAATATCAAGATGGCCAAATTGTGAAGCTAAGTGGAGTGGGTTCTTTCCAAAACTCAATTTGAATAATCCAACATGTTTTTCCTAAAATCATAACCATTTTGAATATAATTTTTTGCTATTTTGATGTAACCTGAACTTACTGCCCTGTCGAAGGGGGTCATATTATAAGGTTTCAACCAATGTGTTTATCCTTTTTATTAATACTGGCTCCATTGCTAACAAGATACTGTACAACACTGAGATGGCCATTTTGAGATGCCAAATGAAGAGGAGTGACATTGAATGAAACCAAATAATATTAACTTTCTTAGAATCATCTTCATCTATAAAAAATGATAAGAAAACCATGGAATCATTATTAAATAAATAATATAAATATCACTTTCCTGATCACTAATATGAGCTCCATGATTAATTAGGTAGTTGACAATACTTAGATGCCCATTTGATGCCCCATAATGAAGTGGTGTCAAATCAATATTGAATTTATTTTGCTTTTGTTTTTAAGATTAATATCTCCTCCATTTTCGACTAAATATTTCAAAACAAACAGATGACAGAATTCGGAGGCCATACACATGAGACTAATCCCATCCCTTTTATTATCAATAGAAATGTGTATTAAATCAAAACAACCACTACAAACAACCATTGATCTTACTGTATCATTTATTTCATATCCATTTGATATCAAATACTTGAAACATTGAATTGACCCAAAAAAACCAGAGAATGATAATACATCAAGAGAAACTGGCTTGCGGCTCCACTCAAAAGGACTCCATCGAGCATTATGCATTTTAGGTTCAAAAAGAGGCCGAAAAGCCAAAATATCATCATATTTTAAACAATACTCTATACTTGATGGAATAAAACCAAATTTAATTAGCAAACAAATCTTGTTCTCATCCTCAATCATGTTTTCTTCGAAATATTGAGGATTTCGTTTATTTTTAATAACAATATTAAAATCATTTATCTCTTTACGGTAATAATAAAACAAAATACTAGATTCTTTCCTCATTAAAATGGGTTCAATTTCTTCAAAGTTAAAGAATCCGCTCTGATAGAGTCGATAATTCAATATCGGACATTCAAATGAACGCTCTAATAACATTCGATGAAAATCCAAATCAAAGGAGTATTCAAAACTAATCTTCACTACTTTTTCAACAGAAAATGGCCGAAATGATGGGAGGAGGACTATTCTATCGACTAAAAACTCATTATCTTGGATTTTGTTGCCAAAAATGGTGAGATTATCTCCATAGAGATAATTTTCGAAGGCTAGCATTTCATCCATAAAATTATTGAATGAGAAATGATTATCTTTTCTCAAACTGTGAGATCTCAAAACTTTGATCCGCCATTTATCACAATATTCAAATGCACTGTAGAATTGGCAAAAGGGTATTTATGACACTATTTACTTTAAAAAAGAAAATATAATTTAGTGAATGAATTACTACTGATCGCAAAACCTAATCTCGAATGAATCTATTGATTCATTAACTCTCACAATTCCTAAACGTTTTTTGGTATAATTCTCTTTTGGTTTGCATTTGTTGGACAAAAAAGTATTAATAAATCATTACCATTTTTTCCCATTATCAAAAAGCTAGAAGTAATCGCTTTCTGATGAATCTTCAACTTTTTTGTGGATCCTTTGTGTTGTATTCATTTGCATGTTTGGAAAACTGGGAATTCCATTAGATTGAAATGTCAATAAATTGGAAACAATTTTTGAAACAGATGGATCAATTCGAGAAACTTTCAATGCGTTCGCAACTTCTTCGAATAATTCTGGTTTTCCTTTTCCTTTACAATGTGGGATAACTTGAAATAATGCTGCTTCCTCATTCTTTGTTAATTCTATAAAGTTCCGCTCTTTATCATTATTAAGCAAATTCATATACATATCTTTATATGAATTATCCTCTTTTGTTAATGATAATGATAATTCTAAATGATCTGTATTGTATTTTTGGATTTGATTGCTGGCAGGAAGTGAAACTGAATTTTCAGCTGTTGATGAATAATACCCATCTGTGGATAAAGCTATTGATTCGGGATCTTCATTGAGATTGTTAAAATTAAAAGAAACACGATGCTCAGATTTCGGTGCTGATAAAGATTTGGTTTTTTCATCATTCTGATTAATAGAATATTCCGAGTTTAAATCATTGGAATTCAATTGACCCTCTTCAAAAACTTCAATTAATTGCTCTGATTTTTCATTTTCACTAATCGATTCTTCTATTTGAGATAAACTACTTAGTAAATAAGAATCATTTCTATCGAAAATGAGGGATTCTTCTTCGTCATCATCATTTTCTTCATGAGATGTTCCATTTTCTGGTGGTTTTATCGGATCTAAGCAAACATCAGCTAGTGCTAATGCCTGAGGTTCGTGTTGATCATTCATTTCAATGATTTTATTAGATTCATCTGGTATTTTATCAATTTTCTCAACATTATCAATACCTTTGCTTATGTTTAATGGATCAATCTCCAAAGAGTCTTCTTCGGGGATTGGAATTTCAAGATTATGTTCTTTGTTTTCAACATTTTCAATAATTTGGTTCTTTGGCTCTGTTTTTTCAACAACCACAATTGAATTTGATATTGGTTGACTTCCATTATCTTCAAATGACTCTTCATAATAAACTATATCTTCTTCATATTCCGAATAATCATTTATCTTTGCCTCATTTTCTTTTCCAATTGGTTCTAGTTCTATTATGGATTTTTTAATAAAGTCAAACAACTCATCAGATTCAATGCTTGTTCTTTTGGGTTCATCAATATTACTTGTGAAGACTGGTTTGGGTTCTTCATTTTTTGAAAAAACGATTCTATGGAAAGGGGGTCTTATCGGAGGATGATAATTCTTTTTTGAATTGTCTTCTTTAACAAAGACTGTATCTTGAGAAACAGGGTGCCCATTTTTATTTTCTTTCATTTCATTATTGTTTGTTGGCACATTATCACTCTCGGTATTATTTTTTATATTGAACATTTTAATCGAGTTATCTTCTTGATTATCTATTTGTTGATCACTTTCATTAAGGGTTTCTTCTTCTGACAAATAAAAATCACTATTACTATCAAACCATGTTTCTTCTTCATCAACAATGTCAAATGATGAGTCGTTGTTATTGACTTCTAAACTTTCATCTCCGACATGTGAAAAATCGGGATTATTCTTTTTGTCCTCAGATTCAATAATATTTTCAAGATGGTGTGACTCATCACCTTTTCTTTTAATCAAGCTGTTTTGTTTTGATGCATTTTGTTTCAGCTGTTGAATTTTATCATGAATTGTCAAATAACTATCATTATTATTCCTTGTTCTGTTCTGAATTGAAGACGGTTTAATATCCATTGCTTTTGGGATTTCAATTCTGGTTAAAACGATTTCATCTTTGATATCTATGGGGTCTGAATAATCAGAATGCTCAGAGTAACCATTGTTTATACCCCTCATTTCTATTTCTTGTTTGTTGTTTGATTGAGTAACCTGCTCTCCAATTTTTTTGAAAATGAGTTTCTCTTGAGAAAATGGAAGGGTAACATTGGATTTTTTTGAGGATGGGGCAATAATAATGCTCTTCCCATCAACAGGTTTTTTAATATCTCCCTTATCAGCCATATGTTTGTATCCCTCTTTTAACTTAGGAGATACTATTTCATTATCATTTTTAATCATATTTTCTTTAAGCTTTAAATTTTGTTTCATTGCTCCATTTCTCAATATTTCGAGATGTTCTTCAAATATCTCATCATCTGTTTTACTGGTATTATGGATAAGGTCAGCTTGCAGTGGAATAGAATTATTTATTAGAACAGGATTTTGTTTCGAAATAGGAATAGTGGCTGGTTTTATTAGCTGGGATATTTGATCAATCAAGTAATCAACTTGTTGTAAGCGAATTGATACACTTGCAATACTTGAAGAATTATTCTTTGCAATGAATGTTTTTGATTGAATTCTATCACTGATTTTACTATATAGACTTGATACAAAACACAATAGACACATATAGTCAAACAACTCTGATTTTCGGGGTCTTTTCAACCCTAATAGGCATAATGTTACTTCAATTTCTTCCCAGTTAGAATAAATATCAGCTTTTGAAATTTCTTTACCAAATGATATTCTGTTCAAGTGAATAGTATCAGGTCTCACTCTATTTAATAAAACAGCAACACACTGTCCAGTGCCAATATCAAAAACAAAATCGCCCGTATAGGAAGGCAATTCATCTGATATAGTATTATTTATCCATTTTGAATATGCAAATTCAAATGATTCTGGATCTTCATTCGATAATTCAGATCCAAGATAATTTTGTTGAGTATTCTTTTTAAGAAATAATATCATTATATAGTATGCAATACCACCAAAGTCTTCAATTCGCCAATTTTCTACATTTTTATCCGGAATCCTAAAATAATTGAGCTTACTTGATAAATAACCAAATATTCCATCGAAAGAGATAAATTCGGCATTAAAACACATATCAATAGAATAAATTGCAAGACTATAAATATTTGGTAATCGAAAAATGTTAACATCAGAGGAAAAAATTATGCTCTGATTTCTATTAAACAAATTAATCATCTCATTGGTGATATTAATTGTTCCTGCCCTTAAGTTATGATATTGTTCAATTACAAGAGATCTAATCCACTCTAGATGTAGGATTTCTGCTTCAAAACTCATTTAATGCTCGTTTAAAAAAGCAGAAAAAGTCCTTTTACTTGACAACAATTTATTCGGTTCTATATCAATGTATCTTCATCCCACACAGCGAAAAATCACCTATTCCAAAAGAAGGGTTTCCTTTCTTGTTCCTTGAGGTATTTAACAACATTCGATCTTGCTACTCCCAATGGTGTCTTTCCATTTTTATTCTTCACATTTTTATCTGCGTTTTGATTAATTAGATATTCAACTACATTAAGACGCCCATTTGAAGCAGCAAAATGAAGAGGAGTATCATTGAATATTGAAGCTCGACTTCTTTAGTTGTTGCTTCTATATCAGCTTTTTTATTAATTAGATATTCAACAACACTTAAATGACCTCTTTGTGATGCAAAATGAAGAGGAGTAAAACTATTATGATCTTTTGAATTTATATCTGCTTTCTGATTAACTAGATATTCAACAACACCAAGATGACCATTCGAAGCAGCTAAATGAAGAGGAGTATTTCCATCTTTAGTTTTTGAATTGAAATCAACTTTTTGATTAATTAGATATTCAACAACACTTAAATGACCTCTTTGTGATGCAAAATGAAGAGGAGTAAAACCATTTTGATCTTTTAGATTCATATCTGCTTTTTGATTAACTAGATATTCAACAACACTAATATGACCATAATTAGCAGCTAAATGAAGAGAAGTTTGATCGAATACTCTTTCTTAACTCCACAATTTATATCGTTTATATCAACATTTAGATTAACAAGATATTCAACAACACTAAGATGACCATTCGAAGCAGCACAATGAAGAGGAATCATCCTAAATATGAAAACTCGTCTTCTTTTGTTTTTGCATTCATATCAGCTTTGTGATCAACTAGATATTCAACAACATAAAGATAACCATTATGAGCGGCACAATGAAGAGGAGTCCAATTATTTCCAAAAACAAAACAATATTATTTGTTGCATTTATATCAGCATTATTAATAACTAGATACTCAACAACACTAAGATGACCATATTGAACAGCTAAATGGAGAGGAGTATTTTGAAATATTAGCCCTCAACATATTTATCTTTTGCATTTAAATCGACTTTCTGATCAACTAGATATTCAACAACACTAAGATGTCCATTGTGAGCAGCTCTATGAAGAGGAGTCTGATTAAGTATATAAACTCAACATAATCGGTTTTTAAATTAATATCAGCTTTTTGATTAACAAGGTATTCAACAACGCTAAGATGCCCATTCCAAGCAGCTAGATGAAGAGAAGTTTCTGATGGATATGAAGTTACTCTAGCATTTATTTCGACTTTTTGATTAACTAGATATTCAACAATACTAAGATGACCATTCCAAGCAGCCAAATGAAGAAGTGTCTTGTTAACTTTAAAATTTCAAAATCATTTTCCTTTGCATTTATATCGGCTCCATTTTCTATCAAGAAAACTAACAATGATTGGTGGAAAAACTCTGATGCCTTACAAACGTGCTTTTGTGCTACAAATTTTTGTCCTTGACATAAATGGAAGAGATCAAAACATCCACTACATACAACCATTGATGACACATTATCGTTGATCTCGAATTCATTCAATAGCAAATGCTTAAAACACTTTATTGAGCCAAAAAATCCAGCAAAGGACAGCAAATCGAGAAATTCTGGCCTATAACTCCACTCAAAAGGACTCCAAATAGCTTCTTTATGCAAATTATCGAATACAATTAAATCTTCAATCGAATCATACTTAAGACAATACTCAATACTGGAAGGATGGAAACCATATTCAATCAACTGATCAATATTGCTTGAATTCTTTATGAATTCATCAAAATAATCGGGTTTGTTCTTTTTGTTGATAAAATTTTCAAAATCATTGATCTCTTTCCGAAAATAATAGCAGAACAAGAAAGTATTGCTATTACTTAAAAATGGTTCAATTTCTCCAAAAACTAAAACACCTCTTTTATACAATTGGTAAATCAAAACTGGACATATATTTGATTTTTCTAAGAGTTTTTGTCGTAAATTGGCCGATTTGCAATACTCAACAGAGAGTCTCACTGCTTTTTCAAGTTGATGAGGCCGAATCTTAGGTAACATAACAATTCGATCGGCAAAAAACTCAATATCATCAATTAAAATTTCATTTCCGTCACCAAAAAGAAATCTTTCAAACGAAATTTTCTCTTCCATGTGAAAAATTTTATGTTAAACGGACAATTTGGATAGGATATCAAACTGGTTATTCGAATTCTTCTAGTTTTAAAGCTCTTTTTACAATTAACATAAAACACTGATTCTATAAAAGAATGATTTCATTCAGTGATTCTACTTTGAGTTTATGATCATCTCTTTGAAAATTTTTGAACATTGGCTGGAAAAATTGGACTTTCTCACCCATTGTTGGCTTCTGTGTCTGATTTCCGAATAGGAAGAAGTGTGATGGCATGATCATGATGAATTTTATCCAACTCAACAAGATTATGGTTTAGTGTTTTATTGAAATACAAATTTATCCACTCATGATAATAAAAGCCCTTACCAAAATGAACATCCACATATTGACTTCATATGAGTAGCCATATAATAGAATGTTGCCCCTTTAATAATCTGATCTTTGTAAACCATAACAAGATGAAAAAAGAACTTGAAAGTGCTACGTTGTATGAGAAATATTTGTTCAGAGAAGTTAAAGCTTCATTTTCGGAAATCAAAAATCATATTGATGAGACATTTTGTGGTTATGAGGAGACATTTTCTGAATTGTGTGATGGATTGTTTGTAGGAATGAAAAAATCTATTCTAGATTGTGAAAATATTGTTTTGCAAATGAAGAAAGACATAGAATCAACACAAGAAAGCCTAAAAAAATTTGCATGACTTAATTTATTCCTTCTTCTTCATTGATCCAATTCCACGAATTTCACGAAGCCATTCAATCTTTGTTTTGGTAACAGGAAGCCTTCTTCTGAGCTTATTGAGTCCTTCGTTTCTAATTGCTTCGATTCCTTCATAGACTTGGTTAAACCATTTCTCATAGTGTTCTTTGACCAACTTAAGAATGCTTTGGGCCTGCTCTTCGACACTTGAACCTCCATATGTTCCTTCGAAGTTCCAGTTTTGAGTACTTGCACAGTTTCCTTTTTCGTAAATGTGGGCTCTGAAAGAAAACGATCCATCGAAAGAGCCATCTTTAAATGTGAATCTCATAATCAATAGACTATTCTGGAAGTTTTCGCGCTGAATGGATGCAAGCCGAATTACGGCTTTTACTCCATCTGGAGTATCGTAAACTCCAAATGCACCGGTATTACCAATGCAAGGAGAAAAGCCTAAGAGTACCTTCATGATCGCAAGTTTAAGGAGAGATGGTTCTTCAACCTCAATGGGTTCATCAAGCTCGATAATACTATTATTTTGAAAGTCAAACTGAAAATATGAATTTGTAAACGGGTTAAGTACATATTTATCATCCTTCAATGCTTCTTCACATAATAAAACCCTATTTTTGTTATTTTCTACATGAGCACATGTTTTGAGCATCCAAAACTTTCTTGATTCATTATCTGCTTCATCAATCAAAGATTCATCAGCAATTACATGACGTGAAGAACTAATGCAATCTTCATATTCACCAGGAGGAGCTTCCTTCAAAAACCTACTCAGAGTCTCGACTTGTTCTTCTCTCGACATTGAACTAATAAATTGACTTACTCTGCTTGCAAAATAACCGTAAAAGCGGTTGAACGATTAAATAAACACACATTTATTCAAAGGTACCATTCCTATCCAAAACAGGAAAAACTCGCCCGCTGGGCATTTTTAGCTCCCTTTCAAATAATTCATCAAAACAGGGATGTTTCATGCATTCCAAAGCAGTAGGTCTTTGAGTTGGATTATATACAAAGATTTTTTTCAGCAAATCGAGCAAATCAGGTGGGGTGTGTCGTGGCAGCACTCCTTCAATTCTAAATGGATTAGAGGGAGAAAGGGTGATTTCTGCAGAATGCTGGAATGATGACATGTCTTCTTCTGTTGGTGGACCCAGAACCTTGATAATTTCGTGCAGTTGTCCAATAGAACTGTTTCCAGCAAACATTGGCATCCCAGCCATTAGCATTTCACCTAATACACATCCTCCAGCCCACACATCTATTGCTGAAGTATAAAAAACACAATCAAAAATAAGTTCAGGGGCTCTATAATATCTCGATGCAATGTAAGACACACTTTTTTCTCCAGGAACCAACTGTTTTGCTGAGCCAAAATCACATATCTTTGCTTCTCCTGTTTCTGGATCACATAAAACATTTTGTGGCTTCAAGTCTCTGTGGGTTATTCCAATTGAGTGCATATAATTCAAACCAGCAAAAACTTGAAACGCAAATAGCTTAACATACAACAAAGGGGGATATTTCCTTTCTTTTCGATATCCCATATTAAATTGGTGAATATTCATTGGCAGGAACTCCATTACCAAATGCAAATATGTTTCTTTAGGCTTTTTTCCAGGAAGAGAGTAAAAATGAACAAGTTTAACGCAATATCTGTTCTGTATTTCTTGCATAGTCTCTAATTCTCTATTTTTGTATCTAGGGTCAATTAAAACTTTTTTAATAGCAACAATTGTTCCATCAGGAGCTCTAGCACTATAAACGAGCCCAAAAGCGCCCTGTCCCACAGCCTTTATCGGTTTATACTCAGGAACGGGTATTTTACCTGACTGCCCAAGAGTAGAAAGCCTAGTACTGGATTTTCGTGTGCCTGAAAGTGCAAGTGATGAATGAAGTCTAATATTCGACAATCTGTCTCGATCTACTTTCGACATTTTCGCTTCGGATTTTTACTCTCAAAAACGTTTTTTCACTTTTACTTTGAAAAATTGACACTTTTATTTGGTTTGAATACTTTTACAAATAACTCATTGAATTGTGTAAGATTTTTGTAAACTGTTTGAACTACTTTACAAAGAGAAAATAGAGAAAGAGTAGGGTACAGAGTGCCAGTACAGTAATCATAATCCATAGGCATAGAGTCCTCTTTCTATCCCTGCATAACATTAAATCAATTATTTGTTCTCCTGTTTCGACATTTGTGTCTAATTTTGTGAGTTCACTATCGATGTTTAGGAGCTTAGATTTTTGATCTGAGAGATTAGCAAGAATTTCGTTTCCCGTTTCCTTTGCAGAACCTACACTGTTTCCAAGCTCGGATAATAGTTTATTTCCTTCTTCTAGAAGAGCCTTATTTTCCCCCAGCGCGCTGGTTTGTATTGATCTCTCCAATGTGTTTCCCATCAACACACTTCTTTTCTTCATCTCAACAAACTGACTTTCCAGCCGTTGAATATCAATTTTCGAATTATCGAAAAATTTACTAGCTTCATTCGATTGTGGCGTTTCCCACATCAGCATTTCGCTTTTTGATTCGTCAATTACAGAGCGCAATTCGTTAATCATTGAATCAATTCGTTTTACGCTCGCTTCCTTTTCATTACTTTTTATACTATTCATACCTCTAATTAGAGACTCTATCTCGGTGATTTGGCGAGTTATCTCGCTTTTAATTTGGTAAAAATCGTTCATTTTTTACTCTTTACATTGGCACTTTTTTAGAATGTGTAAACTTTACCTTCCTCTTTTTTGATCTCAGGTAATTCATGGATTGAAGATGATGAATCATTTTTTGGGTTTCTATTAAGCAATATTACTATTAATAGAATAACAATTACTAGAAGGACGGATTGACCTGCAGAAGAAATAAGAGTCAATTGACTTGTCTGATCGTTTTGCTTGTTTGGTGAGTAATTATCTGGGTAAGACCGATGTGGGGTTTGATCTTGATCAAATGTTTGTGCTGGAGTTGGTGCTATGTTGTTTGAATTTCCATAATTCATTGTTTGGGCTGGTGTTGGCGGAGGGAATAGAGATTGATGAGGAGTTGGTGCTACATTGTTTGAATTTCCAGAATTCATTGCATTCGGTTCCTTTTGTAATCAACCTTTCCTTTAGTTGTTCAACAAGTAAAACATGTATCAGTATGGACATCTGTAATGAACCAAAATGAAAGTATTCAATTTTTATGTGAATTGTCATTTATTAAATTATTATAATGAATAGAAAGATATCCATATTTTAAGCAACCAACCACTCTTGTTTAATGTTAAATAGATTGTTTTATTGAATAATATCTAACAATTACCCATAGGAGTGTTCTTGTTCATTTTTGGAAAAAAATAGCTTTAAAACTTAAACCAGGAAGAAGTATCCTTTTTATTGACTCCATATTGTTTCGATGGTATTAAAATAAATGAATTTGGAAACCATTTTAAAATATTATGTATTGAGATGAAATATGGACATAAATCAGCTACTTTTATGATCAATCAAATTTGATTATTTCTATTTCCCTTCCAGTATAATCTGAAACTTCTTTCTTAAATCTGCATTTGAAAATTAATATTCCTTCATCGATCTTGCCTTTATAAATTATTTTGTTTATAATAGAAGTATTCTTGAGTTCTATTTTTGAGTTCAGATCAGTAAATGGTACTAAAAAATGGCTGTTAATCCTAATATTGTCAACTATTCCATAAAAACCCACAATTTTCCCAATCGCTTTATCTGATATTCTCCTTACATATATTTCTTCTTTGTTTTCATCTCTGAGACAGTTATAAATAGATGTTTGTAGCATCAAAAAAAATTGTCATTTTTAAATCACATTTCGGTATTTGTTGGTTTGATCAAAAATTATTTTGCCTGCCTTGGCATTTGAGGCATTCGAAAAATCGCTGGTCGTGACATCCGTCTATCTGAAAATAAAGATGATTTGGTTCCAAAAAAGTTGAGATCATTTTGTCTGGTATTATGTATTTGGTAACTATTTGATTGAACAATTTTTGATGGAACACCATCACCCATCATTTCATTTCTTTTTTCACACATTAATTGGAAATATAATGAAGTCAATTCGGTATATTCATTATTATCAAGTTGTCCTTGAATACCTTTGCAATTGATTTTCAGTGATTCCAATTTGTATAGGATCATCTCATCTATTGTTTTAGAGTATTCAATGGCTTTTATGCTCACGAACTCATCAACTAAAAGACTTTCAGATAGCCATGGGTGTTGTTTGATCGATTCAATGTTTATTCGATGATCAGGATTCTTTTTTAATAGTTTCAGGATCAGATCTATGATTTGATGAGAAATAGATGGAGGAAAACTCGGATCCGCAAATACAACCTTTTGGTATGTTAGTTCTACACTTTTTTCGCCAAATGGCAAATGTCCGACAACCATTAAATACAATAATATGCCTGCACTCCAAATATCTGCATTTTTTGTGTAAGAAAGCCCTTTTATCACCTCTGGAGGGAGAAAGCTAGGAGATCCACATGGCGTTTTCAGAAAAGGATCGTCATCAGTAAAAATAGCACTAAGACCAAAATCAATAATTCTAATATTGTTAGCCCGATCTAGAAGAATATTCTGAGGTTTAATATCTCTATGTGCTATATGTAGAGTCTGATGCAAATATTCCAAAACCAAAATGATCTGTGAAAAAATTTTCTTTGCTATATTTTCTGCAATGGCTCCGTTTTTAACCAAATAATCATACAGAGTTTCATTAGGGACGTATTCCATCACAAGATAAATTGCTTTGGCGTCTGTGAAATGCTCGAAGAGTTTGACAATATATGGAAAATTAATCATTTTCATTATTGAAATCTCTCTGTTTAGGTGGTTTTCAATTTCTAATGAGGTAATCATACTTTTTGAAATTTCTTTAATCGCAACTTTATATCTGGTCAATCTATGCTCACCAAGCCAAACTTGTGAAAAAGCCCCCCTTCCAATTCTTTTTAAAATCCTATAATCCCCAATAAATGATGGCTGTGTCATATTTAATTCTAAATTAAAATAATGTTATCAATTTTGAGAAATTTTAAACAACATTCTGAAAAAAAAATAAAAACTCTCAAAAAAAGGAATCAAATAAAAATAAAAACTAGTTTCTGATAAAAATAATGAGGATTTTACATAACGATATTTCGTGTAACCATAAGTTTATGAAACCACCCGAACACAAAATGGAAGGCGGAAATCCCCAGATTAAGGTGATTATGCTTGGTGACTCTGCTGTTGGTAAAACCACATTAGTCGGCAGGTGGTGTGATGATAAGTACTCATCAAATCATCAGCCCACAATTGGAGCAGCTTTTAAAAAGCTAACAATTGAAATGGAAGAAGGAAAACAGTACGACCTTGTTATTTGGGATACAGCTGGCCAGGAAACCTATCGCGAACAAGTTGCACTGTTTTGCAGAGATGCTAATGCAGCAATGATCGTCTTTAATGTGACAATTAAAGAAACTTTTCAAAGTTTGCCACACTGGATCGAACACCTTCGTAAATCAGGCGATATTCCATTCGTTATTGTAGGAAACAAGATAGATTTGGATAATAGGCAGGTTTCATTTGATGAAGCAATGTCATTCGCAGCATCTTACAATGTGCCCTATTTTGATACCAGCGCTTTTACCTCATATAATGTCGACGAAGCATTTACTGATTTGTCTCATATGGCATGTGACACATTCCAAAAGAAGCCCTCAGTCGAGACTATTCAGGGAACGGATATCGAAAAACCCAAGCCACAAGTTGCAGAAAAGAAAGGTGGCTGTTGCTAAGTAAACTACTTTATTTTATTATTGCCCTTAGGGGAAAAACACCGATCAATCACTTCACAATGACAGATCCTTTCGCTGAAAAGGCGCGTGTTTGGAACAAAGACCCAGCTCGCATAAGGGCCATTTCCACATTCACTGATAGAGTTAAATCCATTGCTCCAATTGGTTTACATGATCGGGTTATGGATTTGGGGTGTGGAACTGGTACTGCTGGCTTAAATCTGATCAATGAAGTTGGATGTATTTGTTTTGTTGATCCTTCTAAAGCAATGCTAGATGTTCTTAAGGAATCAATCATTGAGAAAGGTGTAGAAAATTTTGAGATATACGAGGGTGAGATTGATCAATTTAACGGAAGTCCTGTCGATCTAGTTATGTCTCATATGGCTTTTCATCATGCCGAGGATATCGATGATTTGGTAAAAAAGATTCACAATGTACTCAAAATTGGTGGTAAAGCCGTTGTTGTTGATGTGCATACTGAAGATGGTAGTTTCCATGGAGAAATGAAAGTACCTCATAATGGGTTTGATGTTGAGATTCTGAAATCCCAGTTCATTCGAGCTGGATTTAAGAGAGTTTTATCTGAAGACTATCCTGCACACGTTAAAAAGAGAGAAAACCAACCTGACCAAGAATATCCAAGATTCGTGATTCTTGCAGAAAAGTAAGTAAAACTTAGTTTTAATCTTCAAGATGAACAAATGAGGTTATTTGCCTGGAGCACCTGGGACATTCCTTACTTTTTGCTATCCAGTCTTTATTAACACAATCATCACACCAAATAGGACATTGACATGGATAAGCAAAGTATGTTGCAACAGAGTTGCATACACATGTAGGAAACTGTTTAACCCTAGCATCAAGAAACTGTTCAAAATCATCAAGTTCATCAATATTGAGCATTAAAGGGTCATACTTTGGAATTTCACAAGGCTGACACCTTGGCAAAACATCCCTAATATGATTGTTAATGGCTTCTGTTGCTTTAACAACGGAGGTAGTTTTGTTCTTTGGGGTGGTGCATATGCATATTGATGCCTGCTGCCTCCTAATATGAACATCGTAAATTAGATATACTTTTTCAATTAATTTAGTTAGTTCAGTCGCAGATTCAGGTTTCTTAATATCTATGATCAATTGAATCGTAGTATCTAGAATTTTCCTCCTAAAATCATCTTCTTTAATAATATTGAGAAGATTTTTAAGATTATTACTACATAACTCTATCGCACTATTCAATCTCGCTTCGCTTTCACTTATTGTCAGTAACAAGCTACTTACGTTACACAAATATGGGTGAAAAAACGATGAATACTCCTCTGGAATGACGCTTTGATCAATAATATTACTATTCTTAGTTATCATCTTGTCGAAAAACATGTGTTTTTGCTTCAAGATTTCCATAACAATTTGTCACTTTTAAAGTAGATTTGGTCATGTTGAAGCCTTTTTCGTTTGGAAATAAAACAAATCAGCCGACTCAGCCTACTTATGTGTTGACTGAACAGAGTGTTGTATCTGATTTACCTACAGAAGCATTTAATCAATTTGTTGAAGCTTTTAATAATCTACAAAGCAATTTTCAAGTGATCAATCTTGATGAAACTATTGAATCTAATATTGAAGAGATTAAGATTGATACACAAAGAGCGTTAAATGATTCACTGACAAGCATGGCACACATAATTGATACAAATAGAGAAACGATTTCGGAACAGAAAAAGGAATTAGAGATATTCAAAGATGATTCTTTGAACTCAGCCCAAGTTAGAAGCGTTCCAACTCCCTTTATTGTTCATTGCGTTGAGAGAATCGAAAGGCAAGCATCAGAGTTGTCAGAGTCCCTAACCTCTTATGAGAGCCACCAAAACACGGGAAACTCTAATGAGGTCCCTATTTCATATATTGATTTCCTTACTGAACAGTATAAAGCTGTTTTAAGAACAAGCGATTCAGTTTCGTCCCTATCATCAAATCTGGATGAAGTGAAGACAAAGTCGATTAGGAAGCTTAAGATGTCACCACAGCAGCTTTCTCTTCTCGAAGATGCAGAAGACATAATATCTCGACAGTCAACTGCGAGCCAGCTTGACCGGAATCACAAATTATATATTGCAGAACAGAAGAAGAAAGCCACAAAAAGAGTTGAAAGTGTTGATTTATTCGGAAAATCGCCTGTTCAAGCAGCTCCTGCTAAAGGATTTGGCCTTGGTGGCTTGTCTAGTTCTCTTAATAAGACCTCAACATTGAACAAAAGTGTTGGATCTTCAACAACTAAATAAATCTCTATATTTCAATCGATTATGTTCATTGTTTATTATTAGCTTCTTCTGCCTTTTGAGCATAAATTTCTTTTTCCTGTTCAGTGAGATTCCTCCATTTTTCTCCGATTTGCTTCATGGCACCTTTTTCTCCTTTTAATTGTGTCATCATTTCCTTGGTAAAGATACTGTACGAATTGAGCTTCTTTTTGGCTCCAGAAGAACCCGATTTACTCAAAGCACTATATCTAGTTCTGGGAATTGCATTTAAATCAGGACCAAACGCTTCATTAACAATTTTATAATCTTCTTGAGATATTTCAACATCTTTATTACTGGTAAGTGCAACCCACCTAAGAGAATTAAACCTTTTCCATGCTTCTTCAGTAGCTTGGTAAGTTGGCTTGTTAGGCGAAGTCGAGGCCATTTCTTCGATAGTATCACATAAAATTGATTTCCAAAAAGGTTCTTCCTTGTGATTTAATGAGCACTTTGCAGTCATTGATCGTTTAGAAATTAAGCCGCCAAAAACCCGTTTAGTATGAGTGGTAGTAGAATATATATCTTTATTAGGATCTTTTACATCTGTCCAAAACCCGTTTTGCAAGCTCGATAGAGCTTCTGGGCAACTCCATTTTATGCGAAATAGTGTCATTAGCATAGTTTTTGATTATCTCAAGGTGCTTAATCAGGTTTGCGCAGTTCAACAGTAGGTTATAGTTCTTTCTATTCAGTTCTCTACTTATGTTGCCTTTTTTATCGTATCCAACAATCTTTCTAGCAAACCTAAGCACAGCACTTGATGTTGATTCTTCAATGAATATCGAGGGATCCAATATTTTAAACAAACTAATGAAGAGTTTTTGGTTTTCTTTCCACCATGCTTGATCTGCGTTTTCATTAATGATTAGTTCCGATGAGCACTCAAGAATTCCCTCAAGTATGCCTTTCATCCAAATATAATCTCCACCATTTTCGGCATCAAATGGTTGTTCAATTAAAAACTTAATCTTATTAATAATTTCATCTCGATACTGAACAGACCCTTCTCCCATATTAGCAACAATCCTACCATGTGCTCCAAGCAAAAATGGAAAAGATGTTGATTTGACATCTCCAGATGTGATAGCATTATCTATTATAACATATAGTTCTTCTCCAATCTGGGATAAATAATCTGGGTGGGCTGAGTAGCACTCTTTGATTAAAAAGGTGGCAAGAATTACTGATGAGTTATCCCCTGTTGTAAGTAAACTTTCAACCATTGGCATTAATCTTTCTACTATAGAATGTATGATATGATTCATCTCTTTAATTTTTCGATATTTCCTTACAATATAGGATATTGAAAAAATTGCATCAATTCCAAAATTATCATGATGATTCTCATTTATTGAAAACAGAAAATTGGTAATATAAACTAAATAATCTTCATCAATAATATAATGGTTATTATGAGCAAGAAACCCTATAATACATATTAATGCTTGAATTGATTTTTGCGAGGCAACTAATATTGACTCATTAATTTTATCAATGATGACTTGAATATACTTGATATGCGAATCAAATGATATAGATTTATTTTTGAACAAAGAAATTAAAGCAATTATTATGCTGTTAATCAACTTATCTTCGAATTCTGCAGTACTGGATAAATAAATCAGAAGTGAATCTATTGCCGATTTAATCAAATCTTCATTAACTTGAAGATATGGTAAATCAAAAACAGATTTCAGAAGATTGATATATAAAGAAGCAGTCCAGGTATTTGTATCAAGCTGCCCAATGCATAGAGTGGTAAGAATTGATGATTTCTCTTCATTAAGTAATTCAAAATCAAAAAAGTAACACTCTGATATGATTTGGGATATCAAAAGCAATGATGATTCCCTAATCATTGAATTAGAGTGCTCAGATATAGATAATATAACATCAAAATCCTGAATTATGACTGATAAAGCTGGTTTAATTCGAACAATTGCCCTCAGCGCATTCAGACCCGAGTATACTAAAGGCCATTCTTCTGAAGCTAAACACTGTGAAGCATATTCATAACACTTTTCCCATAGGTTTTCTCCAAAACTCTTCATAAATGTTGAAAGACAATCCATAGCCAATAAAGCTAATGAGTTATTATTGCTATCATCTTCAGACATTTCTTTTTGAGAAACACATGACAAAAGGGGATATAAAAGGTCAACAAAAGGATCAAAATGATCGACTTCTATGTTGATGAGAGAATTATTAATTGTGATCTTATAAAGTGATTTGGCATAGCTTTTGAGAAACTGAAGAGCAATATTTTTTCTATACTCTAACCCATCCTCGACAATTTCATTCAATAAAGTTAATATTGGTTGATGCAGACTAATAGAATCCTTATAGAAGAGATACAAAAGCTTTGATAAGAGTTTGAAAAACATTTTTTCAAAATCCTCGTTGCAGAAAACGAATGCTTCGAATAAGAATTGTACAATTTTTTCCAGGACTTCAAAGTTGTTCCTATAATAAAACCTAAAAGAGTACTGAGGATGTATGGATTTTGTGATGGCCTTTGTCATCATTGTTAAAAATGTCGGAGGTAAGGCTCTTAATGTCACTACATTTTCATATACATAGTTGAATGTTTCCAAAAATGCGTCAAATATGGGCTTTCCTGTATCAGTTGATATAACCCACAAAATCCTCCTATCTAAAATATAATATATCGATTTCAATGCAGAAAATCTAGTTATTTCACAATATGTATCACTAAATATAATAGAATTCAGGTCGCTTATGATATTAGTATATATTCTCATGCTATATTCAATCTGGATTAAATATGATAGCGAGTAAGCAGATGTTTCAGCAATAGATTCATCGTTGAACATTAGTCCTCTGAAGAGAGCCTGTTTAATTCTCACCTTTTCATCCCCTGAGAAATACTGATAGAATCCTTTTATTTCTTCAATAGAATTTTTAATACTCGGTCTAAGAATGTTTCCGATCGTAATTATACCTAATTTAGCCGCTCTAAATGATACGTCATCAAGTAATACAACATCAACACAAATCAATAAAAATGCAGACTGATTTTGTGCTTTGAGAGCATTAAGAGAATCTATAATTGACTGATCCTGATTATTTGGATCTAAAGCTTCATAAAAAAGTTGTTCATATTCATTTATTGATCCATTCATTGTAATACCCGGGTCAGCGGTTTGAACTATCCAAAGAATGATGAAGGGTCTGCATTATCTATGTTGGATGGTAAGCTCTTTCTCCAGTAGAACAAGGATATATATAGACCAATTGGAGCTAAGAAAAATGCAGGAGATGTGTTAGCGAGTAGGGTTCCAACAGCTTCTGTGAGGAGTGTATTGGCAAAAGCTACACATATTATAATTCCCAGGAAAGCACCAATAATTGGAATAATCAAATAATTACTCCATTGTGATCTAGAATATAAAACGAACATCGATGACATGAATACAACTGGGGTTAATATAAACAATAAGAATATCAAAGATAGAATTTGTCCCCAAATTTCCGGATATAACCTACTTGTTATGAAGTACCCAAATATGTGAATAAACCCAAATTTGCTTTCAATGGAGATAAAAGTGATTGGAAGCAATGGAAGTATCACAGCAACAAACAATATAATCCTATACCAAGTAGCAACACTAAAAAGTCTCCATCTGATTACAAATACACCAAAAATTGAATTTAAAAACCAACTAATAATGGAATTATCATCATTAAAAACCCAATTATTTGCACTTGAAACATAAAAAGTAAGCTTTGATGAATAGGTTTCAAACTTAATTGGAAATAGTATAATGAATAGTATTATCCAAACAAACGGCAGAGCTCTCGTTGCTGTTCCATATAAATTATCGAAATTTTCAAGATACTCTGTCATTTCAAGAGAGTTTTCACCAATTACGAAATCCAAATGCTGCAAATTATCTTGACAATTAACAACAATTCTATGAAGACCTTCGGCCAGAGTTACATTTGCTTCATAAATCCCTACCCCTGGTTTGATGAATCTCTGGAAATAAATGTCCCCTTTCAAATCGCCATCAAAGGTGACATTGGTTATACTATTATTGAAAACAAGCACACGAATCGGGAAAGTATTGCTGGTTCTATACGAGTGCATATTTAGTTGATTCTTAGGTGGTGGATGAGTGATGATAAATGGAGTATCCATTCCATTTGATATGGTGTGATGAATTGAATTGCCATTATCATAAGAGACAATTCCGACACCTTTATGCTTAACAAGATCACTTCCAACTATTTCCAAAACTTTTCCATGATGTTGAGGGATTCCGACAGTTGGGTGTGTATGGCCACTTAAGAACATTGTAGTATTGCTTTCAGATAATATCTCCCGAAATGTTTTGCCTTTGGATGAAACCGATTCATTGGTCCATAGTGTGGCTGGATAATGATTAATAACAAAAACTCTTGATGAATTTGAAGCAGTTTTAATTGATGATTCTATTCGATCAAGCATTTGCGTAGAAGGGTGAGCCCAAAAGTCGAGAACCGCATGAGGCGACGGAAAGCGCACAGGATTCAAAATAATAAAAGCATTCTCTTCAATGAAAAAGCATGATACTAAAAAATCATCTAGAGAAACATTCTTTTGATTTTTGAAGAAATAACTATAGTTCAAGAAATGATGACTAGGAGAATCATATGATTCAACTCCAAATTCGTCGTGATTTCCGATTTGATCAATGAATGCTGTTAAATATGGAGCAGTTCCTTTAGTCAAATTGCTATAAACTTCATGATCAGGAGGATACTGCCTTCCATATTTCCAAATAATATTCTTACCCCAATTATCACATATATCTCCAGTTATAACAATAGTTTTAGCTTTCAAATTGGTGTTATAATTGAGAGCTAGTTGGTAATTCAAATTATTATCTGGTTTAAGCTCATTAACATGTATGTCTGTCAAATGGATAAAATAATCTGGATTTTGAGTATGATTAAAATCATTAATTCTATCTTTCAATCTAAATTGTGGAACAACCTGTTTTGGCTTCGAAAAAACTCGGATAAGAACAAATAAAAAGATGGAAAACAACCAAAGAAACTCAGATAAAACATATTTGATTGGTTTTAAGATATATTTGTCTCTTAGCATTTTTATTGAAGTGGAATTACTGTCACATTTTGGTTTGTTACTGGTTGATCAGTGAAAAGCACTTCGAATACATCATCAACGAATGTTGGACAAAGGTTACATGCTCTCTTACAATCTGGTTGGAAGTTACATTCCAAAATAATGGGCTGATAATCATTTGTAAGCATAACATCTACCCCAAAAATTCCTTTAGTATATGGTGACTGAACCATATTTTGGCATCCACATTGCATCATTAAACCAATAGATTTATAGATATTCTGAAGAACTCTGATCCACTGCATTGATGGATTTTCGATATTGAATTGCTCAACAAAGTGCTTCCATGTTTTTCCAGTAACTTTTGTGGGTGCTCGATAGTTCATAACAGTAAAATGTCTTTCATAATCATCAAAATCATCTAAAGCCCACTTCTTTGGAGATAACCTTGGCCAAAATACATTGTATGCAAACAATTCAAACGGCTTAACAGACTTCAATAATATGATAAATCGTAAATCAAACTTTTGTCCAAATATATTTAGAGGATTCCATAAGTATCTTTGAACAAGTCTTGGCCCAATAGAAGCATGGCGAAGCACTTCGCCTAAAGAACTTGTTACAACCATCATATTAGCTCGAGATAGATTAAAAGCTTTCACAATCCATACGGCTGAAGATGATTCGGCTTCAAGTTCTTTATGTTTTTGAATAAACATCTCGATTTGTTCGGGTTCGGTCAGAATATATGTATCTGGGAGATATGGAAATGGTTTAATATACTCTGTTATAGTCTCATATAGAAAATCTTTTCTTGTCAAACAGTGTTCTCCTTCTATTTGATTCAAGAATATCTTATTTTCATAGTATGTTTCAAAGTCAGGTACAGACTGTAAACCATACCAGTGTAGGTCGGCTTCTTCAGGAGTCTTTACGATTTCAAACTTATCAGAGTGCAAGTTTTGAGCAAAAACTTCGATATCAGTGAAAACTTTTATGGGCCTCTTGGTTATGACGCTTGAAACAAATCTTGAAGAAAGAGGTTTCATGGTTTTCAATTCGGGTTCCTTTTTGGGATCAATTTTTGCTCCAAGTGGAATTAAAGGATACAAATCTGCGCAAATTTCATCATAAGGATTAATACTTGAAACAGGCCAAAACACAAAATATGAAAATCCATTCAGAGGAGAAATAACAGGCATAGTTGCAACATTAGGGGTTAAACTATGAGAGATTGAGAGGGCAATTTCATCTCCTAGAGCCCATTTTTCTCCGATTGGCTGAAGATGATCCCAAATGGAATCGGGAATAATCACTGATTCTCTTTTTTCAACAGAATCATAGCCATTTACAAATATTAAACCTTCTGGTAGCGATGTAGTATTATCGCATCTGATTGAGTGAAGTGATGGTATTATAGTTTTAATACACGATAAATCAACATTGTTACCAGATACATCTATATGGTAAAGGTTTCTAAACTTTTCGAAAGCTTTTTCATTCATTTCAATAATTCCTCTATCACTAAGGTCAATTCTAACAACATTTTCTGGATTTTTCGCTTTAGAACAGAACATCAATGCCCATTCACCCCATTTTGAAGTAAATTTTGAATTTAATATTTCCAAATTAACACTAATAATGGGAATAGCTTGGAGAACTTGTTCTGTATCAGCGACAGGATTACCGTTTATCCATAAAGCCTTAAGCATAGGCAAATCAGATAACGTATCTAATAAATCTACTGGATTATCAATGTTATTTCCCCATAAACTTAATGATTCAAGATTAGGGAAATGCTCTGGAATTCTAAGATCACGAAGATTAGAAATATTCATGTTATCAAGGTCAAGATTTTTCCCGTTACAATTCAATAATGCGTTTTCAATGCTTATTTCAGAAACAACAACGCTTTTTGAAGATAGAAATGAGGCAAATCTCTCTTTTAATTGGGGCATATTTTTCCAATCATTATAAATATTCTCTGGCTCAACCATCCAACAGTGATCAGTGAAAAATACATTTGATAATGGTTCTAGAGTTGATTTGTCACTTGGAGTATATAACAAAGTAGGATATCCAGAAGTATCAATACCAAAACACAGACCAACATCATATTGCTCGCCAACTAATTTCTGAAACAATAATAGTGATAATTCTTCGCTTGGGAATTGATAGTTTTGAAAAACTTCAGAATGAGCCTCTTTCCACTTTAAAAAAGCCTCTTGTGTTTGCATTAAAAAGACCACTAGCTTTACATGATCGACCAAGCTTACAATATGATTATATATAGTGACCTATTTTACGGTGTAAATCCAATCTTTCGGTGCAAATTTTGATGTTTATTGAAAATAATTAAATTGCATTTTTTTCGAGACTGTGAATTTATGAAGAGTTCAATCTTCACCAGAATATGTTGCAACAAAAACTCTACCTAATTATAAAGGAAACACGTTTCTATCTGGTTTCAAAATGAAAAAAATTAGGAAATACTTAGTTTTCGAAAGTCCATAAATCTTTAGTAAAACAGAGAAATATTTGGATGATAACAACTATGCAACAATGGTATATATATTACAAAATATCTTTGGAATTAGACAATTTCGTAATAGAGAACAATACATTTCTTTTGGAAAAATGCCATCACCTTGGAAATATTACTAAATAATTTTCTTAAAAACAAAAGACTAAGAAATGAATCCACAGTCTCGAAAAAAATGCAATTTAAAAATTTTTAAAAACATCAAAATTTTCACCGAAAGATTGGATTTACACCATAAAATAGGTCACTATATTAGATTATTTTTAATTTTTGAATACAATTTTTTATATGTGATTCCATTATATTATTCAAGAATGTGAATGATTCGAATTAGCTTTCAATTCATCTATCCAGTCACTAGAAAATGAGAACATCTTGGAAAATGTGGGATTGATTGTATTTATCAACAATAGACAATTTCAAGAAAAACTTTGTTTTCTTGAATATGGGGATATTTCCAGAAACCTCGAATTCCAGAAAAACTTGAATTTCCGAAAAACTAGTTATTTCCAGAAGAAACAGAATCAATCCAGTTATTAAATATGAATTTTACTCATTTAAGCTTTGTTATATCAATCATAGATGAGATACTGCATATTATGCAAAATTAATCGACATTTTAAAGCTTTGATAATCTAAAAAACTATTTGAGTATGTTATGTACCCAGATTCGAATATTTTGATAGAATTGACGAATAAAACTTAAAAACTATGTATCATTACTATGTGAATTGCATCTAATTAGAATTCTAAATTTCTTAAACGTTCCAGGGATCCGTCAAGGAACATCCTACTTTTTAGGATTTATGAGGGATTCTGTCTTTTCCAATGTGCTCAATGACATAAAGCCGTAACCACCACTATTTCAACCAATGAATTTTGTGAACAAGGTCACTGTGTCATTGAATCAGAATTAAATTAACAATCCCATTAATTCTTTTGGTGTCTCACCATTGGTGGTGAATTATTAATCCACAACTTTAATACCAAAAAAAAGTAGTAATAATCAAATTCAAAAAGACATTAACACATTTGTGGCTGATTCTTACCAGAATCATGATCTTTCCAAATAGAAAATCAAATGTGAATATTAACTCTCTCATTAGAAATAATATTCAAATGAACATTGAATGTTTTGCCTTTGCAATCCTTGAATGTGTTGAGTACCTTCTGTTTTAAAAAAATACTTCCATGTTTTGAAGTGAAAATCTTTCAGGAAACTATTGTTTAATATGGATCATTCAAATACTTATCTATCAATATTCACCAAATTTTTTTGATCTCAAAAATGCTTTAAATAGTGGGCTTTTTTTGGTAGATTCACACAAATAGAATGATTTGTCATCGATCATTGCACACTGGAAATCTTTAATGACACTTAAAGCTTTTTGATGATCTCGGAATTGAACATATCCATATCCTTCACCAACCTAATTTCCATTCTTCATTGACATTGAGATTTTGCAACTTATTGCCTCTCCATATTTTGAGAAAGTCTCATGGAGCTGGCTGGGTTCAATTGTTTCATCAATTCCCCATATTATCATGTAGTTTCATATTATTTTGTAAACATATATTTTTCTATTACATCATTTGGAAATCAGTGTCTTCTGAGTGCTTGAAACATAATACAATGAAATTGTCAAGAAAACTTGGTTGAAGAACAGTTTGAGTGATTATTGATCAAATAAAACTTGGAATCATCCAATTGACCAATATCACTTATCTGGAGTTAATCTACATAATGAGAGGGTATTGTGATTTCGCGGGTGGAAACATGAATTCCAAACAACTTAATATGAGTATTCTCTGTGAGAATCAAAGAAAGATCAATATATATGTTCGATATAATAATGATGGTAACATTTTCTGCAATATGTATGATGATTTTTTTGATCATTTTTTCATGAGAATAACTATTAATTCATATCCTGTTTTTGCTGATTTGTTTTCTCCTTTTGATATAAAAGTCTAGGGATGGGAATTGGGGTTTAAAAAATCAATTTGGGGTCATTTTTTTAAAAAATGGGGGTCAAGCTTCTGACATAACAAAAAATTATTTGGAAGACTTTTTGGAATGCTCTCCCCACTCACCATTAAAATACAACAATTTTTTGTTATGTTTTTTATTCTTGAAATCTAATAATCATGGAGAAATATATTCTTTGTTGATTCAACATTTATAATTACATAATCGTATTCTTCAGAATTATTCCTCAAAAACGATTACTTGGCCCTCAAATTGGGTAACTTTACACCGGAGAAACAAACAATTCGGAACTTTTTTGACCATTTCCTGAAAACGATTAAAGAGCTCAGAAAAATCATCCGAAAATATAAATTTTCCTCAGTCACGGCTTTAATTACATCCCTATAAAAGTCTAGTACAATTCTTAATTGGGTTCTCTTTTTTGGGATTATTTGAATCTATTTCTAGGCTTGGGCAAAAATGCTCGAGTATGCTCGGAGCTCGGAACTATACAAACGCTCGAGCAAAAAAGTGTCATCTGAGCTCCGAGTATTTGTACGTTATTTGAAACTTATGTAAATAAATTTTTTGTTTGATTTATAAATTTATTTGTTCACAAATAGCATATATCATTCAATAAACTAACAATTCTATGTAAAATTAGTTGACTTTTTGAATGAAAATGAAAAAAACAAATAACGTACAAATGCTCGCGCGCCCAAGCCCATCTATTTCTCAAAATATTTTTTGAGAATAAAAAAAAATTTTAGATCTTTTTTGAAAAGAGAAGATATTTTATCTGGTGAAAAATGAGAGAAATAATAAACAAATTATGTTTTTTTCGATATTAGAATGAAATATACCTTTGGAATACTCATTGTGGGGTATTGGGATCGATCCTAAAAAGTAACCAGTTCTTTGGAATTCAAATCATAAAAGTTGTGTGAGAGACATTATCTTGGTGTTTGAAAAAAACAAATAATTGAAGCAAAATGGAAGGTTTCGTAGCTCAGTTGGTAGAGCGTAGTGCTGATAACGCTAAGGCCTAGGGTTCGAGTCCCTGCGGAACCATTTTTTTTGTTTCTGATAATTATTAATAAAAATCTGTGACTGAAGATATGAGAAGAGAATAAACAAAATTTCTTTAAATGGAATACAAAAACGAAACATAATTCTAATATAAATTATTTGTCATTTTTATACACAAAACTCATTAATATGATTTTTAAACTTGTTTTATATATATCTGATCAAATGGGTTAAAATATCAAACGACTTGAATTCCAATTCAAATCCATTTTCTCTTTAATAGCAAAGAGATTTAACTTAAAAATGTGGAAATTGCATATCATTTTCTTATTTCAAACAAATTTCTACTCATTTCCTCAAATAAAAGATTATTATTCATAAATATGCGAAACAAAAAAATGGTTCCGCAGGGACTCGAACCCTAGGCCTTAGCGTTATCAGCACTACGCTCTACCAACTGAGCTACGAAACCTTCCATTTTGCTTCAATTATTTGTTTTTTTCAAACACCAAGATAATTTTTCTCACACAACTTTTATGTTTTGAATTCCAAATAACTGTCTAATTTGATTCTTTGAATACTCTTCATCATCATATCTATTTGACAATTTATCGAATTCCTAGATAATTCAACATTCTCGTATCAATATTGGTGTTCTTGAAAGTTGCTTTTCCAATTTTAGTGTACTTATGCATGATATAGTTCGATCCATTTACGATAATAATATTTGTTTGGTCTCCTTGTTTCTGCAAAGAAGCAGACACAGTTAATAACACAATAATGTACATGAA
>Ga0074193_1001011_pt1 | contig 39064 bp, 36 predicted proteins | sample EPASupsiteHSE605_FD_64523 | JGI IMG/M metagenome (GOLD analysis project Ga0074193, IMG submission 64523) | Bioremediated contaminated groundwater from EPA Superfund site, New Mexico - Sample HSE6-05 | ecosystem: Environmental > Aquatic > Deep subsurface > Groundwater > Contaminated ... | reverse complement strand
CCGGCCTTCATCCCCTCAAACAGATCCAAATTCTCTTCTATCGAACGGTTGCGATATGGACTTTCCTGCCCCGGCTGAGTCAAGGTTCCACGGAATTCTCTTATTTCTTGGGCACTCAAGTCACAAACGTACGCCTTACCGGTTTTGATTAATTGAACAGCATATTCGTATAGTTTATCAAAGTAATCGGAAGCGTAAAAAAGCCGGTCATCCCAATCAAATCCCAACCATTGAACATCGGTTTTTATGGATTCTACGTATTCAACTTCTTCTTTACTGGGATTGGTATCATCAAACCGCAAATTGCAGAGACCTTTATTTTTAGCCGCAATACCAAAATTGAGGCAGATGGATTTAGCATGTCCAATATGCAGATACCCATTAGGCTCCGGCGGAAATCGGGTATGAATCCGACTGTCGTTTTTATTGATTTTTAAATCTTCATTAATAATATTTTGGATGAAATTAGACGGTATAGCGGGATTGTCCGTGGCCATATTCATGGCCTCCTCTCTTTTCAGTAATTAAGCCTATCTTGCCTATTTTCCCACAAAATCCTTCCTGGTTCAATTCACCAATTAGATATATATTCTATTCCTTATTTTTCAATTTAGCCAAGGCATCTGCCAGAGCGGTATTAAAAGGTTCATTATTGGTTTGCTGTTGTAAAAATTTATGGACTTCTTTCTTATTTATATCTCCTTTTTCTTCTCTTCTTTTAGCAAAGGCGGCCAATTTCTCCCGATACCCACAAGTGCAGGCAAATAGTTTATGTTCCCCTTCACCCCTCAGCTCCATTTTTTTATGGCACTCGGGACATCTAGCGTTGGAATTTATAGCCATTCCTTTTCGATAGCCGCATTCACGATCCTGGCAGATCAGCATTTCCCCACGCTTGCCCTTGACTTGCAACAATAATTTACCACACTCCGGACATTTGGTTCTGGTCAAATTATCGTGCCGAAAAGTTTGACTGCTGCTGATGACCGTGGATACTAATTTACTAGCATAATTCCTAATCCCGATAATAAAATTATTGCTGTTAACCCGACCCTTACTAATCTCCACCAATTGCTGTTCCCACTTTGCCGAAAGTTCCGGGGACTTCAGTTCCGGAGGAACCAAATCAATTAATTGAATCCCTTTAGAAGTGGGGATAATTTCTTTGCCCTTTCGCTCCATATAAAAGGAATTAAACAACTTTTCGATAATTTCCGCTCTGGTGGCTGGGGTGCCCAGACCATGGCTATTATCCATGGCTTCCCGCAGTTTCTGATTTTCAATTAATTTCCCTGGGTGTTCCATCGCCGATAGTAAAGTCGCTTCATTATGCCGGGCCGGCGGTTTGGTTTTACTAGCCACTGCTTTTACAGAGCTAATTTTAAAGGTCTCCCCTCGACAAATTTCGGGGAGGGACTGTCCCCGTTCTTCGTCATCGTCCTCATCTTCCCAATTTCCAATCCCTTCGTATACCTTGCGCCATCCTTTTAGTTTAACTATTTTACCTTTAGCGGAAAATAACTCTCCTTTAACCCCGGCCTTAACCGTGGTTTGTTCATATTCAAAAGCCGGTGAGAGTACGGCCAAAAATCTTTTGACAATCAAATCGTAAATTTTGGTTTCTTCACTAGTAAGTCTAGCTAGATTAACCGGCTGCTCCGTGGGGATAATCGCGTGATGATCCGTAACTTTCGAATTATCCACTAGCCGCTTAGTGGTAATGATTTTATTTTTTAAAACTGAACGGGCTAATTCTACATACGGCCCGATAGCAATACTTTTTAAACGTTCTGGCAGAGTGGCTACGATATCTTCACTAAGATATCGAGAATCAGTTCGAGGATAGGTTACGATTTTATGGCTTTCATAAAGCTGCTGCATTACCGCGGAAGTAGTTTTAGCGGAGAATCCGTATTTGCGATTAGCATCCCGCTGCAGTTCCGTAAGGTCGTAAGCTAGGGGAGGATAATCTTTTTTGGCTTCTTTTTTGACTTCCAAAATTTCCACCGATTGTCCGGCTACTTTATTCACGATGGCATCTACATTGTTTTTATCAAAAATTCGAGTTTGACCGCTTTTATCCTGCCACCGCAAAGAAAAATCCTTGGTTAAAACATTAACCGTCCAGTAGTCTTTAGGTACAAACCTTTTAATTTCGTTTTCCCTTTCCACAACCATCGCCAGCGTCGGGGTCTGCACCCGGCCAGCAGAAAGTTGGGCGTTATATTTACAAGTCAAAGCCCTGGTTACGTTCAAACCTACAAGCCAATCCGCTTGAGCCCGACATTCAGCAGAGGCACATAGATTTTCGTATTCTCGGCCCGGTTTCAAGTTCCTGAATCCTTCTTTAATGGCTTTATCCGTTTGCGACGATATCCACAAACGTTTAATTGGTTTGCGCCAACCCACTTTTTTAATAATCCACCGAGCTACCAATTCTCCTTCACGCCCGGCATCAGTGGCAATGATTAACTCCTCAACGTCCGGCATCCGCATTAAATTTTTAACAGCGCTAAATTGTTTAGCGGTTTCTTTAATAACCACCAATTCCATTTTAGAAGGTAACATGGGGAGGTCTTCTATTTTCCAGTTTTTATATTTGGCATCATACAATTCCGGGTCCGCCAAGGTCACTAAATGTCCTAAAGCCCAAGCCACAATGTACTTAGAGCCAATCAAACAACCGTTGCCCTTTTGATTACAATTTAGTATCTTGGCAATTTCCCGGCCTACCGAAGGTTTTTCAGCTAAAACTAAAATCTTTCCCATTTTAATTCTCCATCTTAAAAATTTTTATATCATGAGTATTTTTGTTAATTATACCATTCAATAAGTGATTATATCTTTAGTTAACTCCCTCGCCTACTTATTAATGTCTAGAAACTGAATTTTGGATTGTGATCGGTTTATGGGATAGATTGCTATTGCTTTTCTTTTGCTATTACTACAACTTACCAACTGCTTGGATATCTGTAGTTTAACCCCTAATAAAATTAAGTATTTTGTATTTATAAAATTTTCATGAAATATACTGCTTCCACCCCTTGATTAACTAAAACTCATATGATATTATAAACTTACAATCCACTCTGCTCAAATTAGATGAAGTCAGTCTGGATTTCCATAAAGGTCAAATTGCTATAGATTGCTAACCCACTCAGGTTCGGTAAAGTATGGTTTGGTTTGGTTCAATGGGATAAAGGAAAGGTTAAATCCAGTTTGGTATGGTAAGGTCAAAGATCTCTATCATAAGGGCAGAGTGGATTGTAACTTATATTTATAGAACATGATTAACCTAGCTTTCAGGCTAGGTTAAATTTTTGTGTCTAAACAAACTCCTACTGCAAAAGATGCAAGCCCCTACCCTTACCTAATAGTCTTACAGATATTTTCCCTGGATAAATGGATAAGAAATTCAACTGCGCTTAAAAATAATCTAAACTTATTTGGAGGCAACCTATATGAATGAGTCAGCCATATATATTCGTAACCTTAACAAGTCCTACCGTGGATTTAAAGCCGTTGATAACTTGAATTTTCAGGTCCGGAACACGGAGTGTTTTGGGTTGCTCGGTCCTAATGGGGCCGGAAAAACCACCACCATGAAGATCCTTTACGGGAAAACTGAACCAGATGAGAATCCAGAGACGATTATCAATGTTTTCGGCTGCAATCCCCGCCACCAATCCCTGATCATTAAAGCCTTTTCCGGAATTGTTCCGCAGCAGGACAACCTCGATACTGAACTTAATGTAACCGACAATCTATACATCTACTCCAAGTTTTACGGAATCGAAGCTAGGGAAGCTAAAAAAAGGATTGCCGAGCTATTATCATTTATGGAATTACAGGAAAAAGCTAAAGTTAAAATCCGAGAACTGTCCGGTGGTATGCAGAGAAGGCTTACCATTGCTAGGGCTTTGCTCAATAATCCCAAGCTATTGATCCGGGACGAGCCTACCACCGGCCTCGACCCCCAGGTCCGGCACTTAATTTGGAACAAACTACGCGAACTAAAGGAAATGGGAGTAACCATCCTCTTGACTACCCATTACATGGAAGAAGCTTTCCAAATCTGTGATCGCATCATCATCATGGACAAAGGCCAAAAAATTATGGAAGGTCCTCCACGAAATCTTTTATCGGACCGCATGGAAAAGTTCGTACTAGAAATGCACGGGGTAGACAAAGATAGAGTTATTGGTTCTTCCGCTTTTAAGGCTGATGGGATCCGGCATGAATTTTACAAGGACACCTTATTTATATACAGTAATGATCCAGAAAAACTTTCCCGCTTTGGGGAAACCCAAGCCTTGAGGAACAGCGACTATCATATCCGTCCGGCCAATCTGGAAGACTTATTTCTGCAAGTAACCGGGAGGAGCTTAAATGAACTACAATAAGACCTACCAACTTCCTTCCTTATGGAATAGAATTAGCAGTATTTGGTATCGGCATATCCGAGTCTATAATTCCAGTTTCTTCAGCAATGCCCTTCCTCCCTTTCTGGAACCTTTGATATTCCTAGTCGGGCTAGGCCTGGGCTTTGGATCCTACATTCAAGACATGGGGTCGGTTAATTATCTGCTATTCCTAGCCAGTGGGATAATTGTGACTAGTTCTATGTACACCGCTGCTTTTGAATGTACCTATGGAACCTTTATTAGACTAGAATTTGACCGAGTTTATGACGGGATGCTGGGGGCTCCCATATCCCCGAACAACTTGATCCTGGGTGAGATTTTATTTGCGGGAACCAAAGGACTTTTCTTTTCCTTGGCCGTACTGATGGTCACTTGGGTGGCTGGCATCATTGATTATCCGCTAAGTTTTATGGCAACCTTAATTGGTTTTATCTGTGGAATCATGTTTGCGACCTTATCTTTATTAATTACCTCTTTTGTAAAAAACATCAATCATTTTAATTTTTACTTTACTGGTTTATTATCGCCAATGTTTTTCTTTTCTGGAGCAGTATTCCCCCTTGAAAACCTTCCCCAAGCCATGCAGTGGGTTGCAGAAGCCATCCCCCTAACTCATGTGGTTAGAATGGCCCGGGCTTTCTGTATTCCGGGGCAGCTGGATTTATATTTGCTGAACGATTTACTATACTGTACGGTTTTTATTATGCTCACGGGATACTTGGCAATCCGCAGAATCAAAAGGAGACTGATTGATTAATTGAACGAAAAGAGGGATAGAACTATTCGTCATGTAACGAAAGTCTATCCCTCTAAATAAAATACTATTTTTTAGTGAACTATTTCACCATAGGAGTCGTTGTGGGTAAAATCGTTCTGCCAAACATCGTGTTCGTCATGATTGCCGTTGACAAATATAAGCCACAACATCCTACCACGAAGAGTGCCCAACCGGTCGGTGCAGCATAAACTGCCTTCGCAATTGCACCCATATCCATTAAAGCAATCAATACCAGACAGACATCAACGATACAGACCACTAAAAACATCAGTTTAGGGGAACCTTTCATATATCCCGGGGTAAACCCGATTAAACCGATCGCACAAGCCATCCAACAGTAGCCTTCAATTCGGGCATCTACTACTAGACCATTTTTAGCACATAGATATTTGGTTATCAGACTGAGCGCGGTCACAAACATAAAGAATGCACCGAAGAACAGGAATACACAGCCACCCTTGATATCGCCATTCCTTAATTCCATCCAACCTACGGCATATTGAACCAGTCCGCCGCCGACCATCCAGGCGGCTAGTGCCGGAGCTGCATCACCGGTAACCCGTCCAGTATACATAGCCCAAAAAGCCCAACAGGCCATTGCCAGTGCTATTAACCCGGCCGGTGCCGGATTCGCAAAAGTATGTGGATGTTCTGACATATTAAAACGCCTCCTTAAAATTTTTAAATTTAATGATAAAACAAAATTTTTGATCACCAGGTTAAGATTTCCGGAATTATTAGGAAAATAAATACTTGTTACTACTTAAAAATTTAGTAATTTAGATAAAGATCATAATTTTTAATTAAGTGAGCCGTTACGATTCTAACATAAACTTTTTAAAATATTACCAATCAGAAAAATCTACCAGAGATTCACCCAACTCTTCAAAAAGCACCCCTATTACGCAATTAGGAAAAATAAGTAAGAATAAAGAATAAGTATTGCTATGGATGTTTAATTTAAAACTTTAAACATCGCATTAAAATCTCCTGGGGTTCAATTTGAACTTAAATGTCACTCAGCCTATCGCCTCCTTTCAATCCCCTTGATTTATCCTAATTGGGATCGGTCCTTACCCCTGTTTTTCGGCCGATCTCACCTCCTTTAAAAAAAAGCTCGTCTGAATATAAGACGAGCTTTCGAGAAAGAAAATGTCAGCTCACCTACATTTTCTTTTAATAAATATATCGATCAATCGATCTACTTATTACCTAAAGTATAGACGATTGAATTTTTACTGTCAATACTACTTTTCATTTTATTCTGAATTTACCTGCTAATAAAAAAGGCACCCCATGGCACCTTTTTACTTAAAGCTTAGAAAGATGTTAAAATTTCTATTTAAACTTTTAAATTCTTAGTGGTTTCGATGCTCCAAATTATTGTTTTACCACTAATAACCCATTTAAAAGAAGGTCTAGTGTGCTATCATCTAATTGTTCATCATACTCGCTTTGATGGTCTTCCATCCCCGGCAACCGATCGGTTATCGGGGAGGACATGAAGTACCCAAGGATCATACCCCTAACCATGATAGCTAGTAGATGTGTATTGATTGGTCGGAAAATTCCGGTTTCAACGCCTTTACGCAAGATACCTTCAACCAAAAAGTATTGTTTGGCCCAATATTTTTGGACCAAATAATTTATATCAGTATCTTCGAAGAAAACCACCTGCAGCACCAAATGAGCTGTTTTATGTCTGCGGCGCAGAAATTTAATATAGCTGTTAACGTATATTTTTAAGCACTCATAAGGGTCTTTTTCTTCCCGCAGTTCAGATTCAAGGGTAGCCGTAAGTTCACTTAGTGAAGCCTCAAGAATACCTTTATAAATTCCTTCTTTGTTTTTAAAGTAGTAATAGATGGTTGAGCTCTGTACCTGGGCCTGTTGAGCAATCTCCCGGATGGAGACAGCTTCGAAACCTTTCCTGGCGAAAAGTGTTTCGGCGGTTTCTAAAATTCTTAAGGCCGGATCTGATTTTTTTATTCTAATTCCTCCATCCGCTATTAATTATTAATTTAGATTATCTCAGTTCATATAGGCCTCTGTCAATAAAAGCCAAGTTTTTCATTCTCAGTATTAGACGGCATCCCCTCACACTTGGTAAATATGAATTAACAAAATCGCATTTTTGGTTACTAGGTCTATAGCATATGTTAATATTCTTTATGTTTGAGGTACTAATTACCATGATATTTTACAATTTTTATGCAACTTTTCTCATAATTTGATGATATACTACTCATAATTATTCGGTAAAAAAATGTAAAAATTTGTTGAATTTATGCATCTTCATTCCTGAATACGTTTATAGAATTCAATTTTTAGAAAACATTGCAACTTTTTAGCAATTACACTCGTTTAATATTTAACTAACTAAAATATTATTCATACAAAGGAGAAAAAATGCGTAGACGCACCTATTTTTATGGATTAGTAATTTCATTATCTTTATCTTTATCTTTGGTCTTACCACCATCAATCGCCAAAGCCGATACGGTTTTTACAATCGACTCCAAGCAATACATACATAACGGTGACCCAATTAGCATGGACATAACCCCAAAAATTGTGAACGATCGAACTATGGTTCCAGTTCGTTATTTAGCGGAAAGTTGCGGGGCCAGTGTAGCTTGGGATGAAAAAAGCAAACTAGTTACCTTAAATAAGGATCAAACTATTATTCAATTAACCATTGGCAGTAAAAAAGAACTGGTTAATAAAAAAGTTGTCGAAATGGATGTTGCTCCGGTAATTATCAACAATAGGACTATGTTACCAGCCCGTTGGGTAGCGGAAAACTTCGGTTGGCAATTATCCTGGAATGATACAGGCCGAACCGTTACCATTTTTCCAAAACAAATCTCAACCATCGACAACTATATAAACGTTCGGCAATCTCCCGATGAACAAGGGAAAATACTCGGTGTTTTACCTCGAAACACAATTGTTGCCGTGGATAAGGACCTCAATAATTGGTACCAGATTTCATTAGCCGATGGTAATATTGGGTGGATAGCCGGGTGGCTGACTGTTGATAGTAGCGAAAAACCGTTAACCAACATCTCCCTGCTTAAGCCAGCTTCAACATCAACAGATGTATCACGGGGTAATAACCCAGCACCACAAGAACTTTTTGATGGTCTCGGGATTTGGACTAGTATTTATACCAAATTACCTAATGATCAAAATATAGCCCAGTTTAGCAAGGCGGATATCAATCGAATTTATCTGCAGGTAGCCACTAGTTATCGCGGATTCCCATCAGAATGGCAAGAATGGATAGACACTCTATTACCCGCCGCCCATAGAGCGGGAATTAAGGTAATCGGGTGGGCTTACACCGATTTAAAAAATCCAGTAAGTGACGCCCAATTGATTGCTCAAGTTTCAAATTATCGAACTCCTAGTGGGGACTATCTTGATGGCGTCGCTGCAGATATTGAACAGCTGCCTTCAGATGTTACCCAAGCCCAAGCCATAATTGAACAATTCTCCAACGAAGCGCGTTCCGATCTACGTTCGGAATGCCCCCTAATTGCCATAACCTATCCCCCTCAGCAACGACCAAAATACCCATTTTATACCATGACAGAAAAGTTTGATGCGGTGGTTCTTATGGATTATTGGCATACCAAAAATCGGGTATATGAAGAACCGGAAGTTATCCAATTCATTAATCAATCAGTAGTTACTTTAAAACAAGCCGGTTGTAAGGTCCCGATTGAGGTAGCTCTCCAGGGATGTGATATTGGAGCGGGTATGATCACCCCCGCTGAGATGCAAGCGGCGGTTAAAGGTGCCGATTCTGCCGGGGTTGGGTATTCGATTTATTCTTACATTACGGATATAAAAATATGGGAGGCCTTTGTTAGCAATAAATAAAAGCAAGTACAGTTTTTACCGTAATTTTACTAAATATAGTAACGAGCAACTACTAAACTGAAACTTAATTATTACAAGAGGTTCTCCAAGCGAAAGGAGAACCTCTTGTAATAAAAACTTTTAGATGTTAATAACTTTGTGCCTATAAATTATGCCTAAAAAATCCTTGAACATGTGCATTGAACAAATGCTTTTTTCTTAAATATACTCCGCCACGTTAAGCTTCAATGTACCGCCTAACCGTATAATCGCAGTTTGCATGTCCCGGGGCAGGGGGGCGATCAGGGTTAACTCCTGTTCCGTACGGGGATGGATAAAACGCAATACCCCGGCGTGTAAAGCCTGACGTTTCAATAGACAAGACATACTTCCATATAACTCATCGCCGCAAATCGGATGTCCCAGATCACTTAAATGCACTCTGATCTGATGGGTACGCCCGGTTTCTAAACTCAGCAACAATAAGGTGCAGTCTTGATATCTTTCCAAAACCTGATAATGGGTTATTGCTTTCTGACCGTCCGGGTTAACTATCCTCTTCCGACTGTTTTCACTCTGGCGGGCAATAGGTTGATTAATCCGACCACAATCTTGTTCAAACAGACCTTCCGCTAAGGCTAAATAGTACCGTTCAATCCGACGTTGATTAAACTGCTGAAATTTCTGAAACATGCCTTGGTGAGCAAACTGACTATTCCCGATTAGAATTAACCCGGAAGTATCTTTATCCAGACGGTTTATCGGTCTGAACCGGGTATTCTGACCGGATTGCTGCCAGTAATAGGTTACGGCATTCGCCAGAGTTCCCCCGCCATTTCGGGTGGAGGGATGGACGGACATACCTGCTGGTTTATTTATCACCAGGAAATCAGCATCTTCATAAATAATATCCAACGGATACGCTTCCGGGATAATTTCATTCTCTTCCATAAGATCCAAATCAATGGTGACCAGATCCCCAGCCTTAATTTGATAGTTGGTACGACAGATATTCCCATTCACTTTGATTTTTTGCTGCTGTTTTAACCTAATGATTAAGGAATGAGATAACTGAAATTTAACCGATAGAATATCCCGCAAAAAAGTGTTCTGATCCGTCAGCTCAGCTGAATAGGTAAGTGGTATTATACTCAAAGTCTACCTCACTACTCATAATCTGTTTTACATCCGGCCATCGTGACAACCTTTATCTCTCACTATCTCTCCTTACTTCTCTTGATCTCTTCTTCCATTTCGCTCAAATAGGACCAGCGGTCCAGCAATGCCTCTAACTGTTTCTCCAGTTCCTGCCTGCCTTCGATTAATTCCTGCAGTTGGATATAGTCACTGCCGGATTTATTAATCTTTACATTTATCTCTAGTAATTCCTGTTCAACCTGGGTGATGACCTCCTCAATCTGTTGGTACTCTATTTGTTCTTTAAAGGTAAATTTGAGGGGACGTTCTTTAAACTTGTCAGTAGGACTATCCTTTTTTGCTTCCGTTTTAGGTTTCTTATTTATTAACTCCGGGCTTGGTAATTGGGAAAGGTGATGCTGATAGTCGGAATAATTGCCCACCCGCTGCTTAATTACACCATTACCTTCGAAAGCCAGGATACGCTTGGACGTACGATCCAAGAAGTAACGGTCATGGGAAACGGTTATCACCGCCCCGGGAAATTCATCAATATACTCTTCTAGAATGGTTAAAGTCTGAATATCCAAATCATTAGTCGGTTCGTCCAGCAGCAGCACATTAGGCGCTCCCATTAGGACGCGCAGCAGATAGAGTCTTCTTTTTTCCCCGCCTGACAGCCGAGCAATGGGGGTCCACTGCACATTTGCTGGAAACAGAAATCTCTCCAGCATTTTAGCCGCACTAATTATGGTTCCATTGCCGGCCGGCAAAAATTCTGCTACTTCTTTGATATAATCAATAACCCTTAAGTCTTCATCCATCTCTATTTCTTCCTGGCCAAAATACCCGATATTTACGGTTGGTCCTCGTTCTATATTCCCCTGATCCGGGGTCAGTCGGCCGGCAATAATATTCAATAAGGTTGTTTTCCCAGCCTTGTTAGCGCCAATTACGCCTACTCGGTCATCCCTTAAGACTAGATAATTAAAATCTTTGATTAATTCAATGCCTCCAAAAGAGTGTGAAACATGCTCTAATACAATCACTTTTTTACCGAGACGGGCAGATCCCACAGAAATATCCATTTCTCTAGAGACTATCTCGGGTTGATCAGCCAGTAAATTTTCATAGCGGTCTATTCTGGCTTTTTGCTTAGTAGTCCTGGCCCGAGCTCCCTTTCGAATCCAGACCAATTCATTACGCAGCAGATTCTGACGTTTGTTTTCTACGGATTGCTGCTGTTCTTCTCGTACCAGCTTTAATTCTAAAAAATTGGTATAACCGCCGGTATAACTGTACAGTCGGGCCTTGTCCAGCTCAATAATGCGCTTGACCACCCGGTCTAAGAAATATCGATCATGGGTAACCATGACCAAGGCTCCTTTGCGCTTATTTAAATACTGTTCCAGCCAATCAATAGCCGCATTATCCAGGTGGTTAGTGGGTTCATCCAGGATTAACAGATCCGCCGGGTTAATCAAAGCACTGGCTAAAGCAATCCTTTTTTTCTGTCCCCCGGATAAAGTCCCTACCGAGGCCGTAAAATCAGCTATCCCTAATTTGGTCAGCACCGTTTTCGCTTCGCTTTCCAGCTGCCAAGCATCCATCGTATCCATTTGCTGGCTTAAGTTGAGCACCCGTCTTTGCCACTCCGCATTACCGGGGAACTGATTCAGTTTTTCCAAGGTCTGTTCATACTCCCTGATCAGGCGCAACGACGGCGAGCTTCCTTTAAAGACTTGTTCCAATACGGTGGCCTGGTCTTCAAATTCAGGATTCTGCGGCAAATACTCAATGGTAACGCTGTTTCCCTTACTGATATTACCGCTATCCGGAAATTCCACCCCCGCGATCAACTTAAGCAGGGTTGATTTGCCAATACCGTTAACCCCAATCAGCCCGATTTTTTCCCCTTCATCAATGCCCAAAGAAATATTTTCAAACAAGTTTTGTTCCCGGTAGCCCTTGCTGAGATTCTCCAGAGTAAGTAGAATCATGATTTTCCCGTCCTAGGTGTCTCTTCTATTTCCAACAGTTCAAAACCGGTTTGGGGGTCTATTTTCCGATGCGCTGAAGTGTTCATAAGTTCAAGGATTACCACTTCACCAATCTGCCAGATCGCCACCCCTTCTCGAGTGCAGCCCATAATCGTTTCCCGGTTACGGCCAAAGGCAGCGTGCAGGTGTAATTTAGGAACCTTCCCCTCATCCATAAACAAGGTGCCTAAACCCATAGCCTCACTGGTCCCCAACAAACTGGTGACCATCGGAATTGGTTTGGGGGCCGCACCATCTTCCGGTCCTACCACCACCTGGCTGCCTAGATCAGCTCCGCCCAATAGAAACACCATTGCGGATTGTATCTGGTGAGATCTGGCAAATTCCTCAATAATGTCGGGTATTTGATCGCCGTGTTCCAGTCTCAAAATAAAAATCCGGCCTTGACTTGCCTCTGAATACTTCATGCATTATTTCTCCTCTTAATTTTCTCAGCCAAACCATTTTGCCCGTTGATAAGTGGGGTCACCAATTACTTATCACTATATCCTGTTAATGTTAACATTTTTTGATTACTAATAAAACCTTATGAAATCTATTCGACTGACTTAAAATATTTCCACTAAATTTATAAGCATTTTGGATTAGTTATTTCTATATTTTTATAGCAGCCATGTTTAATTGTGTATTAAACCTGCATTCCCGAGATTATGTAACGAGGAAACCTTAAGTACCCCAGCAAATATCAGGGTTTGAGCCATAAAATGCTTTCTCTAAACCTCGTTACATGGTATAATAGTGTAACGAGGAATGAGGTAATTCAATGGCAGCTATCGTATTTCAAACGAACAAAGACACGGGTATTACATATGCATATGAGTCTGTTTCTTACTGGGATAAAGAGAAACAGCAATCCCGCGCAAGGAGAAGACTAATCGGTAAAGTAGATCAAGAAACAGGTGAGATTGTTCCCACGAGAAAATCATGTCCATCGGAAGAAACGGATTCTCCAAAAAGAAGAGGACCAAAGACGACCGATATCTATACCAGAACTTTTTATGGTGCCACTTATCTACTGAACACTATCGGTGACAAGATGGGCATAACACGAGATTTGAAGACCTGTTTTCCTGATACCTATAAGTCAATTTTATCCTTGGCTTACTACATGATATTAGAAGAAGGAAGTCCACTGTATCGCTTCACTAAATGGGCCTCCCTTCATCATCATCCTTATGGGAAGGAAATTACTTCCCAACGCAGCAGTGAATTATTCCAGTCCATATCTGAAGAGAACAAGCAAAATTTCTTCAGACTACAAGGCAAACGCCGTTGTGAAACAGAATATCTCGCTTACGATACGACCAGTATTTCTTCTTATTCAAATACGTTAAGGAAAGTGAAGTATGGGAAAAACAAGGAACATGATCCACTGCCGCAGATCAATTTAGCGTTGCTGTTTGGGGAACAATCGATGCTTCCCGTGTGTTATCGCTTATTACCGGGAAATATAGCTGATGTGAAAACAATAGAAAACCTATTGAAAGAACTGGATTTTCTAGATATCCAAAAATTAAATCTTGTCATGGACAGAGGGTTCTACAGCGAGTTGAACATCAATGAATTATTTAAGAATCATCACAAGTTTCTAATAGGTGCAAAGCTATCTTTAAACTTAGTGAAGGCTCATCTGGATAAATCGAGAGGAGTCATGGTGACCAGAAGTCATTATAGCTCTAAGTTCAGCATTTACTACGACACCATAATGACCCATTGGAACTATACTGAACTCAAAAAGCGCAGCGGCGAAGTGATAAAAGAAACCCGTCGGATTTATCTGCATCTGTATTATAATGATGCTCGGGCAGCCGAAGATCGAGAAGCATTTAACCGCATGTTGGATGAACTGGAATATGAGTTGGTCAACAAAAAACGCAAGCCGGAGCATGAAAAGGCGTATCGTAACTATTTTATTACGCACGAGACACCAATACGTGGCATCAGCATAGAATCGAAGCAGGATTCTATCGATGAAGCTGAAAAAAACTTTGGCTATTTTGCGCTTCTCACGAATGGCATCAACGATCCCCTTTACGCGCTTGAAGTGTATCGGTCTAAGGATTTAATCGAAAAAGCCTTTGGGAATCTCAAGGAGCGATTAAATATGCGTCGCAACTATGTTTCTTCCGAAGAAAGCCTAGAAGGAAAGGTTTTTGTACAGTTTATTGCACTAATTTATCTTTCTTATATCCAAAAGGCCATGAGAGACCATAATTTATTTAAAAAGTTCACGATACAAAGTTTGATTGATGAGCTTGATGTCATTGAAAAATATGATGTTCCAGGTCGCCGAGGCCGTATAAGCGAGCTTACTGGTAAACAAAAAGAACTTTATCAATGTTTAGGGGTCGAGTTCCCTACCTAGTTACATATTGGTCGGGAATGCAGGAAACAAGGAAAAATAAAAGAATCCTGAATTTTGTCCAGGATTCTCAGCTATCCCTATTTTTTCAATAATACCTTGGATAGGAATTGAGAAAATTTTGAGAAAATATTTTCTCAGGCACTGCCGAGAACAAATTTTCGTAGCTAAAAAACCTTGGACTGACAAGGATTTGTTAACACTCAATAAATACAAAAATACCTATTTAGGTAACTCCAAATCCATTGGTTGCGGGTTCGAGTCCTGCCGCCCCTGCCAGAAAAATCAAAGCCTTCGGGATTTTACCCGAAGGCTCTTTTATTGACGGAAAATGCTAGTTTAAACGTTCTGTTTGCGCTCACATTAGTTAAAGTCCGGTAACATTAAGCAACTGTTAAAGAACGGACAAACTGACAAATAAAATAAAATGCACTAGTCGCTAATAATAAATAATGAGCGAATTTTGGCGGGTTTATAAACAAATTCATTATTAAATCACATCCCAATGATATGTTGTTGTTGTAGTTTCATTCTCACAATTCCTATTAATATAATTACAAACAGATGTTTTGGAGTAAAGAGTAAACTGAGCAAAAAGTATACTTATGCTGTTAATGATAGTTATAGTTGATCACAAAAGAGATAAAAGCTTCTATTAATTCCTTTTCTTCCGGGGTTAACTTTAAATGATTCTCAAATTCCGGAAGGAAAATATCCCAGCTTGACCCGTTATTTGGAATACTAGTAGGCATATTGATGTCCTCCTTTGTAAAATTAAAAACATTCTTTAGATAAAAAATTAAAAATGCTCTTGGTTAATTGAATTACTTTGACATTGACATTTACATTCTATTTTCTGTTATAAAGAACAAGAGAAAAAGACCATTCAAAATATGAACAATTTTTCCCTCAATTCTCCTGGCGATAGGAAAAATATACCTTCCTCAATAATAATCATCTGCGACTCTTTTTCTCCAATTCGGTTAAAAATCAAGTTGAGTTTACTGTCTATATCCTCTAATTTCTGTTTAATGTAGTACAGAAAATTATAAATATTATCATCTTCATTCATTTAAAAACCCCTCCCCATTATCCTATCAATATAATCCCTATTAAAATAATAATACGAAGAAAAGTAGAAATTTATGGGGGTACCAAGGGATTGATATTTTTCCTTCATAAAAATTTCGACATTTTTTAACAATTTAGAATATCGGAGCTGTTACTCAAACAATACGATCTAGCTAGACCTTTGACTGGTATTCCAGTTGGTTTCTTTAACACATTAGATATCCAATGAATATAATGCTAACGGTAATAACCAAACAAAAATTTTTGAGGAGGGAATCTTTATGGGTTGCGGACCTGAACTGCCAATCTTTGGCGGCTGTAATCTTGCCTTCTGTATAGCTGTACTGTTAGTAGTCCAATGCTGCTTAGGTCGTAGATGTGATATTTAGTATTACTATGGAATAAGATGTTTAAGTAATGACCGGGGTGTAGACCCTAGTCATTACTTTTTTATGAAGCATCAACTTGCTTATATAATTCTTAAAACATTTTCGATTCCCTATGCCCCTAAAATAAAACAAAAATTTAGTAACATCAACCAGGAAAAAAAATAAATACGGCGAATAAATTAACATTAAAAGTTTAGTAATTTATAGCAGCGGGAGAAACGAGGGTGGATAAAATGAATAATGGTGTCCGATGCTTTCTTACAGCATTACTAACTGGCATATTAGTAATGTCCATTGGTTTATTTGAACCAATATCCATCCAGCTTAACCCCAAAACTGTTTATATAAGCCCCCAAGAAACCAACCTATCTACGGAACCTCTAACTCCGGAGATAATTATAAATAAGGATTTTGAGCCACCACAAATAGAACTCAAAGTTGATCCAATTCCAAATGATAAAGTTGATAATAAAGTTAACGTTAAGGAATTAATTGGCGCCGGTGAAGCATTGGCAGCCGGTTTAGACGAGCCGATTTTGTCAGATCCACCAAAAATTGCGTACTTAACTTTTGATGATGGTCCATCAGAAGCAATAACTCCTAAAATCTTAGACACCTTAAATGAATACCAAGTTAAAGCTACTTTTTTTGTAATAGGGTCCTGGGCGAAGAGGAATCCAGAGCTTATCCAGAGGGCAGTTAAAGAAGGGCATGCCATTGGAAACCATACATATTCACATCAATACAAAAATGTCTACCGAAATACTGATAATTTTATGAATGAGGTTAATGCATGTGAAGATGTATTAACTGAAATAATTGGCCTTAAACCTACTATTTTTCGGGCTCCCGGCGGATCGAATCTTTATCTTACGGATAACTACATAGATCGATTAATAGAGGCAAATTATCAATACTATGATTGGAATGTTTGCCCGGGAGATGCCACTCCAATCCCTAAATCAGCCCGGACCTTGGTGGATATTGCTATACGACAGGCCCGAGATAAAACCCGTATTATTGTCCTTTTGCATGATGCTCCCAACATGCGCAGTACTGCAGAAGCTCTTCCTGATATTATTAAAGGTCTTAAAAATATGGGTTTTTCGTTTGAAGTTATTACTCCAGAAACTGAACCCATCCAATTTAATCACAAACACGGTTTCTAAGCTATTTATTTAAATGCACCTTATTTTTTAACTTAGCCACAATATCACTAGGGAGTAAAGAAACAGATACATTTAATAACCTCTGAATAACCGCAAGAATATTACCACGACCCGACCAATGCTGCTCAAGAATTGTTTGGTTAACCGACTTTAGCAAATTGTTTAGTACTAAAGCGAGTAAAAAAAGATCATCTACTTGACCAAAAAAAGGAATCATATCTGGTATAAAATCGAAGGGTGATAAAACATAAGCCACCACTAGTCCTAAAAGGGCTTTTTCTTTTTTGGGGACTCTTACATCTAGCATCAAGCGGTATAATAATTTTAAAAAATTAGGTACTAACATAATAATTTCATTAATGAATCCCCGATTCACCACCGGACTGGCTGTCATTATATATTGTCCTCCTTTATGTGTGTTCTCATTGGCTATTTTACTCCTTATGATTTGTAACTATCCCCATGAAAATTCATCTGTTAAATCCGCCTCGATACCCCAAAAAACTTAATTATAGTGATAGGTATAGATAAATCGGGCATACTATTAAAAACAAATCTGACATTTTTATTTGAAGGAGTGTTAACAATGGTTGAAGCCCAAATCAATTTCCCAGAAGAATTAGCCACCAATATCCGAGACGGTATAAAACATGGAGTTTCTAATGAACAGATGGTTAAGGGCATGATTAGTATTGGTAATCTTATGAGCAAATTCGTGAAACCGGATTCTCCTGAAGAAGCTTTAATGGGTGAAATATGGAAGATATCCACAGATGAAGAAAAGAGAATGCTGGCTGAAATCGTATTTCGTTTAGGCAAAAAATACGTTCAGTAAGAAAATTAAAAGCTATTTCTAATCTAATCTTAGGATTCTTTTTCCACGATTGATAATAATATCTTGGGAAAAGGATTCTATTTAAATTCAGTCCAAGGAGGTTTGATAATGAAAGCTGAAGTTGATCCGGATCTCTGTATTGAATGTGGTGCTTGTATAGATACCTGTCCGGAGGTTTTTGATTGGAATGATGAAGGTAAGGCATATGTTATCATAGACGAGGTACCGCACGAAGTAGAATCGGCCTGTCAGGAAGCCGTTGAAGGTTGTCCAACGGAGGCTATTAAAAATACTCCATAATTATAAGGGGATCACCTTTGGTGACCCCCTTATTTAAAGTATGATCCAACAGTCTTTTAGGGTACCTAAATCTTGAAGAGCAACACTCGCTTAGTTTCCTATCCATATCAGGGCTGGATATCGCCTATAACGATATCCCAGGCTTTCTGAAGGGAATCGTAAGTCATGGGACCTACCACACCATCTGGCTCCAGGCCTTGATCTTTTTGGAAAGCACGCACTGCCTGCTGCGTAATGGGCCCGTAAACTCCATCAATGTCCCCTCGATAATAACCAAGTGCCTGTAAGCGTTGCTGAATTTGGCGGACATCTTCTCCTTGGCTGCCAACTGTTGAAATTCTGCCCGTAAATACGGCGCCGATGATTTTCACTGGGGTGCCAAGATTAACTATATTGTACAATTGAATAACATCATCATTATACATCCGAACACATCCATGGCTAGCTGCTTGACCGATTGAGTTCGGATTATCAGTACCATGAATCCCAAATCCACCCCAAGGAACACTTAATCTCATCCATCGGGCACCAAAAGGTCCCCCAGGATTAAGTGCTTTCTCGACAATGGTCCAATAACCGAGTGGGGTCGGTGTTTCCGGTTTTCCTACCGCCACTGGGTATGTTCTATCTAATTGATTATCTTTATATACTTGGAGAATCCGTGTACTAACATCAATGGCCAGCCTAATGGGCCCATAACCACCAGGATAACCGGGATAAAGGGCTTGATAGGTACTCGGGCCAACTACTCCATCAACCATCAAACCGCTGCGTCTTTGAAATTCCCGAACCGCCGTGTTAACCTCTGGTCCGAAGATACCGTCTAAGTTCCCCTTGAATATGCCTAATTCTTTAAGTCTTTTCTGAACCGAAAGAACGTCAGGACCTCGCATATATGGAGACATCAATCTTAAATAACGACTTGCATATACCACTATATTCCCTACCCCCTTCATTATGTCTACTAAACATAATATTAAAATAGAGACATAGAAGTTACCTTTCATTTTAGGAAGGAAGCCTTACTAATGTAGGTTTTCGAGAATATTAATGGTTATAACGGGTATAATATTGTTGAGGTCGGAACGACTATTTTGACGCGATAAACTTTCTACAAGATCGTAGATGTTAATGCAGTCAGTCGTTCCGATTTCTTAACGAAAGGAGTCCCTAGAGGGACTCCTTTCAGCGTATGGTTCTGTTATTATCTTATTATTCGTATTTTTTCTATTCCGCTTCTTTTTCCGCTTTTCGAGCTGCGATTATTTTTTCAGCCAAATTACTAGGCACTTCTTCGTAACCAGTTATTTCCATGGAGTATGTGCCTCGTCCTTGGGTAATGGACTTTAAATCAATGGCGTAGCGCTGCATTTCCGTAGCTGGTACCTGTGCTTTAATTACCTGGTACCTACCCTGAGCTTCCATTCCCAAAATCCGACCCCGTTTGGTATTTAAGTCACCAATAATATCCCCCATGAACTGCTCCGGTACGGTTACTTCGACCTGGGCTATGGGTTCTAGTAAGACCGGTTTGGCCTTCTCTAAACCTTTTCTGAGGGCAATAATGGCCGCCATCTTAAAAGAAAGCTCATTGGAGTCCACATTGTGGTAGGAACCATCGTACAGGTTTACTTTGATCCCGGATACTGGGAAACCGGCTAAGACGCCTTGTTGAACGCCTTCCCGAACTCCCTTCTCCACCGCTGGAACATACTGTTTGGGTACAGAACCGCCAAACAGACTCTCCGTGAATTCGATATCGGAGTTAAAGCTGGGACTGACCTCCAGCCATACGTGTCCATATTGTCCATGGCCGCCGGTTTGCTTTTTGTGTTTTCCTTCCACTTTCATGGTGCCACGGATGGTTTCTCGATAAGGCACCTTGGGTTCCTTGGTATTTACTTCTACCCCGAACTTACGCTGCAAACGTTCCAAAACAATATTTAGATGGGTTTCTCCCATCCCAGTAAGCAGGGTTTGTTTAGTTTCCGTATCTTTGGACCACCGTAAGGAAGGGTCTTCTTCCATTAATCGAGCAATAGCGGATCCTAATTTATCTTCGTCACCTTTACTGCGAGGCTCAATGGCCAATGATAATCTGGGTTCTGGGAACTCTGCGCCTTCCAGAATAATCGGTTTGGCTTTAGTACAGAAAGTATCCCCGGTAGAAGTCTCGGTTAATTTGGCTACGGCCCCGATATCTCCAGCGTGTAATTCGGATACGCTATCCTGGTTTTTACCCCGCATAATTAAAATCTGACTGATTTTTTCTTCCTTTTCCTTGTTAGCGTTAAATACAACACTGTCACCCTTTATTTTACCCGTAAATACCCGGAAGAAATTAAGTTTACCTACATAGGGGTCAGCCAGCGTTTTAAAAACTAGGGCTGCCAAAGGTTCTGCTTGCAAATCTTTACCTTCACTCACTACGGTTTCGGCTGGAGAAGGTAAACCTTCGATAATCATGTCCAAAACTGGTTGGATTCCGATATTTTTAGTAGCGGATCCGCAAAGCACTGGTACTACCAGACCCTTACGTACGGAAGCTTTAAACCCAGTATAAATTTCTTCCTGGGAAAGCTCCTCCCCTTCTAAATACTTATTTAGGAGATCATCATCCCCCTCGGCAGCAGCCTCGGCAAGCTGATCTCGATAAGAAGCAGCATCATCGGCTAAATCTGCCGGAATAGCTACCTCTTTGAATTTACCGTTGGCTTCCCATTGATATGCTTTCATTTTTAGCAAGTCCACTACTCCAGAAAAAGCAGTTTCTGAACCAATAGGAATTTGAATGGGTACGATATTGCTCCCAGAAAAAATCGATTTCATTTGATCCAGAACCCGGAAAAAATTAGCGTTTTCTCTTTCTAGTTTATTAATAAAAGCAATTTTAGGGATTCCTTGCTTTTCGGAATCATCCCAAACCGCTTCGGTTTGAACCTCAACTCCAGATGCTCCGCATAAGACTACCATCAGGCTGTCCACTGCGCGCATGGAACCCTTTACTTCACTATAAAAATCAGCGAACCCCGGGGTATCTATGAGATTAAGCTTATGATTATTCCATTCTACTGGGGCCAAGGTAGCATTAATGGTTATTTTCCGTTTAGTCTCTTCTGGGTGAAAATCGGCAACAGTGGTTCCATCGTCTACTTTTCCTAAACGAGTAGTGTGTCCCGCATTAAAAAGCATCGCCTCGGTTAGAGACGTCTTGCCGGAACCAACATGTCCTACAAGAGCAACATTCCGTATCTTGCTGGTAGGGTATACGTTCAACAAATATCTCCTCCTTTAATCTATATAAACAACTTAAATTATGAAGACTCTGTTTCGGGTAACGGCCCCCTGCTTAGACAAAAAAGTACTTTATATATTATTAAAATACTTTAATACTTTACCAGATGCAAAGAGAACTAGTCAAGGGTACCCTCTAACTTTACATACAGGGGCTTCCTCTAAAGCCTAGTCTATCCAGATTCGCAATTTCATAATAATTGTCAGGAGGAATATAAATTATGTCTAAACAAAATTTGCTTAAAGGTACTCTCATCCTAACTGTTGCCAACTTGATTAATCGCCTTCTGGGGTTGGTTAATCAGGCTTTGGTCCTGCGTTTAATGGGCTCAGAGGGATATGGTTTATTCCAGTTAGCTATTCCTATATACTTGCTGCTGCTTATTTTAACCACCGCCGGCATCCCAATTGCCATCTCTAAGCTAGTTGCCGAAGAACACGCCCGGGGCAATTTTCTAAAAGCACGAAAGGTTTTGCATTGGTCGGTACTACGGTTAGGATTAACCGGACTGGTAGTGGCACTAGGATTGGCGCTAATCCTACCTAAATTGGGAAATAAGGTAATGGTTGATCCAAGAGCCGGGTGGTGTCTTTTGGTTTTACTTCCATCAATACCAATTTCGGCAGTTTCTTCCGCCTTAAGGGCTTATTTCCAAGGAATTCAAAACATGACCATTCCCGCGGCAGGCCAAATAATTGAACAAATAGTAAGGGTTTTAACTGGTTTATATCTGGCAGCGCGGATGTCACCTTGGGGAATACCGTTAGCTGCTGCCGGTTATGCTTCTGGTATAGTTTTTGGCGAAGCCTGCGGATGTCTCTTACTTACCATATTTTATCTAAGGGAAAATAATTTATCTAAATTTAGAACTAAATATTCACCTAGTCAAGTTCCGTCCGCAGAACCAAAATCAGTGCAAAAGCCAATCCAGCTTCAGGATTCACTATTTACAAAAATCTGGTCCATTGCCGGACCAGTAACCTTTACTAGATTAACCGCAGTTATACTGCTTAATGTGGAAGCTTTTCTAATTCCAAATCAAATGCTGCTGCTAGGTTATTCACGTTCTGAGTCCACCGCCATCTATGGTCTTTTTACCGGAGTAGCTTTAACCTTAATATCTATCCCCAGTATTTTTACTACCGCTATAAGTACTAACCTACTTCCGGCAGTTTCCGCGGCCTGGGTTAGAAAAGACTGGCTCTGGTTAAAAGATCGTCTTTCTCGAATTCTCGGTTATACGGTTATGGCGGGCTTACCGGTGCTGGTTATCCTAGGGATATTTCCCAATGAAATCTCTACCCTTATTTTCAAGGTTAATGGAGCTGCAATACCCGTTCGAATACTCGCCATGGGGGGAATATTTTTATATTTATTGCAAACTACCAATGGAATCCTTTTAGGATTAGGCAAGGCTAAAAGAGTTTTAGCTAATACCTTTATTTTTGCATTGGTACGTATTTCCGGTATTTATACCCTAACTTCTATCGGCATAATGCTCCAGCAAGGAAATGGGGCTTTTGCACAAAGCAGTATCCCTTTTCTAAATTTACTTGAAGGTCAGCTAGTAAATTTAGGTTTAGTCACAATTTTTAATAACGGGTTAGGGGTTATCGCTCTAGCTTATATTATCAGTTTTGTGATCGGAGCAGCTTTAAACTTTATCCCGCTCTATCGTCGGTTTATTGCTTGGAACTTAAGTATGAATATTATTATACCTATGATGGCTGCTGCCGGCATGGGCTGTCTAATGTTAAAAATAGTTGACCAAATTCCAAAAACCATACTTGTCACTGCTCCCATTCTCGTGCAGGTCATGGTCATTGGATTATTTAGTTATTTTATACTCCTAATAGCAGGAGGCTCTATTAAAGTGGGAGAAGTCCGCAAACTATTGTTTAGTTCTGCTTTTAGAAAGTAAGCATTAGGTTTAACAATTAATCCTGCCATCTAGGGAGTAAATGATGATTTACTCCTAAATGGTCCAATGTCTTTCCCACGGTTTGATTAATAATTTCTGATAAGCTATGGGGGCGGTGATAATAGGCTGGAATAGGCGGGATAATAACTGCTCCCAATTTGGACAGAGTAAGCATATTTTCTAAATGGATAGTACTAAAAGGGGTTTCTCTAGGGATGATAATCATTTTTCGGTGTTCTTTAAGACAAACGTCGGCAGCACGGGTAATCAGACTATCGGCATATCCATGAGATATGGCTGCTAAAGTTTTCATACTGCAGGGAATAATTACCATTCCGGCATTAAGAAAGCTGCCGCTGGAAATTTTAGCACTTTGATTACTATTACTATAAAATACATCCGCTAGGGCAACCACATCCTCGATTGAATAGTCGGTCTCCAGCTTAATTGTTTCATAAGCCCAATCGCTGATGATTAAATGAGTTTCGATCCCAACCGCATTTTTTAATTCCTCCAAAAGGCGAATACCATAGATCGCTCCGGAGGCTCCGGTAATGGCTATAATTATTTTGGTGATAGTATCCATCCCTCCTTACTCAACTTGATACCTTTCACTTAGGGTTTCCTCGATAGTAAGAAATAAATAACCAGTATAAAAAAATACCGACCACAGCCAGTATAATTATTTGTACAATCACATACAGACGTAAGCTATCCACTATGGTCAAAACTAAGGCTAAGACCAGCGGAAATACAAACGAAAAAAAAGAATTTGTTGGTTGCCAGATACGCGTTCTATACCACGAAATTATTTGGGATAAATTAAAAATCACTAAAAATACCAACGAGTTTAAAATCCAATTAAACCCAAACAATCAAAGCTCACCTCCCCGACTACCATAATAAATTATTTAGCCGGTCTTTCAGTACCTCTATAAGTCGGTAATTAGTAAGATCAAAAGAAACCGGGGTTATAGTTACAAAATTATTTCGGATGGCCATGACATCGGTATCTTCATCCTGATCTTCATCAATAATGTCTCCGGCTAACCAATAATAGGTCCTCCCCCGAGGATCCTTGCGTTTCTGAAATACATCCTCATAACGCCGGATACCTAGTTTGGTAATTTTAATCCCTTTAATTTGGGGTTCTGGTACTGCCGGAATATTTACATTAAGCATGGTATCCGCGGCAAGACCCACTTTGGCTATTTCCAGGCAAAGATTACGAGCCACCCTAGCAGCATAACTATAATCAGCCTGATATTCAAAACTGTTTAATGAAATAGCTACAGATGGCAGACCTAGTATGGTCCCTTCAATGGCCGCAGCTACAGTTCCTGAATACATAACATCGGTCCCCAGATTCCCTCCTCGATTGATACCCGAGATGATTAAATCTGGAGGCTCCTTCAAGATATTACAGACCGCCAATTTTACGCAATCAGTAGGAGTTCCGTCAACCACCCAGCCTGGAGTTAATGCATCAGTAAAATGATACTTAACCACGCGAATTGGATAATCGACCGTAATTCCGTGTCCAGTAGCACTTCGTTCCCGATCCGGAGCTACTACCGTGACTTCGGCAATATCACTTAGGGCCAGACGTAAGGCCTCCAATCCCCGGGCGTGAATCCCATCGTCATTAGACAGTAATAAGCGCATGATACTCCTCCTACTTCATAACTCCCAGCCTATTTAGGGGCCAATAGGTATAAAAAGCCTTTCCTTTAACTTTATCCAAAGTGAGCCATGCATTCCAAAGATGACTGTCAAAGCTTTTATTGCGGTTATCACCCATTACAAAAAGGCAGTTCGGTGGAACTACTACCGGACCAAAAGTATAATTTGGCACTTCATTAACAAAGTTTTCGGTTAAAGCTTCCTCGTTAATAAATACCTTTCCGTTTTTCACTTCCACAGTTTCCCCAGGCAAACCAACTACCCGTTTGATAAAATCTTCATGATGTCCGGTTTCAGCCGGGGGTTCAAATACAATCACTTCGAAACGCTCCGGGGTCTGAAAATCATAAATAAACTTGTTAACCATGACCCGGTCGTTTAGCTGGATAGTTGGTAACATTGAACCACTGGGTATAACCCGTGCCTCCACCACATAGGCCTTCAAAACTAAAGATAATAAAAAAGCGATTACCAAGATACTTATGGTTTCTTTAATTAATCCTAAGAAACCTTTAAATGTTGAATTTTCATCGTTATTAGCAGTATCCATTTTGAGTAAATCCTCCTTGCCTTTATCAATTAGGGTTCCTCAACTTATAAAAAATATTTTTTTATCGTTAAAGGCCTTAAACTTCGTAAACTGAGATAGTCATCGTAGCGTCTTTGGGGTTTTTAGTTAATCCAAACATTAACCGATGTTCTTTAAGGGTCTTATTCAGAAAATCAACTACTTTATATAATTCCTCATTTTCCTTTAAACTTTTAGTTGCTTTTAGTACCAACTTCCCTCCGCTTAAAGATTCCTGCGGGGACGATTCCTGGGAAACGGTTAATTGATCATCCAAAATCGATTTCCTCCTTTAACATCTTCGTCTAACATCTTCGTCTAACATCTTCGTCATGTATAACTCAACTTGGTCTAATTATCTCGTATTAACGCAAAAGCCTCGGCACGGGTAGTTTCATTTTGGAAAACACCTCTAACTGCTGAGGTAAGCGTCTTAGTGCCGGGCTTTTTCACCCCTCGCATAGACATACACATATGTTCGGCCTCTATAACTACCAGTACTCCGCGGGGTTGCATAACCTCCATGATCGTGTCCGCTATCTGAGAAGTTAGTCTTTCTTGTAATTGAGGTCTTTTGGCAAATCCTTCTACCACCCTAGCTAATTTACTTAGTCCAGTTATCTTTCCTTTTCGAGGAATATAAGCAACGTGGGCCACCCCATAAAAAGGCAGCAAATGATGTTCGCACATGGAATATATTGGAATGTCTTTGAGCATGACCATTTCTTCATGGGGTTCACTAAAATAAACCTCCAAATGATTTCTGGGGTCTTGCTCCAAACCACAAAATATCTCGGCATACATCTGGGCAACTCTGTCTGGAGTAGATCTAAGCCCTTCTCGATTGGGGTCCTCACCTATACCCTCCAGTAATAAGCTAACCGCATCTCTTATTTTTTGTAGATCCAAGATTAATAACCCGGGTGTCCCGGGTTCACCTGCCTTCCCAACTAATTATGTTCCTTTTCCTTTACAAACAATATATCTAAGATTCTACCACAAAGCTCAAGTGTATCCAAGATGACCATTTCTTAAGGCAGTTAACGATAGTAATTAAACCTAATTATTTTGCCATAAAAATAAAGCCGGAAAAACCTGTATTTCCGACTTTATCATTTAAGATAGGCTATCGGGATCTAGGAACTGATTAACAATTATTTTAATCTTCCTAAGCCCCAATCTGATTATAAAACGACTTGCTATTGGGGCCGTATAAAGCTTCCTTGGGATAATGGCTAAGGCCCCAGGCTAGGTTGTAACAATCAATAGCTAGGTCCTGTCTTCCTTGTCTCAGAAACAAGGTCCCCTTATAGTCCCAGGCAGTTCGGTTTAACGGCTCAGAACGTAAAATTTGATCCAAACATTCCATGGCCTCATTCTCCCGCTGCAGTTTATCCAAACAGATTGCTTTATTCTGTAAAAATGAGGGAATATCCGGCTGTTCCTTCAGAGCTTTACTATAATAGTATAACGCTTCATTTAAACGGCCTGCAGTTTCTAGGGTCAAGGCGTAATTATTTAACAAAGCAGCATCTCGGGGATATTTCTCCAATCCAATTTGGTAATAATTTAAGGCTTCTTCATTAAATCCAGCTTTTGAAAAAACGCTGGCAATATTGGAGATAACCTCTAGACTTTCTTTCTCCGGCTCTACAAAAACCTGACGATAAAACTTAATCGCTTCCTGATATTCTTTGGCCTCGGCCAGACACACTCCCAGGTTGTTTAAAACCGAAATTTCCCGCGATCCTCTTAAAATAGCCTCTTTAAAGTATTTAACGGCTTTTCGAAAATTACCGATTTGGCTCAAAGCTAAGCCGGCATTTCCTAAAAGAACGGGGTCACGCGAAGCTTTAGCTAAACCGGTTTTAAATAAATGCCAGGCTTCCTTAGGTCTATTCTGCAGCATCATACAAGTCCCTAAATTATTAAGGGTAATAGGTTCATTAGGTCGGAGCGCCAGAGCCCGATTGAAACAGTTTTCGGCCTCCTTAATCTTATTTAAATTTAGCAAAGCCTGTCCTTTATTATTCCAATTCTCTAGGGAACCCGGGTCTGCTTTCAACAAAATATGCCATACCTTAACCGCTTCTTCCCATTGACCGGTCCGGTTCAGACATAAACCTAACCAATTCAAAGCAACATTATTACCACTGTCTTCGGCCAACAGGGTCTTAAAGCAATCTATTGCTTCAGCATCACAATTATTAAAATAATAATTTTTACCCTGCTCTAAATAATCAATGGCAGCACCTTTACGAGTAACTAAATCCGGCTCATTATTTTGAATATTTACCGATATGCCTGTTGAGTTAGAAGCAGAACGGTTTAGGAAGCAGTCGCAAACAAATTTATGGCTGTTGAAACTCACTCTTATTATTGTTTGCCAAATATTTTCCAACAAACTCATCATGCCTAAGCCACTCCTCTCAAAATTTACCTTTTTTAATTTCTGGATGAACATAAAAAATCCTGCTAATAGCAGGATAGATTCGTACAACAAATAACATCATTATCTGACTAATGATTTGTTTTTTTGAATATTATTTCATCTGAGGAGCAGCTTGGCCCCTATACCCAATAACACCACTCCTACTAAATCCCACCATTTGCAAGCTATTTTCTCCATGCCAAAAAATCCAAAATGGTCAATAACTACGGCGGTAAGAATCTGAAGCATTACAATTACAGCAGTAGCATTGCCCACCCCCACTTTGGGGATACAAAATACCACCCCAAAAATAATCAATACGTTCAAAATACCGCCGAGATAATTATACCATGGTGCCTGATTGACCATTCCCCAATTTCCATGACCTAATTTAAAACCAAATAAAAGTAAGGCTACCACCACTGTTCCTACGGCATGAACTATGAATGTCGATTCCCAGACCCCGATTACTTTGCCCAATGCGGCATTTAAAGTTCCCTGCAGCGCCATCGCTGCTCCGGCAACTCCGGCCATTACTAGATACAAAAGCTTGCCGATTATACCTCCCGCCCTTCCCAGCTCTATTAATAACTCATAGTAATAAGATAGCCGACAAGTCGGGCAATTATCCGAGAAAGTTAGACTATACCCACCGGTTAATTCCCAAAATAATGATCATTCCCGCCAGTACTCCCAGATAGCTGATATGTTGATGGCTGCGTCTAGACTCAGGAAGAAGCTCGGCAACTACTAAATATAGCATACATCCGGCCGCAAGTCCCAGCAACACTGCATAGTTGGCTGGAGACAACTGGGTTAACAAGATCCCCAGTGCCGTGCCTAAGGGTGTAATCAAGCTAACTGCCAGAGTTACCAAAATAATGAAAATTGGCCTCATTCCGCTGACACTCAGAGGTGCCGCTATGGACATTCCCTCTGGAATATTATGTAGTCCTATGGCTATGGCTATAACTGGTCCCAGCTTATCTGCAGCGGAATAGCCTATTGCAATCGCAATACCTTCCGGCAGATCATGCAGCGCAATTCCAACGGCGATTAAAAACCCTAACCGTCGAAATGAACCCTGAAGGTGATTTGAATTTTTAAATATCTGCATTAGCAGGCGATCCAGTAACCACAACAAAAAGCCTCCTACCAATAAACCCAAGGCCGTATCCCAACAGCTACCTAGCTTAAGAGCTGTAGGAATTAAGTCAAAAGAAATAACGGCCAACATCACCCCAGCTGCCAAGCCCAAATAAAAAGAAATTCTTTTCCGGCCTGGCTGACCAAAAAACAAGACCGTAAAAGCCCCTAAAGTGGTAGCCAGCCCGGCTAGAAAACCATAGCTTAGAATAGATAGCATAGTTCCCCTCCCTTGCTTACGGGAAATGCATTATGCTCTAAGCTATGACATTTCTATTCAGAGCATGCTGAATTTTATTTTTGGACCGAATATCCGGCTTCTTCAATAGCTTCAACCAACTGCAGATATTGTACTTGGCTCGAATCATAGGCTACGCTAACCAGGCCGGACTCAATATTCACTTCGGTTTCAGACACTCCGTTTAGATTTTTCAAAGCCTTTTCTACTGCCATTTTACAGTGCTGACATGACATTCCTTCTACTTTAAGCTTACTTTTTAACTCAGCCATAAAAAAAACCTCCTTTTATTAAGAACACCTTTATCATATCACGATAGTATTTATTTATTAGTCCTATTAATGATATTTTAGTTGCCGGTAATAACTTATATTGTCTAGCATATGGATTAATAAGGAACTATATCCTGAATGGAGGCGTTTATGGTGATTAAACTAAAAAATCCGGTATTAAGCGGTTTTCTTAAGGGTCTGCTATTGATGATAATTATGGGTATATTGGTTGGACTCTTAATGTATAATACCGAGATACCGGAAACCTTCGGCCCCTATCTTTCCTTATCAATTTTAGTCCTAAGTGTTTTTATGGGCGGATTTTGGGCTACACGAAGAGCGGGGGCCAGAGGACTGATTATCGGTTTAGAAGTGGCCCTTATTTTTGCATTTTCTTTACTCATTGTTACTTTGGTTTTTCGTCCCGGTTATTTTTCCTGGGGAGCAACAATGATTAAGTTTTTGTTGGTGATTCTAGCTGGTGTTTTCGGTGGCATGTCGGGAGTAGCCTTTTACCGAAAATAGACTTATGTTAAAGGGCCTATAAAAAAGCACCGCTTATTTAGCCTATTGCACCTGGGTTAGCCAAAATGCTAAAATAACCCAAGGTGTAATTTTTATTTGTCCTAAGGTGGTGATACGTCCGCTTGGACCCCTTTAAACGTTTCTTAATTTCATTATCCGCCCTAATTCTAATGATCCTTATCGGGGTAGGTGGTCTCATGCATTTAGAGCACCTCTCCCTGATTGAGGCTATATATATGACGGTGGTTACCATGAGTACCACCGGTTATGGTGATTATGTTCCGCACTCGCCTTTTGGCCAACTTTTTATAGTTGGGCTATTAATTGGCGGAGTAGGAACCATCGCTTTTGCCTCAACTTCTTTAGTTACAATTGTGATTGAAGGCCAACTTAAAAACTTTATGGGGAGACGCAGTATGAAAAATGAAATGGCCCGTCTTAAGAACCACGTCATTGTATGTGGTGCCGGCCGAGTCGGTGAACATGTTATTAACAGGCTAATTCACGAAAAAACTACCTTTTTAGTTATTGAACGTAATGAAAGAATCGCCGCTCAGTGGTTAGAAAGAGGTTATTTAGTTTTGATTGCTGATGCTACCCTTGACGAAGTGTTAATTGAGGCAGGAATATTAAGGGCCAGCGGCTTGATTACCGCTTTATCTAATGATTCGGACAATGTTTTTGTCACCTTATCAGCTAAAGGACTGAATCCCAATATTCGAGTCGTAGCTAGGGTAGAACGCTCGGAGTCAGAGGTAAAACTGCTCCGGGCCGGAGCCGACAAGGTTGTATCTCCCACTAGTTTAGGCGGATCTAGGATGGCTAATGCTTTGATTAAACCGGCTAGCGTTGAATTTGTAGAGACCATACTGAGTCGTTCCCATTTTGAAATCGCCCTAGAAGAATTAATCGTCGGTCCTGATTCTATCCTAGCTGGTAAGGAATTGAGCAGCGGAATCATCCGTTCCGAGTATGGAGCCATGGTGGTGGCCATTATCCGCGATAATCAGGTGCTGATGAATCCCCGAGGTCACGATCGGATGTTAGCCGGAGACCTTCTGATTATACTGGGTAGACCGGCTGATCTAGTGCGCATCGAAAATTTGTCCAATTAATTATTACCAGAAATAACAATAGTCTAGCCAATAGAGATTACTCCCGGCTAGACTATTGCAATCTGATAGAAAAAAAGCCTTATTTGATAATCCTCAACAGAAACCTCCGCAGAAACCCAGGCAGAGGAATGAACACAATTTTCAACTCAACCTCACCCCCAAGCTTTTCAGATTGCTTCTTCTTAATAATATATTAGAACCGGCTATAAAAGGTGCCTATGGGGGCAGTTTTATATTTATCGTTTTTTAACTTTAATCTTACAAACCATCAATCCGGATAAGCATACCATAAATAAGGCTACTACCCAGAAAGCTAAATGATGCATTAGCAGTATGGATATGGCCATTAGGCCTCCAGCCAGAGTAATTGGTACCCCCACAAAGTAATCCGAAATATTCAAGACGTTGAAACGAGCTAATCGAATAGCTCCACAGGTTATAAAAGTTAGAGCAATTATCAAGCCGGCTTTACCTAGAGCCGGATCTAATACTGAAGCGTATGCCAAAATAGCCGGCGCTACCCCAAAAGATACCAAATCGGCTAAAGAATCTAACTCCTTCCCAAATTCAGAACTTACACCAAAACGCCGAGCTAGATTACCATCCATTCGGTCCAGGACAGTTGCCAATAAAATTGCAGCGGCTGCCAGAGTAAAACGTTCATTTAGAGTATATATAAGTGCCATAATGCCTAATAAAAGATTACTAAGGGTAACAAGATTGGGCACCATCGGCTTGACAACAGGTCTCACCTGACCACCCTCCCTATAATTGTTTCTCCACCTTTGACCCGATCTCCTTTCTTTACTTCTACCTGGACACTATTTGGAAGATATAGCTCAGTACAAGATCCAAACTTTATCAGACCAAATCGCTCTCCTCTCTGGAGAGCATCACCGGGCTTAACCCAGGATACTACGCGCCGGGCTATCAATCCGGCAATTTGACTGGTCAGTATCCGTAACTCACCATTCTGAATGCCAATTAAGTTCTGTTCGTTTACCTTTGAAGCCTGTTCCTTATAAGCTGGTAAGAATTGACCTGGCTGATATTGCTGATATTCAATTGTACCAGCTATGGGTGAACGATTAATATGTACGTTAAAAACATTCAAAAAAATACTCACGCGGGTAGCCTCGGAATGCAAATAACGATCCTCCAATACTTTATCTACATTCATTACTACACCATCTGCCGGTGAAACAACCAACCCGATTTGGGTAGGGACGGCCCGCTCTGGGTTGCGAAAAAAGAATCCAACAAAAATCAGGAGAATTAAAGGAATTACAGCCGCATATGGTTTCCAAATAAAAATACCTACTGTTATTACCCCTAATACCAATAGATATGTCCATCCTTCCGGTACAATGGGAAAACTCCTCATCAAGGTCCTCCATCTGACTAGTGCCTAGATTATACCAACCAGCATAATCTCCTTAATTATAGCTCTAGTTCAACGTTTATATTTAACGTCTATATCTTATCATTTACTAGGATTCAGGGGAAGCCCTGTTTCTATACTTACTGGCAAGACTAATTCGTTGAGATTTACCGTTAAAAATTTACCATTGAACAAAAAATTTTTTCTTGTATCTAGGTATACGTCCTCTCTGCCTAACAATTGTAAAGAAATCATAAAATTTTTGTTTTCGGGGTTCCGGTAGATTCTCCCATCCATGTGGAATAAGCATAATTAATTCTTGATTCATAGCTGCTACTTGGCCCAAAAAGCGACAAAAGTTCCGTGGGTTATCCGGGACTGGCAGGTTAAGCGTATGTTCTATACAAGGCCATTTGGCTACCTGACCGGCAATCTGAAGCGATAAAAGACGAAAGAACTCCTTCTCATCAAGATGGGCGATTAAAGATAAATTTAATTTAATTACAAATACATTTTGATTAGCAGCAGATTCTAAATACTTTGGAATATGAACTAATTTATTCGTGATCGAAAAGTTTTCCACCGTTGTATCTCCTTTTGAAGCCAAACTTAGGCTGGTAACATGCTGCTCTTTTAATGATCAGTACTAATCAGCCCTCTTTAGTTTTTAGGATATCTAATATACAATATTTCGACTGAAAATACAAACATCCTCCATCAATTCCTAAAATAGTATAGAATATAATATAACTTTTTGACTAGTTTTAATATTTAAACTAATTATATCTTCCAACTTATATAAATCGATTAAAGCTAAGGCCGGGGCCCTATCCGCAGCCAATCATTGATCCGGTCTGTAAGGAAGTCAAGATTGGCCCGCAGATGCGTCTTTAAAGGCAGGGACTTGAAGAACCATTGCCCGTAAGACTTATCAATTATACGATTGTCGAGAATAACTACTATACCCCGGTCAGATTGAGCCCGGATCAGTCTGCCGAAACCTTGTTTTAACCTTAAGATTGCCTCTGGGAGGGTATAGTTATAAAAACCGTTGCGCATTTTTCGGGTTACTGCCTCCAGTCTGGCTTCTACAATTGGTTGGTTAGGTGGTAAAAAAGGCAGTTTAACAATAATCACACAACTTAAATCTTCTCCCTGAATGTCAACCCCTTCCCAAAAAGTGCTGGCCCCAAAAATAACTGATCGAGGGGTAGTTCTAAATTCTTCCATCAACCGGGAATGGCCCCCATCAATATTATGGCCTAGCAGATTTATCTCCCGGGACTCCAAGGCCGGTTTGATCCGAGCATAGGTTTCGCGCAGCATAGAGTGGGAAGTAAACAAGACCATGGCCCGACCCTTAGTAATAGCCAATAGTTCTTCTAAAACATTACAAATCGCTTCGATATATAGCTTATCCCCTACCTCAGCCGGATTAGGAAGATCTCTAACCACGCATAGCAGAGCCTGTTCTTCATAGGTGAAAGGTGACTCCAACTGCAGAATTCTTACTCGATCCAAGGATACCTGATTCAACCCTATCCGATCCATGAAATGTTTAAAACTATTACCCACTGCCATCGTTGCTGAGGTAAGAATCACGGTTTTCTTGGGTTCAAAAAGATAATGGACTAGCAGTTCGGCAACCTCAATGGGAGCCGCCCTTAATAAACAATTATAATTTTCAGCTCTCTGCTCAGTTTCTATCCAGTAGACCCAGTTCTCCTCTGCCAAAGCCGTTATAAACTGTAATCCTTCTTGGAACTGAAGGTAATATTGCCTCCGGGCTTCCAGATCTTTTTTTTCACCCATCCAGTTTCCCGATTCAACTTCTAACGCTTCCATGAAACTATCCAAAGTTCCTAAACTATTTTGGATGGACTTCAGATAAAAAATCAAGTTATCTCGGGTACCCATCCATCCTTCCCACCAGGAAGCTACGGTACTATCCGCTCGCAGTCTATAAGAGCAGCGTCCAGGCACCCCCTCTTTACCAGAGGCATTACCAGCAATACTAATGATTATGCCAAAAAAAGTTTCGGCTTGTTCTTTGATCAACGGCAGAATACGCAGCATTTCTTCAATGCATCTTTCTCCCGGCTCAAGATTAAGATCCTTATTTTGCAATTTGAGGCGATTCCAGCGATTTCTTAAATTAATCAGCAGGCCGATAGGACCATGCCGGGTCTGCCGATACAATCCGTTACCCAGTCCAATTAAACCCAGAAAACTAATCTGTAATCCTAAATGTTCAGTAGCTGCATCCTCCAGATGGTGGGCTTCGTCTATGATTAGCCGATTATATTCAGGGAGTACTTGGTTATCAGTTTTTAAATCCGAAAATAATAAAGAATGGTTTACTACCAAAAGATGGGCATCCTCGCATTGACGCCGGGCTCGCATTACAAAACACCAATGGCTATACCAAGGGCATTTAACTCCTAGACACGATTCACTATCTGCCGCTACTAAATACCAGGCTTCAAGCGTCTGTTGATGCAGGTTTAATTCGGATCGATCACCGGTGCAAGTTTGACACAGCCAAGCTAATAGACGCAGAAAAAATCTTTTTTCTTCAACCGTGTAAAGTTCCGGAACTTGTTCTATTGCGGACCATTTCCGTAAGCATAGGTAGTTACTTCGCCCCTTAACCAAAGCGGTTCTAAAGTTAGCCACGCTGTCTGCCGCATTTGTACCTTCAGGATTAATTATTATCCCCTCCGCGGCCTTTAAGGCCTCCCGCAGCTGAGGAATATCTTTAAGCCATAGTTGCTCCTGCAAAGTAATGGTGTGTGTGGATACTACTACCTTATCTTGATTCTGTACGGCCATGACTACCGCTGGCAGTAAATAGGCTAAAGATTTACCGGTACCGGTGCCGGCTTCAACTAGTAAATGCTGATCCTGGTTAAAGGCCTCGGCAACCTGACTCAACATTGATATCTGTTGAGGCCGATACTCGTATAGGCCAAAACTATCCGCTGCGGCCCCATCCGGCTGAAGCAGTTTATTTAATAATTCAAAGTCAACCGGCTGAAATTCTGTTGAATCCCGCTCTCGCTTCTCCTTTTCTCTGGCAAAAATGCCCCCGGCCGCAATTGGTAAGGGGACTAAATAATTTAACCCACCTCGTTTAGGCAGATTAAAAGACTGCTTAATTATATGCTTTTCGATATATTGAAAATAACCATTCAGTGACCAAGAAAAAGTAGCCGCCAGCTCATTGACACGGCGTATCATTACTGGTTCCCAGCCTTTAATGACGGTGTCAATAGCCAAAAATAATTGCGCTGTAGTTCGAGCGTCTTCTAAGGCCCGGTGCGAATCGACTAAGGAAAGGTTTAGTTCCTTAGCTAGGGTAATTAGCTTATGATTGGATACCTTAGGAAAAGCCAATCGAGCTAATTCTACCGTATCCAAAACCTCATTAATTAGTCTCCGTCCAAGGTTATATTCTAAAAAACCCACGTCAAAAGAAGCCTGGTGGGCAATCAACGGATATTCGTCCAGAAAATCCAAAAAGTTAGGCATAACCTCTGCTAAAGTAGGAGCCTGATCCAGCATTTCCTGAGTAATCCCGGTTAAACGTATAATTTTCGGAGGTATGGGTCGGTTAGGCCGGACCAAGGTTTGAAACTCTTGGGTAATCCGGCCTTCTTCAATTCGAACCGCTCCAAATTCTATTATTTCAGCCTCATTAGGGGATAGGCCGGTGGTTTCTAGATCAAAGACAATCAAAACCGGACGGTAGGCCATAATCAACCCTTCCCCTCTTTGAACAGATAATCCTCATAATTTTCCTGATTCAGGACCCAAATCTATTCTAAGGGAAGGATCGTCTAGGAACAAGACCTTTTTTTCATAAGGATTTCATAACATTACATACATGAAAAATAATTGACGGTTATCTCATTAGACATCTGACATCTAATGTAACTGCCCACTGTAAACTACCCAACTGTAATCTTGTAATAAAGAGCTAAATACTCCAAAGCAGAATTCTTCCAGGAATAATCTATGCTCATGGCCCTGGTTATTAATTCTAGCCATTCATTTGAATCCGAAAAAATCTGCAACGCACGCTCGATAGACCCCTGTAGTTCTTTACCGCTATAGTCATTAAATACAAAACCATTCCCCTTACCGCTAGGCGCAGAGTAATCGATAACGGTATCAACTAGTCCACCGGTTGCCCGGGCCACGGGAATGGTTCCGTAACGCAAGCCTATCATCTGGGAAAGGCCGCAGGGTTCATACGACGAAGGAATCACTAACACATCGGCTCCCGCATAAATTCGATGGGCCAGGGATTCATTGTAGTTTAACTCTATCCGCACCTGCTGTGGGTAAGCACTAGCTAGTTCTTGCATCATCTCTTCATATCTTTTTTCTCCGGTCCCTAGTCCAACAAATTGCATTTTATTATTCTGTAAAAGAACCGACAAAGCTTGAACCAAGAGATTGATACCCTTTTGCTCGGCTAATCGTGAGATCAAGCCGATTATGGGGATACCCGGATCTTCTTTAAACATTAATTCTCGCTGTAAGGCCAGTTTATTATCCCTTTTATGTTTGACGGTATTAATAGAGAAAGATTTTGAGATGTAAATATCCGTCTTAGGATTCCAAATTTCATAATCAATACCATTTAATATTCCGAATAATTGATCTTGGCGCTGGTGAATAAGTTCGTTTAAACCAAATCCAGCCTCAGCAGTTTGGATCTCCCGAGCATAATTAGGGCTAACTGTATTTAGGGAATCAGCTAAGCCAATCCCGCCTTTCATGAAATTAACCATGCCTTCATGCAGATACCCTTTATCTGTAAGCAGCCAGGGTTCCAGTCCCAGACCCTCCAAATCCTCCAGTGAAAATACTCCTTGATAGCCCAAATTATGAATAGTATAGAGGGTTCGCATGGTTTTATAGAAAGAATCGTTAGTATAACGAGTTCGAAGCAGACCGGGAATAAAGGCGGTATGCCAATCATTACAGTGGATAATCTCGGGTCTAAAAGACAAGGCTTTTAACGATTCCAGGGCCGCAGCGCATAAAAATACAAACCGACTGGCGTTATCGGGATAATCTCCGTCCTCGGGAGAGCCGTATATTCCCGATCTAGCAAAATAAATATCGCATTTGAGCAAATATACGGTTACCTCGCCCAGTTTACCCTCCAATATTTCACCGTATTGGGTCTCTTCCCCCATTATAACTTCTGCCTTTTTACCGGTGCTATGGAAACCCCAGTTCTCAGCATCAATAAATGAGTAAGCTGGCAGCATAATTCTAATATCATGTCCCAGAGCTCTTAAGGCTTTAGGCAGGGAGCCGGCTACGTCGGCCAATCCTCCTGTTTTGGCTAAGGGAGCCACCTCAGCGGCAACCAGCAAAATTTTCATAGCCCAAACTCCTCTCTACCCTATCTAAAAACTCGGTAATCAATTTTGGGAAAAATATTATTTTTTGATTCTAGATATACCAAAAATTTTTCTAATTCCGATCCAATTTCTTCCCCGGGCTGCTGCGAATCCAATAGCAAATATAATTGTCTAAGGTTATATAAGTGTTCCCGGGTGCGACGCTGAGCATATTCCACCGCCGTATTATTATTCATAATAAAAGCCCAGTCACTGCTTTGTGCTAACAGTAGTTCCCTAAGGGATTGATTCAATACCCGGCGGATCCAACCCTCTGCATTGGGATAACGCTGAATCATCTCGGTCATTTGTTCTCCGCCCGCATACAAGTGCGGATAGATCCAATCGTTAGATTGGTTTAGCCAGGTGCAGTAATATCCTTGATTACCCCAAGAGGACGCGGCTGGCTGACCCTGAGGATTATCCGGGAATTTAGCAAGATACTCCGGAGCGGTAATAGTTTGAATTTGACCGTCCCGAGCCAAAGCCCGCAACAGATATTCCAGCCAGGTTGGCCCTTCAAACCACCAATGACCTAAGAGTTCCGCATCATAGGCCGATACGATTAGGGGAGGGCGATCCATCTGCTCTTGCATTTGCTGAGCCCGTTCCCTTAGACTATGGGCAAAGTGTTCTGCATGCTGACGGGATCTTTCAAAGGCTAATAGAGGATTATA
>Ga0074193_1001009_pt1 | contig 39101 bp, 31 predicted proteins | sample EPASupsiteHSE605_FD_64523 | JGI IMG/M metagenome (GOLD analysis project Ga0074193, IMG submission 64523) | Bioremediated contaminated groundwater from EPA Superfund site, New Mexico - Sample HSE6-05 | ecosystem: Environmental > Aquatic > Deep subsurface > Groundwater > Contaminated ... | reverse complement strand
TGCCGAAACAATCGGAAAAAATTTTGCTCGTAAACATGGAATAGATAATACAGACGCAGCTGCTCTCGCCAAGCTTCGTTCCTTAAGTGTTGAAGAGATTGTAGACGGAGGTATTGAAATTCATGAAGGTCTGCCCATATACGCCGGTCCAATTCTGGACGGTAAATTGGTAACCGAAACTGCTCAAAGTGCATACGAAGAAGGACGGCAAGCACAGGTTCCACTTCTTATTGGGTCAAATAGTGCAGAAGTACCTGCAGGCTTTATCGATGCTAAATCAAAAGAAGAACTTTTCGACCTGTTCGGAGAACATAAAAATGAAGCAATCGCAACATACGATCCCGAAGGAACCATTGATTTTGCTAAACTGCTCACATTGGTTACCACAGACAAGGTATGGGGTGAACCTGCCAGATTCACAGCAAAAGCCTTTGAAGCCAAAGGTTTGCCTGTATACATTTATCTTTTCTCGTACGTTCCGGCTTCTGTGCAAGACCGTATGCCGCATGGCGCTCCCCATGGATCGGAGATTGCCTATGTGTTTAATAATCTGAAAAGTCGCTGGGGCGTTGATACAGTTACATCCAAAGATCAGGAAGTTGCCAAAATAATGAATACCTACTGGGTAAACTTTGCAAAAAATGGCGATCCCAATGGTTCGGGTCTGCCCCAATGGCCAAGCTATAATTCAAGGAAGGATGAGATTATTGAATTCCAGCGTGATGGATCCACTGTAAACACTCCCTACCCTACTAAAGCAAGATTAGATGTGATTGAGAAGTTTGTTCAAAACAATTCAACTGATCGTATGGCCTTACAGCCCAAAGATCAAAGTATCATCGCTATTTCGGCGCTTACCGCAAAAGGCGATTTAGTGAATTTAAAGTCTGCTATAAATAAAGGTCTTGAAAGCGGACTAACGATCAATGAAATTAAAGAGGCAATTGTACATCTGTATGCTTATTGCGGATTTCCACGAAGCATAAGAGGTTTGCAGACATTCATGGAGGTGATTGACGAGCGGAAGGAGAAAGGACTTATAGATGAAACCGGACCAGACATTTCTCCTATTAATAATGAAGCAAGCAAATATGACCGAGGCAAACAAATCCTGGCCGAGCTTACAAAGATGCCGCAAGATGGAAAGCCTGCAGGCTATGCGGCATTTGCACCGGTAATTGAGGTATTCCTCAAGGAACATTTATTTGCTGATATATTTGAAAGAGATATCTTAACCTATGCGCAACGGGAATTGGTAACCGTATCCGTTATCAGTGCGATAGGCGGAGCAGAACCTATGCTTCGCAGCCATTTGAATATTTGTCTGAATGTAGGATTATCTCCCCAACAATTAAAAGAGTTTGTAGATATCATACAATGTACCCTGGGCGATAAGGAGGGCCATGATGCCCGGGCCGTTTTGAACGAAGTACTGAAAGCAAAGAATTTAAACTGATAAATATATTAAAATTAGAAACGAATGAGACTTACAATTAAATTAAGCACATTGCTACTTATTATTATGATTACTGTAAATACCAGTGCTCAAGAAGCAGCATGCACAAGGCTAGACCAAACGCTTCTATTTCCGAAGGGAGAAAAAATAAAGAATAGTAATTTTACCGGCACAGCCTATCTGCAGATGTTAGTTGAAGCAGACAGCCAGAATAACAATTCCATAGGAAATGTAACCTTCGAACCTGGTGCCCGTACCAGATGGCATATTCACCCGGCCGGACAGATACTGTTGGTTACAGATGGTGTAGGATATGTTCAGGAAAAAGGGAAACCTAAAAGGGTGGTTCGTAAAGGAGATGTTGTTGTATTTCCTCCCAATGTTTCACATTGGCATGGAGCCAGTGCCGATTCTGCCTTCGTACAGATTGCCATTACCGGAAGGGAAAAAGGAGAAACAATCTGGCAAGAGATTGTAACCGACGAAGAATATCGTCAATAGTGCTTATGTACTATCTCTTTGCCTACATACTTCTATTTCTTTCATAACGAAGCACTATTCGTTTGTCATATGGATAACTTGCGTTTAACAATTGTGTAACTTGCATTCAACATATGACAAACGCAAGTTACACAATTGTTGAACGAATAAGTGTTCGTTATGAAAAAATTAAAGTCTCGCTATGTAAGAAATAGTTTATCCTATACTTGAGGACTGTTTATTACGTAAAAAACACTCTGCTAATAAAAGCTTATTGCAAAGTATCTCTACAAGAATGAATTTAAATCAATTGTATTAAAATAACCTATTAAAAAGAATCAGTATGAAAACAACCGTTATTGGACTTATTTTATTTATTGCCGGCATGCAGTTATCCTTTGCCCAAACCTCGGCATCAGACGAAGAAATCATTAAACTTTCCAAAGACAAATGGGAATGGATGGCCGAAAAAAATGTGGATACGTTAAGCAAACTCTTTCATGAGAAGGCCGTTTTTGTACATATGGGAGGAGCTTGGGGAACCGAAAGGGAAATCGAAGTAATCAAAAGTGGGGGAATCTGGTACAAAAAAGCAGATATCCACGAAGTTTCGGTAAACATAGTAGACAATACCGCCATTCTTTTAAATAGAATCGATTTATTGGCTGTGGTTGGCGGCAATGAAGTAACGAACCCCTTTATGGTTACAGAGGTGTATGTTAAACAAGGCGATAGCTGGAAGCTGACCGCTTTATCATTCACAAGACTGCTCACTCCTCAAAGACCACAATAATCATCCAAAGCGATGAAAAGGTGAAGGATAATTCAAAAAGTGAAACATAAAGTGAAGGGTGTTCGGTTGAGAGTGAAGGATATCAACCAATCATTATTGGAGAGAATATTAACCATTGTCCGAAGGGGTACTTGAATACTTAAATATAGCATGCTTGGAATAAACTGTAATAATGGTAGTTAAAACTGTAATTCGGTTAACACTTAGCCTGTTATAAATAAGACCTTTGTAATATTAAAGTTTTTTTCAGGACTACACTTAAACAAAATGAAATGGAAACTATTAGATCGAATAAAATGAATCGTCGAACAATCTTAAAAGAAGCAGGACTTGCCCTAGCAGGAAGCGCCTTATTTCCGTTCGTTTCTTTTGCAAAATCAACGGTTGATATCAGCAGCAATAAAGCAAAACAACAAGTATCTTCTCTTAGCAAGCGTAAATTGGGTGCTTCGCTTGAAGTCTCAAGTGTTGGGCTCGGCGTTCAGAATATGAGCAGAACTTATCAAACAACAATTCCTTCCCGAAAGGAGATGCACAAGATTATCCATACAGCTTTTGATAATGGTATAACATTTTTCGATGCTGCAGAAGCTTATGGTCCTCATGAAGTGGAACGGATACTTGGCGAGGGTATCGCTCCCTTCCGCGATAAAATTGTAGTTGCAACAAAATTCGGATGGAATATAGACCAAGAAACAGGAAGGTGGTTAGGGGGAACCAATAGTCGCCCCGAACATATCAAAAAAGTTGTGGAAGGGATGTTGAAACGTCTGCGCACTGATCGGATCGATCTGTTGTATCAACATCGCGTAGATCCGAATGTTCCGATTGAAGATGTAGTTGGCGAAATCAAAAATCTTATTCGTGAAGGAAAAGTCCTGCACTACGGTCTTTCGGAGCCAGGGATACAAACAGTAAGACGTGCACACGCAATCCACCCAATAACAGCTATTCAAAACGAATATTCCCTTTTGTGGCGTGGCCCGGAAAAGACAATTCTGCCGCTTTGCGAAGAACTTGGAATCGGATTTGTCTGCTGGAGTCCACTGGGAGTAGGTTTCCTTACTGGTGCTATTGATTCTAATACCAGATTTGCACAAGGCGATATTCGTGGCATAGAATCTCGATTTTCGCCGGAGAACCTACCAAAAAACCTGGCGTTGGTGGATTTAGTAAAAAAATGGGCAGATCAAAAACAAGCAACTCCGGCACAGATTTCTTTGGCTTGGCTCATGGCAAAAAAGCCTTGGATTGTACCTATCCCCGGCTCAACTCAAATGGCACACATGTTGGACAATACTGGGTCATGTAATGTAAAATTTACAGCAGAAGAGTTAGTTGCTTTTAACCAACAATTAGATAGTATTGAGATTGTTGGCGAAAGACTTCCTGCAGAGGTATTGAAGCTTTCGGGAGTTGAATCACCAGAAAAGAAATAAGTAATGAAAAATAGGAAAAAAACTATTCTACAAATCACCTTATGCATGTTTATGTTTATAAATGTGGCGATGGCGCAAAAAAACAACTACTTAACAATAAAAGAGCAGGGTAGCTTTGCTGTTGGAGGAACAGTCGCTACAAAACCTGGAAGTTTTGATGTTAACAATGCTCTGGACTCACAGGGACAAACTTTTCATGGAGATCACCTGTATGCATTTTATCAGGTTCCGTTAAAAGCGCGTAAAATACCTTTAGTATTTCTGCATGGTGCAGGGCAATCAAAAAAAACATGGGAATCAACTCCCGATGGCAGAGAGGGATTTCAGAATATATTCCTGCGCAGAAAGTATTCTGTTTATCTGCTTGATCAGCCAAGACGTGGAGAGGCAGGTAGAAGTATGGTTGAAACAACCATCAAGCCCACTGCTGATGAGCAATTTTGGTTCACTCAATTTAGGTTAGGAATCTATCCTGATTATTTCCCGAATGTTCAATTTCCTAAAGATGAGGCTTCACTCGAACAGTTTTACAGGCAAATGACCCCAAATACTGGTTCATTTGATACAAAAGTAATTACTGAAGCTATTTCACTGTTATTTGACAAAATTGGCGAAGGCATATTAGTCACCCATTCGCAAGGAGGGGGACCGGGCTGGCTTACTGCAATAAAGAATGATAAAGTAAAAGCCATAGTTGCGTACGAACCTTACAGTGGATTTGTGTTTCCTGAAGGAGAGCTTCCTTTGCCTATCAAATCAAACGGTCTTTTTGGCGAACTAAAAGGGGTGGAAATTCCTTTATCCGACTTTAACAAACTAACCAAAATACCAATTGTGATTTATTATGGCGATAATATCGCCGATAAACCAACCGAAGTTTGGAATAAAGATCATTGGCGCTCGGGACTTGAAATGGCCAGACTCTGGGCAGCAACGATTAACCGGCATGGTGGAGATGCAACCGTGATACACCTTCCAGAAATAGGTATTAAGGGCAATACCCATTTCCCCTTTTCTGACCTTAATAATATTGAGGTAGCAGATGAATTATCAAAATGGCTGAAACAAAAGGGACTGGATAAGTAATATTGGTAGGAATCACCGTAATTTATATACCAACTATGTGCTTTATAATTTCGAACTTTGCATTAACAAGTTCATTATTAATAGAATAAACATGACAGATATATAATTACTGTATAAAATGTAATAATCAAAATGCAATATTTAAAAGTTGAAAAATGAAAAAATTGACCTCTATTATCGCAATAGCAGCTTCAATTGCTGCTGTAGATGGGATAAATGCACAATCTACCGAGAAGCATACACAAAATCCCTGGACTTTGGTATATGACGGTGCTATAACCAAAAATGAACCCGGAAAAGTTAATATCCATCCGGTAACTTATAAACTGAACGGGATTGATATCGCAGCGAATGTGTACACGCCGGCAAACTACGATGCTTCCGGAAAATACCCTGCCATTGTGGTAGCTCATCCTAACGGAGGTATCAAAGAGCAAACAGCCGGACTATACGCTCAGCGTTTAGCGGAGGCCGGATATATTACGATGGCGGCAGACGCTTCTTATCAGGGTGCAAGTGGCGGAGAGCCCCGGCATACAGATAATCCGGCATACCGTACAGAAGATATTCGTGGTATGGCAGATTTTATCACAAAATATGCCGGTGTCGATGCGAATCGTTTGGGAGTTCTGGGTATCTGTGGTGGTGGTGGCTATACTATAAAAGCAGTGCAAACAGACAAACGGTTTAAAGCCGTAGCAACCTTAAGTATGTTTAATACTGGTGAGGTAAGACGCAATGGGTTTCAGAATTCTCAGTTAAATACTATTCAGGAGCGTTTGAAGCAGGCTACAGATGCACGTACACAAATGGTTACAACCGGTAAAATTGTCTATGCAGGCGTGTCAAGTGTAAAAGATGAAGATATTGCAAAAACATCGACCGACTTGTACCGGGAAGGATATCTGTATTATTACAGAACCCATGCTCATCCAAATTCTACATTTTTATATACAATGAGCAGCCTGTTGGATCTGATGCAGTGGGATGCAACAACGAATATGGAGCTGATAAACCAGCCTTTGCTGATGATTGCAGGAAGTAAGGCAGACACAAAATATATGACAGATGAAGCGTTTGGTAAGGCTATAAACTCCCAAAAGAAAGAATTATTTCAGGTTGAAGGTGCTACCCATATACAGACTTACTGGAAACCCGAATATGTTAATCAGATTACGAGTAAACTGAACGAATTTTTCAGCGAAAATTTGAAATAAGGAGGATATAAACAAAAAGAGAGCTCTAAATGCATAGAGCTCTCTTTCGCGGAAGCGGGGGCTTGTGAACCACACCTATCAACCATATATTATTCAATACTTTACTTGATCAGATCGCTTTGAGGTGAACACTTTAGGAGAAGCTAATTGACAGCTATTGGCTGTTCTTTGTCCGCTATTGAATAGTGTTATTTTCCTATTGACAAATATAGTGTATTTTTATAAAAATCATGCTCATTTATTATCTAATCCATCCATTCTTTCTTCAAGAAGCTTGATCAGTTTATCTAAAAACAAAGTGCGACTGCCTTTGCGTTCCCGGATTTCAAGAAATGTATGATAGAAATCTCCCAAATTGATATTGAAGACTGTCTCAATATATTCAGCAAGCTCTTTGATGTTAGTATTGCCATTATTGAAACAACCTGCGTTATCCCATGCGTAAATCTGTTCAACAAGTTCTGCCTTTTTTGCGGTCCATGTAAGTCTTGTTTTAGGTAAATTAAAACCGTCTTGAAAATTGCGCTCTAAATTATCTATGTTTAAAAGCTTATTGTTTATATAAACTGTTAATCTCTCATTGGCAATCATCTTCGCAACTTTAAAATCGAAGCTTGTGGAGAACTTAGAGTCTCTTTCGAAATAGAAACAATCGAGAATTAACTGAATATCTGGCTTTCCTCTTAGAAAATAATACTTATCAAGATGGGTACTTCCCGAACGATAATATTGATAAAAATCAGCGTTATTGTCAAAGAAATACTTTATGCGACCTAACATACCTTCTAAATAATTTTTCCGATCAATATAGCTTCCTGTCGGCATTCGCATTTCCAGATTATATATCTTTCTATGGTAAATTAGAATGCTAAAAAGTTGAGGTTTCGTCTCTTTAAAAAAGGTGATTTCATCAAGCGTACTTTTAAATGTATAATTTGAAACAAATTCTTTTAATTCATCAAATGTAGACTCCAATAATGAAATAATACTAATAGATTTCTGAAAGATATTACATTCCTCAGAATCAATAAGCTGAATTTCTTTATTGATATTTTCTTTTATATTGCGAATAAATTGCTCCATTATATTATTGTATTCTGTTTTTTATGTATTAGATTCCTATTTTAGACTAGTCGAAGAAAGAATAAGTCATAATAATCGCTCAAGCCTATAATTAGTTCATATAGGACATGTCTCCAACAATAGCTATATTACAGAGATAAGGCTATAGCCAGACCTCCTTGTTTTCCATTATAAAAAGGGCTAAAAGAGATTTGTTTGCTAAATGTACCTTTGTTCATAAACTTCCTCTGCAAATAGGGATAAAGCCAGTAAGCAGCCTTGGTGCTTAGAATACCGAGTCCGGCTCCCACAATAACATCTGCAAACCAGTGTTTGTCATTATATAAACGAAATATCCCTGTTCCGGTTGCAATGGTGTAGCCTGTTATGCCATACCATATTGAAACATCTTTATATTCCTGCCAAAGAAATTCCGCACCCATAAAAGCTACCGCTGTATGACCTGAGGGAAAAGAGTTTTTCGCTGATTTATCTGGTCTCTCTATCTTTGTTGAATACTTTATCGTATTTACTGATGCTGCCATAAAAAGAGTAGATATTCCTAGAATAAAGGTTCTGTCTTTAAAATTATTTTTACCTTTTATCCCCATTAAATTCAGTGCGTATACACTTCCTGCCGGAACATATTGAGAAATGTCATCTATGGTAAACTTCGAATCAATATGTTCTGTTACTTCATGCTTTACCTGCCTGTTAAGCAAATAATTATGCTCTATAGCTGTTTCAAATACACCATAAGCAATTAAAGCCGAAGGAATAATTAATTGCTTATATGAAAACTTAAGCTGTTTTACAGGTTTTATCTTGTCAGAAATGACTGTATCTACAGAAATTAAATTAGTAGAAGGTATATCACTGCCATGAATCGAAAAATCGATGATTGGGTAGTTGCTTTGTAATGTATCATTATCTACTGTATCCGCTTTTACCGATTGAAATAAGAGCAAGAATAAGACAATACAAACCGATATGTTATTCATTGTTTTTTTATAATAATAAGATTCGTTTGGCTGAGCTAAAGAGTTGTGTCCAGCCAAACGAAATTTTGAAAAATTACTTTCTGAAAATATAATTAGCTATAATCCATGCGTTGAAGCCAACAACCCCCATATATGGGATAGGATTATAATAATTAATACAATGCTCATTCTTACATCTGAAAAACAAAATCCATATGATAAAACCGATAATAGCACCTATAGATATACTTATAAGAGAAAGATATCTTTTTATAATGGGATTCAGTTTTGATGGAGTTTCTTTTCTTGCTGCTAATCTTCTTATACGTCTCTTTTTACTCATGACGATAATAGTGTTAGTCGCAAGACTTTCAGAATCTCATTTTTAATATTCTGACCGCATTTAGTATTGCTAGCAGAGAGACCCCAACATCAGCAAAGACTGCTTCCCACATGGTAGCCAAACCAAAACCACCTAAAATAAGTACAATCAGTTTAACCGAGAATGCCAATACTATATTCTGTATGACAACTTGCCTTGTAGCTTTAGCTATTTTAATAGAAGTTGCTATTTTGGATGGTTGATCTGTCTGAATGATTACATCGGCCACTTCGATAGCAGCATCACTCCCCATTCCGCCCATTGCTATTCCAACATCACTTAATGCCAGTGAAGGAGCATCATTTATACCATCTCCGACAAAAGCAATCACATTATTCCTATCAGCTTTCAATTCTTCTATATGACGAACCTTATCTTCAGGTAAGAGGTCTCCATAAGCATTGTCAATACCAAGGCTGGATGCAACATTATTCGTTATGGAAGATTTATCCCCACTCAACATTACAACTTGTTTGATTCCGGATAAATGCATATCTGAAATAGCAGTCTGTGCATCATCTTTTACCTCATCCGCTATTGTTATATAGCCCGCATATTTTCCGTTAATAGCTGCAATCACAATAGTCTCTACTATAAATTCAATTGTTCTGTCATAGGAGATATTAAATTTCTGCATCAACTTAGCATTGCCCACCAATACTTCTTCTCCATTTACGATCCCTTTAAGTCCATGCCCCGATATTTCTTCTACATCTGTAGCTGTATAATTATCTGAAACCTTTGCAAATTGAACAATTGCTCTAGCAATAGGATGATTTGAGAATTTCTCTATAGCAGCAACGATAGCGACAAATTCCTCTTGCTTATCTTCATTGACTGACACAACTTTCTGCACATTGAACACACCTTTGGTCAAAGTACCTGTTTTATCCATCACGACTGTATTGACCTTAGTCATTAAATCGAGATAGTTAGCTCCCTTGAAGAGTATGCCTGCCTTGGAAGCTGCTCCGATTCCGCCGAAATAGCCTAATGGGATAGAAATAACTAATGCACATGGGCAGGAGATTACCAAGAATACCAATGCACGGGATAACCATTCGCTAAATATATAGTCGCTCACCACAAAATAAGGAATGACTGTTATAAAGAGAGCTAACAGGAATACAATCGGAGTATATATCTTGGCAAATTTACGGATCAACAACTCGGTCTTTGCTTTTCGGGAAGTCGCATCCTGCACCATTTCAAGGATTCTGGCGAGAGAACTGTCCTGATACTTCTTAGTAACCTTAACCTCTATAACTTTATCAATGTTCAACATTCCTGCGAGTACAATCTCGCCTGCTGAAATAGTTTTAGGTTTACTTTCACCTGTTAATGCTGCCGTATTAAAACTTGCAGATGATGCAAGCATTGTTCCATCCAAAGGAACTTTCTCTCCGGCTTTTACCTGAATAACTTCCTCAATTTCTACTTCTTCAGGAGATATCGTTTGATATGAATTATTTCTATAAACAGTTGCTGTGTCAGGACGTACATCAAGCAATGCTTTAATATTTCTTTTAGCTCTATTCACTGCCGAATCTTGAAACAATTCACCAATAGAATAAAATACCATTACAGCTACTCCTTCGGGATATTCGCCTATAATGAAAGCTCCAAGTGTAGCCATTCCCATAAGGGTAAACTCAGTGAAGAAATCCTTTTCCTTGATCGTTTCAACGGCTTCCCTAAAAACGGGAAAGGCAACTGGGATATAAGCTATAATATACAACCCTAAACGAAGATAGCCGTTAAATATATCTGGAATAAAATTATCCATCGCAATACCAACAAGTAGCATAAGTAAACTTATTGAAACCGGGATATACTGCTTCCAGTTATTTTCAAACATCTGCGACTCGGTAGAGTCGCAAGATGTGCATTTATAATTATTCTCTGTATTCATTGCTATAAGTATTTAATAATACATTTCACTCGTAGAGCTATTCAACTCAAGATAGAGTATTTCATTTTTGTAAATGAACTGGATCTTATTCTCTCGAGATAACCATCCTAATGCCAAACATATGTTTTTATCATTATATCCGGTCAATTCCCCTATTTGTCTTACGGATAATGCTCCTTCATTAGACAATAATTGCCATATTACTCCGGCATTTATTCCAATATCATTTTTCAACATCTTGACTCTATTTTAAAAATTAATAACTAATCAAGAAGCCACCTGTCATCAGGCAATCCGGTTCTGACTCTGATTGCTCTTTCAACATCAGAGACATAGATTATACCGTCTCCTGAATTTCCTGTTTTACCATATGTTGATATTATCGTAATTATTCTATCCACATCATCATTGTTACACACAATCTCAATCTTCGCAACTTTACTATTGGTAAGTGCAAAATTCATGGATAAAGAAGCATCTTCACTTTTTAAATGTCCTGTGCCTTCAGCCATTGAAACAGTAAGATTTGGAAATCCTGCATCAAGTAGTTCTCTTAGAATATCATTAACCTTAAACGGTTTAATAAAAGCTTTTATCTCTTTCATGTGATTTTATTATTTAATGTTTCAAAAAGATTAATGACCATGTTCACCATGATCTGTACTCATAGATGCTAAATAAAATGCATTGGCTTTAACGATAGTCACACCCTCTTCCAGTTTATTTACCGGAGTTATCTGTGTATATCCTAGTTCGCTTATACCTGTCAATACCTCAATCCTTTCAAAATGATAAGTTTTTACACCTTCTTCATTAGCTTCTTTCTCTAACACAAATATGTATTTCTTTCCTTCATTGCTGATAATAGCATCATTGGGTACAGCATCAGTTTTTTGTTTTCCAACATTAATCAATCCCGTTACATACATACCCGGAATTAATTTAATATCTGTCTTACCTTTTATATTTGCATGAACGATAATTGCCTTGGTATCCCCTTCGAAAGACTTGTTGATTTCATAAATCTCACCTTTGAGATTAACACCGGGTTGGTTGGTGAGGGTAATATCCACTTCCTGTCCGATTCTTACCATATTAATATCTTTTTCAAAGACTTTAACATCGCAGTGTATACCTGCATTGTCGGTAATACTCATTAGTGGAGTTTGCATATCGACATAACTTCCGGTACTGATATTGATTTTGCTGACAGTTCCTGAAATAGGAGTTTTTATCGGAATTTGAGTAACCATATTACCTGAAGAAACCTGTTCGGGGCTAATGGATAATTGTCTTAGCTGCTTTTCCAAACCTGTTAGCTGCGCTTTAGTTATCTCGTAATTAGCTGTCGCCTGCTGCAAAGTTTTTTCAACCCCTGCACCTTGAGTGGATAAATCTTTTTGTCTTCTGTATTCTTGATCGGCAATCAATGCCTCTTTTTTAGTTGTCAGATAATTCTTTTGCAACTCCACTATTTCCGTATTTTCGAGATAGGCTACAGCTTGTCCGGCACTTACGGCTCGACCTTCAATCACCATTACCTGTTTGATGATCCCTCCTAACAAAGAGGTTACCTCCGCTTTTTTCTGTGGATCCAAGGCCATTTCGCCATTTACTCGAATAATACTATTTAAGTCTCTTTGTTCAATTTTGCCAAGTTGAATATCCACAGCTTTCATTTGTGATTCGGTTAGCTCTACTTCTACCGATTCGCCACCATGAGATTCTTCTGTACCTTCTTTTTCTTTTTCTGCCTCATTTTTAGGCTTCTGTCCACATGACCCTAAAAATATAAGAGACAGAGCAATTATCGCTATATATATTGTTTTCATAATTTTTTGTTATTTATTTCCTTGCAGGTAGTTTAACATAATGATTGTTTGATTGTAGTCATTGATAGCATTTGCATATAGTAAATGTATCTCTACTGCGGTTTTTAAATTCTGGATATACTCGACATAATCTATTTCTCCTTTTTCATATGAAACCTGTGATATGCGTGTTATATCTTCTGCTTGTTTGCTGCCACGAAGTGAATAATAGTCCAAAGCATTTTTAGCCTTGGTATATTCATTCAGATAAGTCTGATAATTCTTACGCATAGTAAGCATAACCTCTTCCTGCTGAACCCTTGCTATTTCGACTTCTCTTTTAGCAGCTTTTGTTTTGGCTCTTTGTTCTCCAAAAAATAGAGGAACACTTATTCCTACTTCAAATCCCATGAAATTACCTTTGTCAAAACGTTCTCTTTGTAAATCATACGGGTTAAAACCTTTTATAAGAAACTGGTTTTTCAATGCAAAATTGAAACTGGGCAGATATCCTTGTTTAATCACACTGAGGTTCTTTTCGCTTATGATCTTTTTATTAGCATAAACCTCTCCAAGTGGTGTTTGCTCCGGATTGAAATCATTAAAAGGATAGACTGCATCCAAAACAGTCAGAGTAGGCTCAACAGGTTCGACTGCCTCATCCGTGTTCATCCAGCGTTGTAAGATTAGTTGTATGCTCTGATAATTCTTTTCAGCCTTTTGTAACTCAATTCTGTTTTCATTATAGAGTCGTTCTGCATTCATCTGTTCCAATCGTCCTGTTTCCCCTGATTTCAACTTTGCATTGGCGAGGAATAAGAATTTACCATAAATACTGTCTTGTTCCTGTAATATTTTAATATTTTCCTTTGCATAAAGCAATTGATAATATGTTGCTGATATTTCTTTTACAAGTTCATTGCGTGTAACGTCCAAATTACTTCGTTCCAGATTCGTTTCGGCTTTCAATAAGCCTCTGCGAGAACCATACACTGTAGGGAACTCAAAACTTTGGCTTAATGATATGCTATTATCAGGGCTTCCTCCTGATGTTGGGTCCTGACTTAACGAAAAGCTTGTTTTATCAATATTAAAAGCAGTTCCTTGTAAGTCTTTTGCTCTTTCAATTGAGATACGACCCGACTTCATGGTCAGGTTGTTATCTATTGCCGATTGAATGCATTCCTCCAATGATTTTGTCGTGTTTTGCCCCAATAAAGCCGGAGCTAAAACAACAGTCATTGTTATGAATACAATAGTCGATATTATTATTTTTGTTTTCATTCCTGTTTATTTTTAGTAAATGTTTTATAGATAGAAGGTAACACAACCAATGTGAGGGCGGTTGCCGTTAATAGTCCTCCTATTACCACTGTTGCGAGAGGCCTTTGCACTTCTGCTCCATCCCCTGTAGATAATGCCATTGGTAAGAATCCTAATGATGCGACAAGCGCAGTCATGATGACGGGACGTAAACGAAGCATACACCCTTCGATTACTCTCTCACGAATATTTGTCATTCCTTCTTTTTCAAATATGTTGAATTGCCCAATCAGAACAATACCATTCAATACTGCAACGCCAAACAAAGCAATAAACCCGACTCCTGCCGAAATACTGAAAGGCATGTCACGTAACCATAGAGCCCAGATACCTCCAATAGCCGAAAGTGGTATGGCAGAGAATACAAACAAGGACTCTTTTACACTTTTCAATGTGGCATATAGAAGAAAGAGTATTAATAACAATGCTAATGGAACGGCAACCATCAATCTGTCTTTTGCTTCTTTCAGATTTTGAAATTGTCCTCCGTATGTATAATAATATCCTGCCGGTAGTTTGAATTCTTTGTCTAATATATTCTGAATATCAAACACAGTGCTTTGAACATCACGTCCTCTGACATTAAATCCGACATAAATTCGTCTCTCCCCATTTTCGCGTGTTACCTGTGCAGGCGCATCTTCATATTTAATTTCAGCTACCTGAGAAAGAGGGATTGTTCCTCCTGATGAAAGGGGCAGATATAGATTTTCTAATGAAGAGATATTATTTCTCAGATCATTATCCATTCTTAATACCAAATCAAATCTACGGTCTTCCTCAAACACATATCCAGCCTCATTTCCGGCAAATGCTGTTTTAAGTACCATATTGGCATCTTTGACTGATATACCATATTTCGCTAATTGATCTCGATTATAAGTAACCTGAACCTGTGGTAATCCGGTAACTTTTTCAACAAACGGATCGCTCACTCCATCTACTTTTTTTATCAAAGAGGCTATTTTATTGGCAGATGCGCTAAGTACTTCCAGGTCATTTCCATAAATTTTAATGGCTACATCCTGTTTAATACCTGTCACTAACTCATTGGTTCGCATTTGTATCGGCTGTGTCATTTCCACTCCTAATCCGGGTATCTCTCCGATAGCTTTTTCCATCTTTTCCATCAGCTCCTCTTTGGTTTTGGCTGATGTCCATTCTTTTTTAGGAATTAAAGCAATCATCATATCCGCTCGTTCAATAGGCATCGGATCAGTAGGGATTTCAGCACTACCAATACGGCTTACGGCTTGCTTTACTTCAGGAAACTGTTCTTTGAGTATTTTTTCAGCTTGAGAACAGCTTTTAATCATCTGTGACAAGGATGTTCCCTGGGCCATACTTATTTCTGCAGTAAAGTCGCCTTCTTCGAGATTAGGTATAAATTCGCCCCCCATTCTATTAAACATGAATACACTGACTGCAAACAGTGCAACCATACTTATGATTAGAGTTTTGCTCCAATTCAAGCTTTTGGTTATAATAGGACGATAGAAACTGTTAAGCTTATCCATTAGCTTATCTGAGATATTCCGCTTGTGCTCAGTTTTCTTACTTAAAAACAACGCACTAGCCATTGGCACATAAGTTAGAGATAGGATAAATGCACCTAGTATGGCAAAGAATACTGTCATCGCCATTGGCTTAAACATTTTACCTTCTATACCTACCAAAGTGAAAAGTGGAATATAAACAATCATGATAATGATTTCCCCAAATGCCGCACTATTCCTTATTTTAGATGCCGAATCAAATACTTCCTGATCCATTTCTGCCTGTGTCAGTAACCTCCCCTTATATCGGTTTTTCATGACTCCTATATGATGACAGACGGCCTCGACAATGATGACCGCCCCATCCACAATCAATCCGAAGTCGATCGCTCCGAGGCTCATTAGGTTTCCACTTACACCAAATACACGCATCATGCCAAATGCAAACAGCATAGATAGAGGAATTACGGAGGCAACTACCAATCCGGCTCTGTAATTCCCTAAGAAAAGTACAAGGATGAATATGACGATCAATCCTCCCTCTATCAGGTTTTTGGTAATAGTATTCGTTACTCTGTCTACCAATTGTGTTCTGTCAATAAACGGCTCAATAATGACTCCTTCCGGTAAGCTCTTTTGTACCTGAGCCATACGCTCTTTTACATTTTTGATTACCTCTTGAAAGTTTTCACCCTTCAACATCAGGGTAATACCTGCAACAACTTCTCCCTCTCCATTTCGGGTTACAGCTCCATAGCGTGTTGCATTTCCATACTGTACTTTTGCTACATCCCGAACAAGGATAGGAGTACCATTGACTGTTTTAATCGGTATTCTTTCTATATCTTCCAAAGACTTGACAATACCTAACCCTCGTATGAAATACTGATTACTGTATTGTTCAATGTAGCTCCCTCCTGTATTTTCGTTATTGTTTTCAAGTGCAGTATACAATTCAGGGATTGTTATGTTTACAGCATTGAGTTTATCCGCATTAATGGCTATCTCGTATTGTTTTACAAAACCTCCCCAGCCACTTATCTCTGCTACACCTTCTGTACCTGAGAGTTGCTTTCTGACAATCCAATCCTGCATGGTACGCAAGTCGGATATACTGTATTTATCCTCATAGCCTTCTTTTGCCCGTATTGTATAGTGATAGATCTCTCCTAATCCGGTAGATATAGGAGCTAAACTAATCTTACCTACTCCTTGAGGAATAACCTCCTCCGCTTCTTTTAGTTGCTGGTCTACCTGCTGACGTGCCCAGTAAATGTCAGCATCTTCTTTAAATACAATGGTTATAACGGATAAGCCACTTCGGCTGATACTTCTTCTTTCTATAACTTTGGGAATATTGGCTAAAGCCATTTCTAAGGGAGTAGTAATAAACTGCTCCACTTCCTGTGCTCCTAAGGATGGAGCCTGAGTAATGACCTGCACCTGATTATTGGTGATATCAGGGGTAGAGTCGAATGGTAATTGAGACAGGGAATAAGTCCCCCAAATAATGAGGGCTACAGTCATGACTCCAATTACCAATTTATTCTCTATCGAGAATTTAATCAGTTTTTGAAACATAATTTGAATATTAAAATATAACAATAGGATTGTACGATACATCTACCTTTAGACGTATCAATTGGATACAAGAATGTTATATTTTAAGCCTTAGGAGGTCTCCAAAGACTATCCAGATGAGATGAAGTTTGGTTTTCATTATAAATAGCAATCATCTTGACCGGAGTACTATCTATATTTCGCAGGTCAAAGCTGTTTTTTGCTATAAAATTGGGATTGTGAAAGCTGGAACATGCGCAAAACGGAGTACATATTTCCTGAGCAGAATCCCTTTCACTATGAGCTGTTGAAACTTGTTCTGTCTTATCTTGTAAAGAATCTATAGTCTGTATATTGCAATTGCATGGAAGCAAGGCAAGACACAGAAAATAAATACTTATAATAAAGACAAATGGTCTCATTTTGTTTTTCTTTATGCTGCAAATATAAAAATAAATTTATGCAACTCAGTTGCAGACTTCCATTATTTGTTAAAGAAAGGTTTTAATAGTTTGTATATTTATTGAAAAAATGATTGTAGATAACAATATCATGAATTAATGAGCTTATTACACTGGCCGCAATATCCTTTAATTACAAGATTTACACTTTCTATTTGCATAACGGGTGATAATTGAAATCCGGGAATAGATATATTATCCAGACAGAATGCCTTTTTACAATAATTACAATAAAAATGAGCGTGCATATCTTCAATACTACAGTGGCAATCTCTACTGCATACAGAATACTTAACAGAGCCTGAGCCATCATCAAAGCTATGTATTAATTGATGTTCATGAAATAAATGTATTGCTCTTGATATTGTAGATTTATCTACGGTATCAAGTTGAGATTCTAAATCTGACAAACTAAATGCTCTGTCAAACTCAAGCATAGCTTTTAGTACCAGTATGCGAATAGCTGTTGGTTTTATATCCCGCTCTTCTAATAGATTTACAAAAAGGTTACTCATAATCCGATATTTTTAGAGTAAAGTTTATAAAGTTATATTTTTTATTGAAAAAACTCCTCCTCTTTCTGGCTTTGTTCTTCACATGCTCTCATTACATATTTCTAAACAAAAAGGATACTTTACATTTTATATGTTATATTTTTGTGTTTAATAAAAACGTATCTATATATCATACAATATTATGAAAACTCCTAAACAAGCTTTAAATCCAGCATTTTTAAAACAAAAACCGGATCGCAAAGAAATAGAATTGTTTAAACAAGAGTTTATTTCTCTGTTGGATAAAATAAACGATACTGAATCGGAGGAGTTTCATAAAAACCTAATTATAGATTTCCTAAATTCCGTTTACTATAAAAACAATCACTATATTAATACATATGGTAGAACAGATTTAGTTATTCATAACGAGAAAGATACTAAATCGCCTGTTGGCGTCTTGATAGAAGTAAAGAAGCCAACTAACAAGAGTGAAATGATCAGCAAAGAAAACCTCAACGCTAAAGCATTTCAAGAATTGGTTCTTTATTATCTCAGAGAACGTAAGGCAAACAAGAATCTAGAACTACGATATTTAATTATTACGAATATCAACGAGTGGTTTATTTTTGATGCTCAAGACTTCAAAAAACTATTTTATGATGATAAGAAATTTGTAGACTTATTTGAACAATTCCAAGATAAACGTTCGGATGATTCATCTACAAACCACTTTTACAAGGAGATCGCATTCCCTCAAATAGAAAAAGTAAAAGATCAAATCCCATATACTCATTTTGATATTAGGGATTATGATAAAATTATGCGTAATAAGGATAAGGAGGACGACCGAAAACTAATTGCTCTTTATAAGTTCTTATCTCCAATTCATTTACTTAAGCTACACTTTGCCAAAGATTATAATGAGTTAAATAAAGAGTTTTATGCAGAACTTCTACATATTCTTGGATTAGAAGAGGTAAAAGAAAAATCTCAAAAATTTATTGTTCGAAAGCCAAAGGTTAAAAGAGATAATGGCTCAATTATTGAGAATGCAATAAATGAATTAGATGCAATGGATAAATTATCCATGCTATCTAATGTAAAACAATACGGAAATACTTATGAAGATCAATTATATAATGTAGCTCTTGATTTGAGTATTACATGGGTCAACCGCGTACTATTTCTGAAATTACTTGAAGCTCAAATAGTCAAATATCAAAATGGGGACAAATCATACTCTTTTCTTTCAACAGACAAAATTGATGGATATGATGATTTAAATAGTTTATTCTTTCAAATATTAGCTCGCAAAGAAGACGAGCGACGAGAAGGAAACTTAAAAGAAAAATTTTCTCATGTTCCATATCTGAATAGCTCTCTTTTCGAACCAACAGAATTAGAGGGGTATACGATTGCTATTAGTGGGCTTCAGGATAAAGCTAAAATAGAATTATATTCTAAATCAGTTCTGAAGACTAAGGGTCAAGTCGAAAAGAAGCTCACTCCTCTAGAGTACCTATTGAGATTTCTTGATGCCTATGATTTTAGTAGTGAAAGTTCAGAGGATATAAAAGAGGAAGATAAAGCTTTAATCTCCGCATCTGTTCTTGGATTAATCTTTGAGAAAATAAATGGATACAAAGACGGTTCTTTCTTCACTCCAAGTTTTATTACTATGTTTATGTGTCGAGATACGATAACTCGCACTGTTATACAAAAGTTTAATGAAATTAAAGGTTGGGAATGCAAAACAATCATAGATCTGCATAATAAGATATCTAATATAAAAGAAGCGAATGAGATATTCAATTCTATCCGATTGTGCGATCCAGCTGTAGGGTCTGGACACTTTCTCGTCTCAAGCCTAAATGAAATTATTTATTTAAAATCAGAACTCGGTATTCTCACGGATAGAGAAGGGAAATTATTAAGAGGCTATAAGATTAGTGTAGAGAATGATGAGTTGATAGTCAGCGATAATGAATATGGTATATTCAAGTACAACCCTCACCATCACGAGAGTCATCGTGTACAAGAAACATTATTTCATGAGAAGCAAACCATTATTGAAAACTGTTTATTTGGTGTTGACCTTAATCCAAACTCAGTGAAAATTTGTCAACTTCGCTTGTGGATTGAACTCTTGAAACATACCTACTATAAGTCTGGGACAAAGCAATTAGAGACATTACCTAATATCGATATTAATATCAAATGTGGAAATTCATTGATTAGCAAGTATCCTGTGAAAATAGGACAGTCTATAGAAAAGAATGTTGACAAACGAACCTCTTTTGGCAAATTAATATCTGAATATAAGAGAATTGTCTTAGAATATAAAAATGCAAATGAGAAACATAAGAAAAAGGAAGTAACAAATGCTTTACTTCGAATAAAGTCTCAAATATTTCAAAATGTCCAACTTGAATTATTTGAAGATAATTCGAAAGCCCTTGAAAGTGACATCTATAAACACTCGTTAGAATGGATGATAGAGTTTCCTGAGGTATTAGATGAAGAGGGTAAGTTTATCGGATTTGATGCAGTCCTTGGAAATCCTCCATATATTAGGATTCAAGGGATCAAAGATTCTTCGCCGAAAGAAGCTGAGGCTTACAATAAATTATATGATTCAGCAACAGGGTCTTATGATATTTATGCTCTATTCTCAGAGAGATCATTGGATTTAGTGAAGGACCAAGGAATAGTTAATTTTATAATGCCTGTTAAATGGACAAATGCTGCTTTTGGTAAAGGGTTGCGATCTGTAGTCTCACAAAATAAGGCAATGTCAAAAATAATTAACTTTGGTTCGTTTCTTATTTTTGATGCTTCTACTTATACGGGGTTGCAATGGTTTAAAAAGAATAGTGATATACTTGAATATATAGAAACTCCAGAAACAATAAGTACGAGTGAAGAGTTAATCGTTTATTTGGATAGAATATCAGAGAAACCATTTAATAATATATCAACCGATAAGTTAACTGAAAGTCAATGGGTATTGTCTGATGGAGCAGTAATGAATATTTTGGAAAAACTCAATAAACAATCTAGAAGGATTAGTGATGTTTTTGATAAGATATTTCAAGGACTTGCAACCAGTAAAGATGATGTTTATTTTTTATATAATTGTAAATTAGAGGATAAGTATGTCACAGGGTACTCAAAATATTTATCGAATCAAGTAAAAATAGAAAGAGATTTAGTAAAACCCTTATTAAAAGGAGAAGATGTCCATAGATATGAACCTGTTATCAGTGATCGATTTGTTATTTTCCCTTATAAAAAAGAGGATGAATCTGCAATATTGTATACAGAAGAAGAACTTGCAACAAACTTTCCATTAGGATATACTTATCTTAAAGAATGTGAGACGACTTTACGTGGCCGAGAAAAAGGGAGATTTAATTTAGACGGAGGATGGTTTCAATACAGTAGAAAGCAGGGGATTAGCTTTGCTGAATTTGAAAAATTAGTAGCCCCTGAGATATCAAAAGGCGGTAATTTTTCGTATGATTATAAGGGTGAATATTATTCTACCACAACTGTATATGGCTATATTAAGAAAATTGATGTTCCTGAAAGTTATAAATGTTTGCAAGGAATTTTAAATTCAAATTTATTTTGGTGGTACCTTGTTAATACAGGAACTGTCCTTGCTAATGGATATTTCCGGTTTAAACCTGACTATATGAAATCATTCCCAATCCCATCTTTTATTCCTCTAACTATAGAAAAAAAGATAATGGATTATGTTGATAGAATTGCGACTTCTAAGAGTAACAACAATAGTCAAGAGTATTCTCTTTACGAAAAGAACATAGATCAAATAGTCTATTCTCTGTATGATCTAACTGATGATGAGATAAGACTTATTGAGTCTATTGTAGGCTGATTATAAATTAAATATAATTTAAACTCTCAATTTCAACTATATCTTTCTCATCAAGATTATATAAAGAATAAATAGACTTATTTATTAAATTTTGAAACTCAGAAATATCATTTTCAATATTCTGTGCTTTCATATCAAGAATGATATTTACGACCTTGATAACATCATCGTGAATTTTCGCAGGTATAGTTTTCGGAATAGGAAAAGGGTTAATATAATCTGTTTTGAAAGTGTAATATCCGCCTCTTAAAACATATCCTGTGCTCTGAATAAAAAACCAAAACAATTGAGAATTTAACAAAGCTAGCCAAAATCTATAATCTTCATTTATATCATTTCGTTTGATATATCCATAAATTTTCGTGGTAGAATAATATTCACCCTTATAATCATACGAGAAGTTCCCTCCCTTAGAAATTTCAGGAGCAACAAGTTTCTCATTATCAAATAGTACAAGGTTTTTTGGATATATATATTTATACCAGTAGTTGTCCTTTTCTAATCTCCATTTTATTCATACCTTAATTATCTATGTAAATGCTACTTTTGTATTAAAAATGGTATACGGATATTTAAGAGTAAGTACAGATGAACAAGATGCACAAAATCAGGCACAAGGAGTTAAATATAAAGCTGAGCAACTAGGACTATCTATATCTGAATGGATTGAAGATAATGGAGTGTCAGGAGCAAAAGAACCTGAAGATCGAAAATTAGGTACTCTCTTAAAAAAAATGAAAGCGGGTGATATCATTATTGCTTCCGAACTATCTCGTTTAGGACGTAAAACGTTTATGGTTATGCGTATTCTAGAACACTGTATGAAAACAGACGTAAAAGTATACACTGTAAAAGATGGGTATGAGCTAGGTGATAACATACAAAGTAAAGTATTGGCTTTCGCTTTTGGACTAGCTTCTGAAATAGAACGAGATTTAATATCGCAACGAACAAAAGAAGCTCTAGCTAGAAAGCGAGCAGAAGGCATTATTCTTGGCCGTCCAAAAGGGAGTAGAGGCAAAGATCCGAAACTGAATAAACACAAGGCTCAGATTAAAAGAATGCTCAGTAATAATATTAGTCAGAGCTTTATTGCTAAAACGTTTGGAGTGCATAGACATACTGTTAGCGCATTTCTCAAAGACAATAAATTTTATTGAAGTTCTCTTATTTAGTCTTTTCTTGAAGTTGACCTTCCTTTTACAATTGAGAAAAAAAGAAATTATTTTCATATATCGCTTGAACTTTCTCTATTTATTATTCAACCAGATATGCCCATACTTTTTTTCAAATTCTTCAGTTAATTCCATAATCTTTTTCTGAAGAACGACCATTTCGATGGTTTGCTTTTCCAATTTATAAAGAAAAGCCAAAGCCTTTTTCTCAGAGAAATTTGACTTTAGGGCTTTCACTATTTGGTTATAGTTCGTACCAACTATTCGAAATTGTCCGAAGAAAGTCGTTAATCTCATGTAATAATCCTGCACACCTTTATCGATTTTTACAATCTTTATTGGCTTACTAAATATGCAAGAAGTAATAAAATGAGCCTTAACACTCATACATGACTTGTCATATAAAGCGAGAAAGCGTGCGTTATCAACGTCGTTCAAATAAATTACATAACGATGTGTTGCTGGATCATTTTTCGGTTTTCGTCCTCCTTTTCTTCTTCCAGAAAGATTATTTGTATTCATAACTGCATAAAGGTTTAATAAATAAAAATTACGACTTCGGAGTGATTTTCTCCCCCTGAAAGGGCAAGGGTTTTGAGGCACGGAAATTTATTTCAAGTGCTTCAAAACATACCTTGCTGTATTCTGACGAATACCAAAATCCATCCTTCGATGGATTGCCTTAAAGTTTATTTGAGAAATTATCATTACACTACAAAGGTAGAGGCTGTTCGTTGAAAGGATATCATGGGATTATCGGACAAATGATGACAGCAGATGTCATTAGATGACAGTTAATTTTCATGGATATTCTGACACCTCTTTTTGTGAATTCATGGGTGTATTAATTCATTCAAGTATTCACTAATTATTGATGTATTTACTTCAGTAATGTAAATTATCTCTTGACTGATACCAATAAATACTGACTTCATGAATGAATGACTTCACTAAGTCATGAGGTCAAGACATAACTCATCAAGAAAGGAACAAATAAATTACAGGTTGAATATTATAGTTTAGTAATGGGTGGGTGGCTGAATGAAGTATATATCTACAACTTCATTGAATATTATTTCTTTTTTCAACTGATAAACACCTTCCCTGTGAAAAGAATAAAATAGACCATATTTTTGAGGGAATACTACCCAACGGGTGGAGATTGCCGATAAAACCTGAAAGGCTTGATTTTGGCGTTTTATTCTTGAAATAGACCTTTGTTATCAGATGATAAAAAGTGACGGCATAAAAAAGGGTAAAAGAATACTTTTACCCCATTAATTAAGTCGAAACTATAATGTCTATTCATCTCTTACATAACCAACCCTTTTCCTTGATTTTGTATCTTGTTCCTTCTGACTGGCTAATTCTGTTAATGCTTGGTAAATATCATTGAATTGCAGATTCGTTTCTAACATGAAGTTTTCTAATTTTTGATTTAGCTCAGCATACCCCAAAGCATATTGACGAAGCATAATAAAAGCTCTGACTATTTGGATATTAACAGAAATTGCTTTCTGAGTATTTAATAATCCTGCTAACATTGCAATTCCATGTTCTGTAAAAGCATAAGGTAGCTTTCTTGTTCCTCCCCAACTTGATGTTCCATTTTGGAATATCAAGTCAAATTCTTTATTATTCAATTGGAACATAAAATCTTCGGGAAAACGATCCAGATTCCGTTTTACAGCCTTATTCAAGTTGCTAGTTGTAACTTCATATAGTTCAGCTAAATCCTTATCAAGGATAACTTTATAGCCCCTTATTTCATATATTCGATTCTGTATTACTTCTAATTCCATATTAATTCAATGTTTTAAGTGAATGTTGTTTTGTACTTGTATTGAATATCACAATAACCTCATGACTTTTCTGTTTTTGACGATATTCCTGAAAAGCATTCAATACCCATTTCCGAAAACAGTTGGTATAAAGTGATTGAATATGAAAACTCAAAAATATAATTGTTTCAAGGTTGTAATATGTACGAATATACTCTCCGCCATCTTTCGTATATCTATATTCTTTCGTAACATCACTTTCTCTCAATAAATTATCCTTGAAAATACTTTTAAGATGTTTACTGATTGTCGGAGAATATACCCCGAACAAATTAGCCATTTCGTTTATTGTCATCCAAACTGTACCATCAACGATTTTCACTTCAATGGTCGGTTTGTTGGTATCTATATCTGTGAATTTTATATATCCTGTTTCCATATGATTTTTTTGATGGTTTTATATTCCTCTATATTTATTTAGCTTTTGATAATTGAGTATTATTAGCTTTCAATTTGGTCGATAGTGAGTTCATTTCGTTACTTATCAGGTTTTCGGTAACTCGTGCATAAATTTGAGTTGTACGAATATTAGTATGCCCTAGCATTTTAGATACAGCTTCGATAGAAACACCTTTAGCTAAAGTGGTTGTACTCGCAAATGTGTGACGTGCAAGGTGGAAGCTTAATCGTTTCTCAATCCCGCACACAGTAGCGATTTCCTTCAAATAAGAATTCATCTTTTGATTGCTTAATGTCGGTAATACTTTGTCATCTTGCTTTTCTCTATATTTCTCAATTATAGCTAAAGGGACATCAAGTAATGGAACAGTCACAACAGTATCTGTTTTTGCTCGTTTAGTCATAATCCATAGCTTTCCATCTACTCCTGTTTTTATATTGTCATAGGTAAGTTTATAAGTATCCACGTAAGCCAAACCAGTCCAGCAGGCAAACACAAAAATATCCCGTACTTTTTCAAGCCGTTCTATATCAAATTCCTTATTTTTAATAATCTCTAGTTCTAGGTCAGTCAAATATCCTCTATCTACTTTCTTAAAATGGATTTTATAGTTGGCAAAAGGATTGTGTTGCATCCATCCATTATTCTGAGCGATGAGAATCACTCGTTTAAAGAATTGAATGAACTTTGCCGTTGTATTAGGACTACAGCTTGCTTGTGTTCTCAGATAGACTTCAAAATCACAGATAAATTGATATTTTATCTCCTTTACATTGATATCAGAAATATTATACTTGAATTTCATAAATTCAGATATCCTTGTATAAGTCACCTTATATTTTTGTAAGGTTGCTTTTGCCTTAGTGATATTTACCAAAGCTTCTATGTCTTTTATAAGGTCTCTAAACAAAACGAGCAGCATTGTATTATCGGTTGATATACCCAGATAAGAATTCTTCAATTTTTCGGCAGTCACATAATTGTCTTTCTCGAATATCTCCCGATACATATTGTGTAAGATAGTACGACAAGCGTCAAGCGTTTGATTCACTTCTATAGCTTCTCTCGATTTGCTTCTGGCTTTGTGATTTTCCATATCCCAAAGTTCGGCTCTGATGTCTTTGTGGATATTGAAACTTACAGCCTCACCTGCAATAGTTATCCTGCAAAAGATAGGGGTGAACGAATCCTTCCTCATTTTGTCCTTTCTTAAGTAGAAAGTGATGGCAAACGTGCTTTTTGATGTTCTCATAATTCCTCTTTTTAAAGCGTTAAAATTAATTTTAATCTGTTGTTTTTGAGGAAAATAAGCACTGCCAATATTGGACTACAAACTACCAATTTGCGACACGTCAAGGGTGAACGAATAAAATTGCAGGGGTGAACACTTTGGCAACAGATTGTTGTCTCAAAGTGGCTTTTTTATGTCTTTCGGAGGAAAGGTGAAAACATAAAAAAATCCTACAATACGTTGATATTGTAGGATTTATCCAAGCTTTGTCGCTTTTTGTCTTTTCTTAAAGCGGAAGCGGGGGGATTCGAACCCCCGGTACCCTTACGAGTACGTCAGTTTAGCAAACTGGTGGTTTCAGCCACTCACCCACACTTCCTTGTGTGTTTTGTGCTTCTTCCTTCGAATTGCGTGGCAAAGATAAGCGTATATTTCTGAATAAACAAAGCTTTTTAACCATAATTTTAAAGAAAAAGATGCTACTTTTGTGCCCGATTCTGATAGTCAACCTCTTATTACTAAATTTATGAGTAAATTTTTTCGCTCAAAACGTGCTAAACGCACTTTTATCCGCAGAGGAATTGCCCTGCTGGCCCTGCTTTTCATTCTTTGTGGCTTTTGGGCCTGGCGAATGGTGCTGGCTTCCAACTTCGACATCAAAGAGACAACCTATGTATATGTAGACAGCAAGAAAGACTTTAACGATCTTTGTTCTCAGTTAAAAGATTCTGCCTCTTGCAAAAGTCTGACAACCTTCAAGCAGCTTGCTTATCTGATTGGCTATCCCGAAAAGATGAAAACCGGACGGTATGCCATCGAACCGGGAACCGGCAATCTTCGCTTGCTGAAGAACCTGATCGGAGGATTGCAGTCTCCTACCCGTATTACATTTAACAACATCCGCCTCAAAAGCGATCTGGCACAACGGCTGGACGATCAGCTGATGGTTTCGAAAGAGGAGATGCTTACCCTGTTTGACGATTCTGCCTCTTGTGCAGCTTTGGGATTTAGCCCCGAAACTATCCAGGCTATGTTCATTCCCAATACCTACGAAGTTTATTGGGATATCACGCCAGACAATCTGATGAAGCGCATACAAAAAGAATACAAGGCTTTCTGGAATGAAGACAGACTTGCCAAAGCATCCAAAGCAGGATTAACCCCTATACAGGTTTCCATTCTGGCTTCCATTGTGGAAGAAGAGACGGCCAAAGCGGACGAGATGGGGATGGTTGCCGGACTATATCTGAACCGCCTGCGCATAAACATGCCTCTGCAAGCAGACCCGACGGTAAAGTTTGCCGTAGGAGATGTAACGCTGAAGCGAATTCTGTTTGAACACCTGCAGGTCGATTCTCCATACAACACCTATAAACACACCGGACTTCCTCCCGGTCCGATTCGTGTTCCGTCTATCGGAGGTATAAACAGCGTATTGAATCATAACCAGCACGACTATATTTATATGTGTGCGAAAGAGGATTTTTCGGGCAGACACAACTTTGCCTCCACCCTTGCCGAGCATGCAAAAAACGCAAACAAATACCGCGCCGAGCTAAACAGACGACAGATTAAGTAGGTTTTTCCTTTCAATTTATTGTAAATAAAGTATCTTTGTCGTCACATTTCAACAAAGACAACTAAAGTATTAAGATATACGATATGGAGAAACATCTTTTTTTAGGGGACGAAGCAATCGCCCAGGCAGCTATCGACGCCGGGATGTCTGGAGTGTATGCTTACCCTGGAACCCCCTCTACCGAAATTACGGAATATATTCAAAATTCCGCTACTGCAAAGCAGTTGGGTATCCACAGCAACTGGAGCTCAAATGAAAAAACAGCCCTTGAAACGGCTTTAGGTATGTGCTATGCAGGCAAGAGAGCTCTTTGTTGCATGAAACACGTAGGACTGAATGTAGCTGCCGACTGTTTTATGAATGCATCGATGACGGGTATTCACGGTGGTATGATTATCATCACTGCCGACGATCCTTCTATGCACTCATCACAAAACGAACAAGACAACCGCGTATATGGCAACTTTGCCATGATACCAATGCTTGAACCGAGCAACCAGCAGGAAGCATACGATATGGTGTACGATGGATTCGAACTTTCCGAGAAACTGGGTTATCCCATTTTACTTCGCATCACCACACGCATGGCACACTCTCGCTCGGGAGTGGTAACCCGTCCGGCTAAAGAACAAAACGGACTTTCATACCCGGCCGACGGTCGCCAGCGATTTATCCTGCTCCCCGCCCTGGCCCGCAAAAGATACAAGACACTGTTGGCTGCGCAGGAAGGATTTACCACCGCATCCGAAGAGTCTGTTTACAACACCTACTTCGATTCTCCCAACAAGAAGCTGGGTATCATTACAACCGGTATCGCCTTTAATTACCTTTCGGAAAACTTCCCTGACGGATTCGAAAATCCGGTACTTAAGATATGTCAGTACCCTCTTCCTAAAAAGCAGTTGATCAAGTTGGCCGAAGAGTGCGACGAACTGTTAGTAATTGAGGAAGGATATCCCGTTGTTGAAGAACAGCTGAAGGGTTTTCTTGGTAAAGGGCTGATCGTTCACGGTCGCCTGGACGGAACCTTGCCCCGCGACGGCGAATTAACGCCCGATTTGGTGGGACGTGCCCTGGGCAAAGAGGTGGCAACCTATTATACGATTCCTCCCGTAGTGGAGATGCGTCCGCCTGCTTTATGCCAGGGTTGCGGACACAGGGATTTGTATGATGCCATGAACGAAGTGCTGAATGAATACAAAGAGCCTAAGGTTTTTGGAGACATAGGCTGTTATACCCTGGGGGCCCTCGCTCCTTTCCGGGCAATTGATACCTGTGTGGATATGGGTGCTTCCATCACAATGGGAAAAGGAGCTGCCGATGCAGGATGTTTCCCGGCTGTTTCGGTAATTGGCGACTCAACGTTTACCCATTCGGGAATGACCGGCTTGCTTGATTGCGTGAATGAAAATACCAATATGCTGCTTATCATATCGGACAACGAAACCACGGGTATGACCGGTGGACAGGATTCGGCCGGTACAGGCAGACTCGAATCTATCTGTCTGGGTATCGGCGTAGAGCCGGCACACCTGCGAAGTCTGATTCCTCTGAAGAAGAATTACGAAGAGATGAAACAGTTGATCCGCGAAGAAATCGAATACAAAGGGCTATCCGTCATTATCTCACGCCGTGAGTGTATCCAGACTTTAGCCAGAAAGAAAAAAGCAAGCAAGAAATGAAAACAGACATCATACTATCAGGCGTAGGTGGACAAGGTATCCTCTCTATTGCAGCTGTTATTGGTGAAGCAGCACTTTACGATGGCCTTTACATGAAGCAGGCCGAAGTACACGGGATGAGTCAGCGGGGTGGAGATGTTCAATCCAATCTTCGCATCAGCGACAAACCTATTGCATCCGATTTGATTCCACTTGGTTCGGCCGACCTGATCATCTCGCTGGAACCGATGGAAAGTCTGCGTTACCTGCCCTATCTGAAGAAAGATGGTTGGCTGGTTACTAATTCGGTTCCTTTTGTTAATATCCCCAACTATCCGGACATCAAAGAGATATATGCAGCACTCAATGTACTTCCTCACAAAGTGATGCTGGATGTAGAGAATATAGCCAAAGAGATTGGTTCGGTACGCTCGGCAAATATTGTTATGCTGGGAGCTGCTGCTCCGTTTCTGGGTATCGAATACACCAAACTGGAACAGGGAATCCGCGATATCTTCGGCAAAAAGGGTCCCGAGATAGTCGGCATGAACATCTTAGCCCTCGAAGCAGGTTACGATGTAGCTAAGAAGCTACTTTAAGTATATCCATATTAGTATAAGATCCTTCCCTGCCTTACAGCCTGGGAAGGATCTTTTCATGTAAATCAGAATCGTTTCGTATAACTATGACAGTAAGGTTGCGTACCTTTCCTTTCATAGTAATCCTGGTGATATGCCTCCGCCTCCCAGAACATCGTAGCTTTCGTAACCTTGGTTGCCACTTTATAACCTTTGGCCTTAAGCAGATCAATTAACTTAAGAGCCACCTCCTTTTGTTGTTCGTTGGTATAAAATACCTCCGATCGATACTGATCCCCCACATCAGGTCCCTGGCGGTTAATCTGCTCCGGGTCATGAATCTCGAAGAATCTTTTGGCAAGGACTTCGTAAGTAACCTTGGCCGGATCAAAAATTACACGTACTGCCTCGGCATGACCTGTAGTATGACTACACACCTCTTCGTACGTAGGATTAGGCGTTTTACCACCTATGTAACCCGACTCTACAGAAAGTACTCCGTCCACACGTTTCAGCAGATGTTCCACTCCCCAGAAGCAACCTCCGGCAAATATAGCAGTCTCCGTCTTGGCAGGAGTCGTTGCCTGATCTTTGCGGAACACCAGCGAGATAGAATTTACACAATGGCGTGTATCCTTGGATGTGAACCCTTCTCCTTCAAATACATGCCCCAGGTGAGCGCCGCAGGCAGCACAAACAATTTCAGTTCGCCGCCCGTCGGCATCCTTAAAGCGTTTTACAGCTCCTTTAATTTCATCATCAAAACTGGGCCATCCACAACCGGAATCAAACTTATCGGCCGAACGATACAACGGAGCATCGCACTGTTTACAATGGTAAGTACCTTTCTCCTTATGATTAGTATAAATTCCTGTAAAAGGATACTCTGTTCCCTTATCAATGATAACTCTCTTTTCTTCCGGTGTAAGCGATCTCATATGCTGCCCATTTATAAAATTTGAAACTAGTAAGAATAAAATAAACCAATAAACACTTGTATTCATATACTACCATATTTACAAGATTGATATTTATTTAACAAAAGGAAGGGACGACTTGTTGCATTGCATTTGATTGAAACAATATAAAGGAATTCCAGCCGTTTTATTTGGTACTAAACAACAGCATCATGGTAAAGAAACTCTTCCATCCCTTTCTGTTATCTCTTGTGCTTATGGGATGCAATACGCAGCCGTCTGCACAAACGCCGTCCGGCTCTTCCAAACCAATAGTGATTCATCGTTTCGACAAGGCCCTCTTCCAGTGTATGGAGAGTAAAGATGAAAAGGTAAAGCAAGCGTTGGAAAAGGAGTATCCGCAAATGCTTGAAATATTGGACAAGAGTCTGTTTAAGTCTGCCGACAGCTCTTTATCTGCTGTAAGCCTGAATTTATTCAAGTACTACAGCGAACCAACCTTAAGGAATCTGTATGCTGATGTTATTAAAGCGTATGATTCGGTGGGGGATATTGAAGCAGCCTTAACAACCGGTTTTGCCTATCTGCACAGTCAGTTTCCCGATATGCAGATTCCGGCAGTTTACATGCATGTATCCGGACTAAACCAGAATGTACTGGTGGCTGATAGTCTGCTTTCATTGTCGGCCGACAAATACATGGGTATTGAGTATCCTCTTTATAAAGCTTTCTTTAACCAGCCACAACGTAATAAGATGCAAAGGGAATTGGTGGCGGCCGACTATCTGGCCGGATGGCTAATGTCTGAATTTCCTTTTAAAGGCAACGAACAACAATTGCTGGACCGGATGGTGTACGAAGGGAAAATAAAACAACTGGTTATGGAAGCACTTCCGGGAATAAAGATGGAAACTCTGATGGGCTATACACAACAGGATGCCGACTGGTGGCAAAAGAATGAGAGCGTACTATGGAAATACATCGTTGAGCACAAACAATTAAACGCGGCAGACCGTATTACAACAGCACGCTACTTTGAAGACGCACACAACAACTTCCCGGTAATAGGAGCACCGGCCAATACCGGAACCTGGTTAGGTTGGCAAATTGTAAAAGCATACCAAAACAAAAGCAACGCAACCCCACAACAACTTATGCAAACTACAGACCCAAACGAAATCCTTCGGGTGTCTGAATATAAACCATAAGATATAATATTAAAATAAAAAAAGGGAAACCTAATAATTAGGCTTCCCTTTTTAGAATTAGATTTGAATATTAATATCCAGTATTTTGAATTAACTTTCCAGCTGAAACTTCTATTTCTGTTTGAGGAATAGGAAGTACCGTTTGATGGTCATTTGCCTCAATTACTCCAGCATATTTATTATTAACAGATTTGCCATTTCTCCAATAATCCCATGCAGTATGACCTTCTGTAAACAACTCCAATCTTCTTTCCATCAGAATATCGTCTAAAGTAACAGTTGCAACATCAACATAATTTTCAATTCTATTTTTACGAAGCAAATTCATGTAATAAGCAGCACCTCCAGCAGCACTTCCAGCATTACCAGTTTTCAATGCAGCTTCTGCAGCAATTAAATAAACTTCAGACAAACGAATGATCTTCGGATTATTTACATAAATCTGACCATCGCGACCGTTATACTTCTGTGGATAGTATCCATTGAATTTATTTTCTGTTTCTTCTTCAAACAACTGAGTTCTGATGTCTGCAGGTCTGGCATCAAGAATTTCCTTGAAAGATTCTGTTGCAGCACATTCTCCGTAACCTTCAGCATGAGTGAAATAACCAATTGAATTCCGTTGAGCATTATAAATACTTGTTGTCAACAATTCGAACATAGATTCGTTTGTTCCTTCTTTTAGCCAAACACTAGGATATTCTTCACGTGTATATAGCTTATAAGGAGAAGAAGCGATGATTTCTTTACAATCAGCCAATGCCTCTGCATTCTTTTCTAGGTATAGGTAAGCACGAGCACGAATTCCTAATGCTGCCCAATAATTTATATGACCTTGATTCTTGCTTTTGCTCAACAAAGGTAGAGCTTTATTTAAGTCAGATAATATAAAATCATAGGTAGCTTGCAAAGTAGCTCTTTCACCAATGTACGAAGTCTCGAAAACCTTATCCGACAACACGATACCTAAAGCACTTAAATTTGCCGGAGATGGATTTTTCGCAAAAAGACGAGCTAAATCAAAGTGATATAAAGCACGCATTGCATACAACTCTCCCTTTAAATTATCCACATTATCACCTGTGATATTTTCTGAAGCTTCCAGTACACTATTAAGACGAGCAAGGCTTAAATAGAATGTTTCATAAAACTTGTAAACCAAATCGTCATTCTTGGTTAATTGATAACGATAAATTGGTCCCGCATGGTTAGTTGCAGAAATAGACTGAAAATCACTTCCTCTAAGATCTGCAAAAAGAGTAAACTCCCCGGCATAAGATCCAACAGCTGTTGCTTGATATGAATATACGCCATTTACAGCGTTAATCAGGTCTTTTTCAGTTGTAATAGCTTCATTTGTAGGCAATGATGTTCCGGGAACTTTTTCCAAGATATCACTACACGAAGCTACAAACAGGGAAAAAACTAAACTTAATAAATATATTTTTTTCATAATCATTCCTTTTTTAATCGATTATAAAGTAACGCTTACACCAAATGTAAAGCTCTTTGTCTGAGGAGTATCTACCTGACGGTAACCATTCAGAGAAACATCAGGATCTACGCCATCTGTTGCAGCCCAAATCATAAATGGATTATTTGCACGGAAATATATGCGTACATTATCGAAAATATTCTTCAATGCTGGCACGTTATATCCTAATGTAATTTCGCGCATACGTACATTATCCGTAGAAAGGATCGTTCTGCTTGAAAAACGGTCAGTTCGATAGGGATTCTGATAGATCGGTTTGGGATAATCAACAATATCTCCAGGGTTTTTCCAATAGTTTCCAGCAACTCCTTTATCTAAGTTAAATGATCCGATACGAAGACCATCGTGATGGAAGAAATAACCCGGATAGTCAAACATATCACCTCCAAATTGGTAAGTAATCAAGAATGACAAGTCAAATTCTTTATAATTGAAAGTATTTGTTAAACCTCCAATTACATCTGGAACGGCTTTACCTACAATCCCTTTCCCTGCCTGAGCATAACTATTAACAACACCTAGACTATGGTCATTAGGATCCTTCCAAAACTCACCTAGTCCGGTTTCAGGATTTACACCCTTCCATTCTGGGAGATAGAAAGTATACATTGACTCGCCTTCACGGTGAAGATACATGTTGCCATCTCCATATTGGATGTCTTTTCCATCAGGAAGTTCCTTAATTGTTGAATTCTGGAAAGTAGCATTGAAATTAGTATTCCAACTAAAATCACGTGTTTTGATATTTTGAGAACCAATTTCAATTTCCAAACCATCATTTTTCAATTTACCCAAGTTCGCCCAATTGGATTCAAAACCTGTTACAATTGAAGATGGAACTTCAAACAACAAGTCAGTTGTTATTTTGTTATAATATTCAACTGTTAAATTTACTTTTCTAAAGATATTCCAATCAAAGCCAATATTCATATTCTTTGACTTTTCCCAACCTAAGTTGCTATTTCCCGGCTGACTCCAATAGATTGCAGAATTAGGACCATAACCATCACTAAATGAATACAATGCTAAGTTAGCGTAATAGTCTCCAGGAAGGTTCCCGTTTGTACCATACGATGCACGAAGCTTAAGGTCAGAAAACAATTCATTATCTTCTAAGAAACTTTCACCGGATATTCTCCATGCTCCAGAAACAGACCAGAAATTAGCCCAGCGATTGTCTGCACCTAAACGAGAAGATCCGTCACGGCGAGCACTTGCTGACAGGTAGTATTTGTTATCATAGTTGTAATTTGCTGAAGCAAGGTAAGACAAAATGCCTGAAGCATATACATTACTGGAAGCATTATCTGGCTGTCCATTTCCTAATTCGGGCAATTTATCAGTAGAATACTGTTTTGCTGTTGCAATTACAGATAATAGATTTCTATCTTCTACTTCAAAACCTCCAAGAATATCGAAATTATGCACATCATCCCATGTATTTGCATAACGCAATGTTGAAGAACTTGTCAAGTTACGGCTTTCATAATTATAACGTGAACCTAAACCTCCTACAGAAGCACCATTAACACCTTCAGGACTCCAATATTCAAAATGCTTTGTGTCCATAAAGTCATATCCAAAAATACTTTTGAAGGTAACTTTATCTGATAATTTGATATCAACGTTAGCATTTGACATACTACGCATCATTTTAGATACGATCCACTCTTGTATGCCCAGCATCAAATGAGGATTCGATGCAGCACCCCAGTTTGCATTTTCATTATATGTACCATCTTCGTTCTTTACAGGAGCTGTAGGGTCTCCACTAAATACTAAGCTTAATGGAGCAGAAGTACCAATACCTTGAGCTTGAGCTCCTTGGTCACGTGGTCCGTTTTGGGTTGTATATGTAATCATCTGCTTTACACCAAACTTCAACCAATCATTAACTTGATGATCTAAATTAAGACGACCAGAAAAACGTTCGAAATCGGAACCGATGACAATACCTTCCGCTTTATTAAAGCCAAAACCGGTATAAAACTGTGTTTTTTCATTACCACCATTAATTGACACCTGATGGTCCTGAGTTAATGCAGTCCGATAAACTTCATCTTTCCAGTTTGTATCCGTTTTTCCAGAAGGATCATAGAAGTTTTTTGCTAAGTCCTTATTAGCCTCAACTAGGGCATACCCCTCTTCCTTATTAGAAGCTTTCTTATCATAAATATATTTGTTTGCTCGAGCCTCTTTAGCATATTCTAATAATTCAGCAGCCGACATCGGATTAAACTGATCAACAGCCATGTTTGACCAACCAATTTCACCGGTATAAGAAACCTTTGTTTTTCCTAATTTACCGCTTTTTGTAGTTATGATAATAACACCATTAGCAGCTCTTGAACCATAAAGAGATGCAGCAGCAGCATCTTTTAACACAGTCATGCTTTCTATATCTTCTGGATTCAATGAACTAAGAATACTTGAAGATTTTCCGTAATAGCTCATATCGCCGTCACTCTTAACGGCAACTCCATCCACTACATACAATGGCGACTTTGATGCACTGATTGATCCGACACCACGGATATTAATTTCACCTGGAGATCCTGGGTCACCAGTACTTGAACTAACGCGTACACCCGATAATTTTCCAGCAAGAGCTTTATCTAAAGACTCTTTTGATCCACTTGTAATATCATCCGATGAAACAGCTTTTGCCGATCCTGTAAAGGATGATTTTTTAGCAGTACCATAAGCAACGACCATTACTTCATCTAACTGTTGAGAGGAGCTCTTTAGAGCAATTCTCATATTTGTAGAAATAGCAACATCCGCACTCTCCATTCCAATGTAAGATACAACTAACGATTTTGCATTAGTTGGTACATTCAGACTAAATTTACCGTCGTAATCTGTTACTGTTCCTGTTGTTGTTCCTTTAACAACGACAGATGCTCCGATGACTGGCTGTTCGTCTTCAGCAGAAATAACAGTACCTGTTATTTGCCGCGTCTGAGCGGTTGCCAATCCGATGCCTATTACCAGGCATAAAAATAGAAAAGTCAACTTTTTCATAGACATTCTTTTAATGTTAAACTTTTGAATTACTAATTTACACACACTTTAGCTTAATTTATGTTTTCACTTTTATGAAGCAAATATAATAAAAAAAACAATTTTGAACACAATTAATGATATTATTTACAAAAAAACAGTTTAAACAACATATAAATAACAAACATTCTGCTAGGCAAGGAGAACAAGCAGATTAAATATTTAACATTAAAACTACATTTTGACACTTCAAATGGGTATAAATAATATACTTACATATTTATAGTGGAGGTCGTTGTTACAAATCGTAAGCTGTAAAAGTTTTTTAATTCATAGTTTGCACTATTGAACAAGTGACATATTAATTTTAACACTACAAGGCGTATGAAATATACATTTATTATAGAAACAGCCGATTAACAATTGCAAAAAAAAGCGGCTACCCTTAAACAGGCAGCCGCTTCATTATAGATTATACTTAATTGTATTATTTGGGCAAATTGGCATCCCAAGCGGTAGTCTGAACCACTCCAAAGCCAGCATTCACCTCCTTGGCAGGTATTGGGTACACAAATTTGGATACATCAAAATTCTTATAAGTACCATTTCCTACGCTGATTTTCTCACCTAAGCGGCGTGCATCCAGAAAACGGTGTCCTTCTTGCGCTAATTCCAATTTACGCTCTTTGTTTATAAACGAAATAATTGTTGCATCTTCCGGAATGTTCGAGTCTTCCAATGCAGGATTACGCTTAGCCGCCACTTCCAGCAAACTTTGTTTCGCTTCTGCAAATTTGTTAGTCTTCGCATAGGCTTCTGCAAGCGTCAAATACATTTCGGGTAAACGGAAAACTGGTAAATTTGAAACCTGGTTGTTTGTAAAGATACCGGCCATCTTTCCGCCCTTCCATTCTCCGCCAAGCAACGCGAGGCGAATATCTGTAGAGGGGTATGCTGCGATTGTGGATTCATTTAAAGACATACCATAATTTCCATACAGTGTATTTAATGAATTAGCCGACAAGTAATCGGTGGCCGACTTAGCTATTACAAATATATCTTCGGATGAGATTACCAATGTACGATAAAGTTGTATGTAGTCTTCTTTACTTGACACAATAGCTCCATCTTTCAAGGCAATAGCTTCGTTTGCTGCAACGATTGCTCCGTTGTAGTCTTTCATATACAGTTTAACCCGAGCCTCCAATGCAGAAACGGCTGCTTTGTTCATAAAGATATAATCGACATCTTCCACTCCTTCCTTGGCAAAATATTCTTTTGCTTTGGCAATGTCTGAAAGAATCAGTTCGTAGTTTTCGCCTACAGTACTTCTCTTTATCTGTTCGAAAGCTGCAACCGGCTTTGTTACATTTACAATTCCTAATGTAGTTTTATTAGTATCCGAGTATGGTAAACCAAAATAATTTACCAAATAAAATGAACTTAATGCTCTTACTGCGTAAGCTTGGGCAACACAACGATTTACAACTACAGATTCCGATTCGGTGAAATGAGCCGAAGCTTCTGATGCAGCTATGATACGTGATGCACGGTCAATGGCATAATATCCAGTTCCCCATATATCCTCCAGATATGTATTGGTATCCAATATCTGGTATCTGAAGATATTATAGAAATGTGAGGTAGTGGCAGTATGTGCTGCCAAATCAGAAGAGGCATCTCCCATAGCAAGAATATTTCTTCCTAAGAAAGAATAACGGCCCAATGTTTGATACAGTCCATTCAATGCATTTGTATAATCTTGCGAAGTATTAAATGCTTGATTATCCGGAATAGATACCGACGGTGTTTCTGTAAGAAAATCATCGCAAGAAACAGAGCTTATCATCAGCATTCCTGATAGTGCGATCAAAAATATATTTTTCATACTCTACTTTCTTTATAAATTAAAAACCTAAATTGATACCAAACATAATATTGGTTGGTACAGGATAAGACCATGATTGGATTCCGGTTGGTCTTGTTTGTGGATCAAACCCGATATAATCACTTGAAGTGATAGTGAACAGGTTGTCTGCCGAAGCATATACTCTTAAGTTGGAGATTCCGGCTTGAGCAAGAAGTTTTGTTGGCAATGTATAACCAAACACGATTGACTTCATACGCAGGTAAGAACCGCTCATCAGGAATCGGGTA
>Ga0074193_1001008_pt1 | contig 39156 bp, 51 predicted proteins | sample EPASupsiteHSE605_FD_64523 | JGI IMG/M metagenome (GOLD analysis project Ga0074193, IMG submission 64523) | Bioremediated contaminated groundwater from EPA Superfund site, New Mexico - Sample HSE6-05 | ecosystem: Environmental > Aquatic > Deep subsurface > Groundwater > Contaminated ... | reverse complement strand
CATCTTAGCCGGAGCTAAAATACGGAGAGGATAAATTTCATTCTTTTCACCAACGATTACCTCACCATCACCAAACCAGTCTTCAGAGAAAACTACATAGAATGGTTGAGTATTAGCTCCTACAGTGTCTTCTGCAGTAACTATAGTTGATCCATCCTCTTTACGAGCTTCTACAAGAGGGATGTTTCTGCGTGAACTACCTATGATCTCCCAGGTATATTCATCGTCAGTATCGAAATATTTTACAGGAAACTTGCTGAGGAAAGTTTCCAGAGTTTTACCCCTTGAAGTCGCAAGGAGTTGAATCATGAGATTCGTTGCTTTTTGTGGTTGTGCTTGGAACAATCTGCCAAGGTGATTTTCTTTAGTCAATCCTTTCCAGCTCAGATATTCCAGCATTTGAAATCTTGATAATGCCATAATTTTGTAACATTAATTGGTTAAGTCGTTTAAATATCTAACGTGATTTTACTGTTATCGTCGGAGCCACCTGAACCGAATAGTGAATTACCACTATCTAATGCAGATGATGAAGAGGATAGCACTCTCTCCAGGTGTTGATATGACTTTTTAGTCTCACCCTTTACCTTACTCCCAACAAGTTTATCTATATTCTTAAATCCATCAGTCAGTGTATATAAAACACTCATATAATACTGAGCATCAGTTGGATTTTCTTTAATATATTTTTGTAATGGAGTTACGAGTCGACCATTTTCATCTTTTCCAATCGGCTTTGTGGCATTCTCAAATACTTTAGTTCTAGTATTCTTATCCAGTTTTATGCCTGAAAATGGTTCCTCTGTATCAAAAGCTTTCTTTTTAAATTCTTCTTTAGCAGTCTTAATTTTTTCTTGCTCTGCTAAAGCTGTTTTTTTAGATTGCTCTTGAACCTCCTTATATTGTGTTTCAAAGAACTCTTTTACACTCTCACGAGCTGCTTTTGCATCTTCGATATCTGTCCCAGCTGCTATAGATTTTTCTACCTCTTTAGCTGCTCTTTCTGGTTTAAAACCTTTATTAATAAAGTCTTGATAAATAAGATCTTTTCTTAATTTATCAGTAGCTTCATCATCTACTTCCAGAGCTTCTTCTGTAATACCATCTAAATATGAAATAACACCTTCGTATTTATTCACTTCTTCAGTAGGTACTCCGGTAGACAGAGCTTCATCAATTCGTCTCTGTTTCTCATCAAGTCTTGCTGCAACTTGCTTATCGATGATACTTGCAAAATCTTCAGCTGTTTTAGCTTCAGAAATATCCTTGTCATCAATATCAGGGAGGATACCATCTTGCTTGAGAGCTGAAAGCATGGAAGAGATAGTATTGCTAGAGGGACTTTCGGGATTGTTGGTATCCCCACCTGAAGCTTGATTATTATCATCTTTGCCTACGCTCTCTGGACTATCAAAAATATCTTTTGTTGGGTCCTCGGCAATTTCTGTATCTTTTGTAATAGGTAAACCTAGATCATCTTCATCTGGTTTATCATTAGGATTTGGTTCATCTGGTTCCTCAACAGTTGGCTCAAATAGCGAACTGGAGTCTTGTAACATATCCATACTCAAATCAACGCTCTCATCATTGATTGAAATTAGACATATTTTAAAATTTTTTCCTTCCATTTTGTCTCTAGTTTTAATTAATTAATTACAAAGTTATAAATAGAATTGTATTAGTGGATATACCTTAATAAAATAGTAAGATTTACATCCCAATATCTATACATTATAATCTTGTTATTTTAGTATTTTTATAAGAGTATAAGTTGCAATAGCTCCTGATAAAGTATGGACCCACCACTTTTCGTACCACTTTGATTTTTCTTGTATAATAACCGGTGTAATATTTTGAATTCTAACATATGGATTATCTGTAGTAAATGCTCCTACAGGTTTTGTCTTAAATAACCCATCTCTTTGGAATCCAATTATAAGTTTACCATCTAAATAAATCTCACTGCTAATATGTGGAATTCTATTAGTATCAACTCCCGCACTTAATGTAGCATATTTATCTTTATATTCATATTCAAATGGTAATTTAATACCTACGGCACCACTGGTATCTTTAACATATTCAATTATGGTCCCAGGTTTAGCTTTTAAAGAATCTTTTAATATAGATATTGTAGCTTCTAATGCTGCCTGAGTTTTAACACTCTTAATTCTTAAAGCTTTTAATTCTTTATTTTCAAGTAATAAAGCTTTTTTAGCTTCCTTTTCACTTAATATAACAGCTTCCTTTACACTTATAGTATGCAAAGCATCATTATAGTTCTTTTTATAAGTAACTAATTCTGAATTCATGGCTTTTAAATTCTCAACTGCCCTACGTTTCTCTTGTTGAGAAACTATTGTAGCAGTCATGAGGAATAATATTCCTGCTAAAAGCACTGTAAATAAAATAATTTTTTTCATTATTGATCTATTATGTCTTTATATTCTGGTAGAATAAACTGAATATTATTTGCAGTCTCAGCAATCTCAGCTTTGATATTTTCAAATTCAACATGATTTTCACCAGTATTTTCTAAGAATAGACTTCCTATCCAACGATTATTATCATCAGAAAGTCTTCTTATAATAACCTGACTAGTGCCATTCATACACATGATAGCTCTAGCTTTCTTGTCTAATTCTGCTGAATCAATATCATTATATACTAACCAATGCTCTTTAGCAAGTTGTCCTACAAAATGTGCTACTTCACCCATGGGCATTCTTCTAACCTGTCCTATCATAGTAGATACACCTTTTCTTTTAACTTCTATAGATATGGTTAAGTATAGATTATTAATAAGAGGGTGAGGTTGTACAATGTAGATTCTATCTACTTTAGTACTATGAAGGAGTTGATAGAGTTCAGAATAGATTATTGCGACATCATCCATTCTTTTTGAATGCTCTATTTCAGTTTGACGCTTCCACATTTCAATTTTTGCATCAGTTAATTTGTTTTTCGCATGTTGGTTATAATTAAAATATGCAGCTACGAGAGCTCCTATAGATCCTACTATACCACCTACTGCTCCAATAATTGCCGGTATTGTTGTTACATCTGCCATTGTAATATCAAGTTTAAAATTCTACTTCGATAAATCGTTTAATTGTTTAAATATATTGGAACATGAAGTATAACTCCATGTTTTTTATTTAAAAACACAAGTTGTTGTTGAGGTTCTTCATAATCAAATCCGAAACTCATTGCATATGAATCATATCCTACGACAGATCCATTTATAATTACTTCTTTAATAGCAATAGCTGTATGCCAGTGTGCTATAAAAGCTTTCTCAATTTTGAATAATTTAGCTACTCTTAAATACCATCTTAGCATAGATGGGTATATACCACCTATTCCTCCAGAATACTTAAATTGATTACCATGAGCAAATAAGTATTTCTTATCATAAATAGGTATAACAGCCATAGAGCTCTTCGGAATATAAAATCTAATTTTACTTAATCCTAACAATTCACACATTTTTTCAAGATCTCTATAAAGGAAGTATTCATAATTTGTTTGAGTAGCATTACCATGCTGCATTTTATCAGTTGTCCTAGCATGATTACCTATAATTCCTACAATCCAAATTTCCTCTACATCAAGATGCATGTCTACATATTTTAAGCCAGAAAGTAAGATAGATTTTAAATCATAAATGGCCTCTTGAGGAGCCATAGAATTAGTCTGTTCAGCTTCTGAACGTAACCATCCATTTATAAAATCTCCTAAGAAACCAAGTATTAATCGTCTTACTTTTAAATGCTCTTTATTGTGGTTAATAGCATCTACTAATTTGACAAAAAATGTCTCAATACGTTGTTTTGCAATTGCCGGATTATACTCATTTAACCCCATAACACTTTCTTTAAGAACTGTCATTTCATAATGCAGATTTGATAGAAGTGCCACTGCTGTAGTATCTTCTTCAGTCTCTTCATCAAGAGGTTTGATTTCGTAAAGTTCAACATCTGTGATAGATTCTTTGATATCTAAAATAGATTCAAGTTGCTCTAATTTAGCTTGTTGTTTAATAACAGCCTCTCTTAGAATCTTATTCTCAGTAACATAATCATTTTTTTTAACAATATTCTCAATATGATTATCTACAACTGGAGTTTGAGGAGATTGTTTTGGAACAGTATATTTAACATTTCTAATTTCTGCTACATAAGATCCATTTACTGTGTGTATCTCAATAGTAGAATCTTTATAAGAACCATCAGTTCTTATGGAAGTTAATAGATTTTGCTCATAGTTATTAAGATAAAGTTGATATCTGGTACGACCTTTTACAGTCTTATAATTAGTATGGGATTTACCCCATAACAAACATAAGATATATAGTTCTTCAAATGTACATTTTTTATGCTTTTTACTACTCATATTATTCAATAGTTATTGTAATTTCTTCACCAGCATTATTAGCTCTGGTTAATAAAGTCATTAGTTTTTCTTCAGTTATAGTGGAATCTACAAGACCCCCTACAACTTTATTTTTACCAACTAATATACAACCGGCTGTGTCTTGAGGAGAGTTTCCTCTATGCATTAATATACCGGTAAAGTGTTTTACATTTAAAAGTACTGGTAAAAGTCTTTTAAATCGAGGAGATAATGCAAGTATGATTTTATATGTTCCTCTGGGTATAGCTGTATTTCCATAAATCTTAGTCTCACCAGGATCATCTAAATCACCATCATTGTTAAGATCTCTAATTGGATCTTCCAATGTATCACAAAAGTAAACACCATCTATAGAAAGTTTACCTATAGTATAACTTGGCCCACGAAAAATTGTTTTTAGAAATAATTTCATATTAAATTTGTTTTTTCTCAAAAGTTCCTGCAGCAAGTATACCACCACCTACCCATAAAAATTCTTTAATTGTTTCTAATACATTTAAAGGAATATCCCCAGTACTTGAAAGTACTATTGAACTTGTAGCAAGCAAAATAGAATAACCGATACATATAGTACCGATTATTCTTTTACTTGATAGACTTCCATTAATACCAGTAAATATTTCTTTAAAGGGTTTCATAATTAGCAAAAATGTTTTGTACAGATGTTAAAATAGCTGCATCAATAGATTCTTTAAATGGATTAATTATTACACCAGGTTCTACTTGTACTGGATAAGGCATTCCCTGACCTGCAGTAAAGGTTCCATCAGGTTTATACAGTCTATTTACATTAATACTATTTCCTACACCAGAGTATGAAATAACCACTGTAACTGTCTCAGGACCTGTAGTTTCTGGATAGATACATGAGTAATTGATAGTCAATCCTTCAATAGTATCTGTCGCGTTAAATTGAATTTGTTTTGTAATGTCCATGTTATTCTACATTAAAAAGGTTGTATAAGAGATCAACATGACCTAATGTCATTCCTTGATCCTGTAATTTATTGATTTTAATGATGAGACTCATCTCTTCATTAGTTAGTTTAGGAGTAGAGAATTCGACTTGTGTTTTAAGCTCAGCTTCCCATTTTTCCATAAAAGCTGCAGACCATGCATTAAGATCTGGAGATTTAGTATTCTCTCTAATCTCTTCACGAGTCTCATTAAGTTCTTTAGCGATCTTGCTTGAAAGCCTTTTTACCGGATACACCTTTTCAAACAATTCTGTAGGAATTTCCTTATGAACTATGATAAGGTTATTTAGAGCCCCATTGATATCCAAAATTTCAATTTTTGATTTTAATTGAGCTGGCTTTTCAGCTTTAATTACATTCTCTTCCAATACTTTTTTACTAATCTTTTCCATGTTATTTATTTTTAATTATTTATGACCTCTAGCAAGTCATTATAAAATTGGTTCTTGTATAATTCCATATGAATTTAATCTAAAATACCCACATGTTCCTACAGGATCTTCCGGATAACCTTCACTAAGAATATAATATCCTGCAGTTGGGAAATCTAATGATGGAAATTGTCCTGTATATATTTTTAAATCCTCTTGATCTTGATATAAAGTGCCTATTGGATTAATAAATCCATTTGCAACAGCATTATCATAAGCTATAGATTTTCTACTCTCATTAGTAGTACTACTTCCCATAAATCCATAGTAGTAAATAGGAGCTCTTAATTGAGCTAAATTATATCCACCAGTTGGATTATCAATAGTAGGTTCATCCCAAGCATCAATAAGACCTCCAGCTATAACATGTACATATCCTCTTCTATTATTAAGCACATCTGTAAACATATAATATCCTGGAGCTGCTGGAATAGTCATACCTTGATTTGTAGCTAACATGGACATACTAGTATTAATGTCAGCAGGATTACCTGTTATAGCATCTTTCCAAATAAGAGTAGTTGTATTAAACCATCTATTGGAACCTAAACTAGTAGCGGCTTCAATAAGAGTTTCTCCAAAAGACACTTCCCTTTCATAGGGCAACATCATTACCTCCCACATTTGCTCATAATAACCACCCTCTTCATTTTCTGTAAAAATCCTTGTTAAATATTTATTAGGAGCAATTAAAGGATAGTTAATATCAAGTGGAATAGGAGTTCTATCTAAAGTTCTAACTGTATTAATACCCATACTTTCTTGATATACAGTTGTATAATCAGTTTCTGAATAATTTACAGGATTTTCAGGATGTTCAGTACCATTAGCTCTCATCATGAATCCCCATTTATTCTGTCCTGAATAAAATGCAGATTCTATAATTGCTGATAATTTTACACCATGATTAATAAGATCTGGCTCCACATTAGGAGAATATGGTCCTAAGGTTATCTCTCCTATATTATTTAAACCAGCATCATTGAAATATTGATAATATTTTACATTTCCAAGAGCATCTTTTACCATATCAACCATACCAGAATATCTATTCTTGGTAATAGCATTAAATACTCTGTGATACTTGACATTTGGACCAATAGGATTTCCATCTACATCACATTCAATTTGCCCAATAAAACCGGTAATACCATCTGCTTTAATAGATTCTAATCTATCTAATTTAAAAATTTTCTTTACTTTAGCTACAGCTGCAGATTGATCGGATCCTACTATATCAGAATCTAAGAAATATCCATTTCTTCCAGATGTAATCCGGATAAACTTGGCTACTGCAAACTCTCTTTCGATAGGTGTTAAATCTGCTTTAGTTCCACTAAGCCATATATTATATGCTCCATACGCTGTTTTAGGTGCTCCCATAATAAAAAAATTTTTACAAAGTTATTATTTAATTTTTAATTAACAATAAAATACAACTATTCTTACTATTTTACTAATAATTTAGTGTTATAAACTCTGAATCACTAAATCCAGGATAACCATCCATACCTTGAGTAATCATGTACATTCCTGGTAAGGCTGTATAATTACCTGCAGAATCTTGATAATATGTGTAATTAGTAGAATTATAATAAATAGAACCTGTTTGTCCACTGTAGTAACAATTATTTTTATCCTCAGTTAAATCAAAAGTTAGATAATTATAATCTACAAATCCATAATAAGGAACCTCACTTAAAGGTACACTATAAGCAGCTTGACTTACTGTTATATTCACAGAAGATAATTGTCCAATAGGGTCAGAAACTGTTATAGTGCCAGACCTTGCACCTCCAGAATTAGAAGCAACTGTAAATGTTACTGAACCAGTTCCTTCACCTGTACCTCCTCCTGTTATAAATGCACCTGAAGCAACTTGTACAGACCATTTTACTGAAGATGTAATATTGACAGTTATATTATTTTGACTAGCACTAACTGAAAAAGATGCTGGAGATATATTTCTAGTTGTATTTTTATATCTTTCACCCTCTTCTATAATTACTCCATTACTTATTCTTTTGAATCTATAAGTAAGCCAATCTCCTTCTAAATCCCAATTCTGCACATAAGTTCCATTAGCCTTAGCACCCCAAGTCCCCATAGCTTGATTAAAAGATACATGCCATTCTCCAGTAGAAGAGTTTTTATATATAGAACCTAGATTAGCTGTCCAACCATTATTAGTATCTAAATAAGATACTATAGAGGCTAAATCTGCATTAACATCACTAGTTTGATAGCAATATGGTCCCCAAGTTTCTTCTATATATGATGGAACATAAATTTGATAATTACCATCAACAGTTCCATAAGTATTAGTAGTCCAATATGCCCATGCAGAACCTGTATAGAACATAAAATAACCTACTCCTACAGAGTTATTATTTGTATTGTATAAAGAAGTTCCATTCCTTACTTGAGCAAAAGCAGTCCCATCAAAAGCATAATCAACGAATAAAAATGTAGAAAAATCTGCATTGTAAGCATTGTAAGGACTGGAGCCATATTTAAAAGATATAGCTGACCTATATCCCTCATGTGCAGGCAATCTATTATCTGCTGATAAAGCATAATCTCCATTAAATACTGCATTATACTTGGTAGCAATCTGCCCTTTGTCATAACATCTCTTGTCATCTAATCCAAAGGGAGATTGTCCAGATTTTAAAGCACCATGTAATTTATTTTCAATTTGACCTCCATCTAGAAGTTCATCATTTCTAGTTATTACTTGTGACATAATTGTGCTCTTAATTGTTTAACTTCTAATTCTAATTCAAATACTTTTTTAGCTAAAGAATCTTGCCTTTGTGCTAATTCTTGAATAGCTTTAATAGCTATTACACCTATTCTTGGATATTCCAAAGCTAAATAACCTTTAGAATCCTTACCAACCAAAGGATTGAAGTACTGTTCAAATTCTTGAGCTGACATACCAAGAATAATTTTTGAACCACCTTTCTCAGTGTAATAGAATGTCTTAAAGTTTTTAATAGTATCCAATACATTACCTAACGGCTGAATTACATTTTTCAACCTCATATCTGAGGTATGGTAAAAAGCGGCTGCTGATAATCCACCAGAATCTGATAAATACATTTTTGCGGAAGTATTAAATCTCAGTTCAAGAGTAGTTCCATTAGGTATAGCTTCCCAGTTGTCTCCGATTTTTACGGAAGATGCAGACCAGCTTATATCGGTTCTATTAGCATTCCCTGCGTGATACATTATATTTGAGTTAAAATATATATTAGCTAAAGTATAAGGTATTGCTAATCCATTAGAAGGAATCGTACTAGCACTCTCAGAGCCTCCTTTTACCATACACCAAGTATCTGCTGGGTTCACCCCAATTAACCACTGTCCAGACTGCGTTCCTGTTGTGTTTGCTGTATTTACCTTAAATTGCACATTAGACCACCCGCTATAAGCCCCAATTCTAATTCCCTCTGAATACGAACCCGTAGTTGGTTGAATAGTGAGTAGGCCATTAAAATACCCTGTACCATTTACCTTTAGTTTGTGATTTATACTTCCCGAATATCCTATTGCTACATTTCCACCTAAAGGTTGAAATATGAGGTCATAAATTGACTGTCCTCCATCAAATCTTTGTGATTGAAACCATGTATTTCCATCTCCTGTAACTCCGATTGCTGTACCATAAGAAAAGTATCCCGAAACCCCAAGAGACATACTTGAAATACTACCTAGAGATGGAGATGTAAGTGCATCACCTATAATTGAACCACTCCTACCTTTAAAGTAAGAAGTTGTCTCGATTACACCACTACTCCATAAACCATCTCTAAAGTAAGCGTTTCCCGCTACTGCAAACTTTTCACTTCTTCCAAAATATCCAACTCCTACATTACCATTACCAATATTAAGAGTGCCCATATAATCTGTGCTTGCAGACCTTGTTCCAAATGATAGGTGAGCATAAGCCAAACCCTCCTGCCTTATCCCTATGTAAGCAGAATAAACAGAGGGTTCTAGGTGAGTTAATATAAGAGATTTTGGGCTATCATAAGTTCCTCCTCCCGAAATATATGTACTGCCGCCACTAATTGAAATCGGACTATTCCCAAACGCCCCACTTGTCTTATAAGGGATATATCCTGTTGAAAGGTTAGTGAAAGTTGCGTTGGTGGCTTGGATAGTTGAGGCAAAAGTGGCTGAGTTATTCGCTTTTGATATAGTTAAAGCATCTGTGCCTGTACCTTCATTATAAATTATGTAGTTATTTGAGGAGAGGTTTTCCCTCATTCCTACGAACCATTGATACTCATTCGCCGTCCAATAGTTTATGCCACAGTAATTATTTGTAGCAGCCCTATTAAAAATTAATCCGGTTGTATTCCTATCAATTTGTATTCTTCCATTAATTTTTATGCTTGCTGATTGAGCGACAGAATCTTGATTTTGTATATAATTAGCAGAACCACTTGAGGGGGCGGCGTAGGAGGTATAGTTGCCGGCATGTAGTACTGCTTGGTAACTGGCCCCGTTATAAACCCTTAAATCAATCCCACTATCTGCTCCAGTAGCATTTTTCGAATAAAATCGTAACTGGTTGGCGGCGTAGTGATAGTACTGAGCGGCCCTTGCAATATCATTGTCCTCAGCATATAAAAACGCGTCGGAGTAGGCCAACTCCCACCGTAATTTACTTGCTTGAAATAACCGTAATTTTCCGCTTAAGTCCCCCCCACTCAAAGGCAAATAAGCAGTTGAGGTGTAAGCATTAGAGCCTAGACCTAAATCAGATTTGATGGTTGCTATGTTGCCTGTGTGGTAAAGTTTAGCTCTCCAACTTATGTTATCACTATAACCACCACCAATAGTTGCGTTAGGTGTACTATAATCTAATGCTAAGAATCCGTGAGTATCGCTGCCAGCCCAAACAATAGCTGTACCGTAAGAACTGTTATATCCTGAAAGAAGTGTTGGTACATCATCCCATCTCCAAGCCTTAATTTGCCAACCAATTGTTGCTGCACCAAAAATGCTTGTTCTAAAATTAGTAGTTGCTACAGTGCTAGTTAGAGCCGAAAGCCCATCGGATAATAAGTAAAGACCACCAACAGGAATATAAGTTCCATTGTGATTATGACTTGTTAAAGCGTAAGAATTATTATCGTAACTCACACCAGTACCATTCATACGAACTAATCCTGTGCCGTTGAGTTGATTTTGTTTTGTAGCTAAAGCATCAGCAAGGTCTACAACCTCTGTCATATCTACAAAACTGTTGTACCACTTGCCAGTAGATGCATTATACATCATTACATGTCCTGATTGAAGACCTGTAAATGTAGTATCCATGATATGGGACATATAAGTAGAATGAGGATTTCCTGTTAATAAAGAATGAGCATATCCAGCCTGATAATTAGTTTTCTCTGTAAGAGTTATATGTAGGAAATTATTATCTCCATTTAAAGCTCTTAATTGAGAGTGTCTAATTCTATTTGGGTTATTAAGATATGCTGCATATCCATCACCTAATTGATAAGTGATATTTACAATCCCAACATGTGTTGTTCTAACAAGAATTCTAGCACCCATTCTATCTGTAGGGCTTACATCAAAAATAGGTTGTGTAGAATCAAATTTTATATAACCGTTAGCAGTATTGTTTATGTCAGAACTCCAAGAAGTAAATAAGTTAGTTTCTACACCATTAGTAGCTCTTTTAAAGTATTGTACTCCTATTTGAGTAATACCTACAGCAATATCTACATTTCCATAAAATGCAAATGACCATAAACCACCAGGAAAGTCCTCTACATCAACTCCTGTTGGATAAAGGTAAGTAGCTACCAATTTATCTCCATCAGTAACTTGTACTGCTGTAGAAACATTAGTAGTAGTTGAGTCTGCATTATAACTAAGAGTATAATATCCTCCTATATCAGAAGGAATACTTGAGAAATACAAGTTATTAGCAAAACCTCCTACAGGTGGTTCCATCAATTGGAATGTATTATCATCTCTTAAAAATCTACCCTCAGTTGTTTCTACAAAAGCAAGAGCATTCTGTTTAGCATTCCAAGTTGAAATATATGTAGGAGTAAGAAATTTTCTATCAACTGTTTCAAGAACTCTATCTGCACCAAGACTTCCTTGAATAAAACTAAAGTCAATTAATCCATTAGTAAATTCTCCAAGAGCATTGCTATAATAAAGTAATTGTTTATCTGCTCTTGCAATAAGAGTTACATCTGATAAATCATTTAAACTTCCTACAGTACCGGCCTCTGGATCTACTACAGAATAACCATTCTCTAATGCATAAATACTTACTGCATTATTAGGAATACCTGCATAAGCTACTTTAGGAATTAAAATAGCTCCCATTGACAAGATACCATTTCCAGTAAGATGTCCTACATCAACTAGATCACCTGACACATTGGCAGTTCCATCAAAAGATTTACCCCATAATGTTCTAGGAGTAAATAATTTAGTTGCTGACAATACATTTTTTAAACTATCAGCTGTATTATCAACATTAGATAATCCTACATCTGATTTAGTAAGAGTGACGGCTCCAATTCTCCCATTAACAGAAGTTACTGCATCAGTATTATCTACTTTTGCCCATCCTGCAGCTCCATTAGAAATTAACCAGTCTCCTACTTTAAGTTCTATTCCAGAAACTGTTATATCTGCTTGTGCTATAAAATAGTATCCAGAATAATCTGTAGCTGATAGAGTATTAATATTTAATCCATTAAGAGCAGCTACTGGAGATGTTATAAGTCCATTGACATCGAAAGTGCCTCCCCATTTTACTTGACCTAAAATAGAGTCTGGTATAAATGCATAATCAATTTTTCCTGTAAGATTTAAACCTACATATCCACCTGGTTGATTTTTATTAGCTGCATCTTCTTTAGCATTCCAAAATGCTATTTGAGAATCACTTACAAATCTGGTTGTATTAGTAGTAGTTATCCTAGATGAATCCAGATTACCTGAAATCATATTGAATAGTAATGGTCCATTTACATAAGCAGAGTTAATAAGATTATAATAAAGTATATCATTTTGATTTGGAAGTACATTAATTACATCTAATAAATCATTAAGTACTGTAACAGCAGTTCCTCCACCAGGCTCTTCTAAACTATATCCATTTTCTAACGCAAATAACCCAACCTCATTGTTTAGTAAATCTACCGGTAGTTCTTTTGGAATTGATAAAGATTTAGATCTTAATACTCTAGCTTTCCAATCTACAGTAAATAAATTAGAATTAGCATCATGCCAGTATTTGCTAGCGTCTATTCCACCAAGTTTCTCAGAGTCAGCTGCTAAATTTACTTTTACATTTTTAATTGTATTTTCATCATAATTCCATTTAGCATTCCATTCAGCTATTTGAGTAATAGTTACAAACCTCCTTAAGTCATTAGTAGCTACTAAATCAGCACTTAAAGAATCCCCAAACATGTTAAAACTCAATGTTTTATTTATCCATTTTTGAGTAGCAAATACATATAAAAGAGCTTGATTTTCTAGAGGAGTATCTATTAATACATCTTCTAAACCAATAAGAGTTCCAGAACTTCCTTGTGGATCTACTAATGTGTAGCCATTCTCTGTAGCATAAATTGCAACCTCATTGTTTTCTAATGCTATAGGTTCATCTTTAGGAATTAGTAATACATTTGATTTTAATCTATCCGCAGTTAAATCTAAAGGGGTTCCATTATCAAGACCGAATTTTGGATGATATTTTGATAATGCTTCAGTCTTTGTAAGGTAATTCGACATATTTAAATTACCTAAGAGAGTATCTACTTCTCCTTTATTATAAATAGATTCATTAGAGAATATACCATTACGATACATAATAGTTTGTCCATTCAACCAAGTAAGAGCACTTATATCAGATAAGTCTGCAAATTCTGAAATTGAAGTTTCCGGATCAACTATCGAATATCCATTTTCTTTAGCAAATATAGCTACTCCAGCATCAGGAGGAATAAATTCTCCTGTTGGAATAAACAATACTTTACTATATAATCTTCTAGCTCTAAAATCAATCAAATCACTACCCCCATAAGGATGATAATTTGTTGATAATCCTAAAAATAAAGTATCTACTTGATCCTTAGTGTATGCTGGTTTATTAACGAAGTTAAGACCTTCTTTAAATAAACTATCTCCATTAGCTTGATTGGCTAATAATACATCGTCTAAATCATCTAAAATTGATACACCCCCAGCACCTGGGTCTTCAAGAGTGTAACCATTTTCCAGAGCGTATATACCTACTTCATTATTTGCAATAGTAGGAACTGTCTTTGGTAAAAGTAAATTTACTGATTTGAGAGTTTTAGCTGTTAAATCAAGATTAATATTACCTTTATATGGATGAAATGTTCCTGAAATAGATAATATTGTATTTTTATATTTTTGAGTAGCTTTATCCCATATGATAGCAGCTCCATCTTCCGGATCTGCTGTAAGAGCTTCATCAAGCTCTCTCATTTTTAATTGTACATTAGCTACTCCATTTTGATCCATTACTAAAGTAGAACCTAATTTAATACCTCCGAAAGAGGTAGAAGTAGCTGCTGGTATATATTTAGGTAAGATTACTCCAAAAGCATCAGCTCCTGGTAATTTAATAGTCTCTAGTTCAGGTAATAAAGAGTCGTCTATTTTATTACTAATAGAAGTCTCTAAACTATTTAAGGTTTCTTGTAGGTTATTAACATCTTCAATATAAATTTCAGGTAAGGAATCTCCAAATCCATAAATAGCCCAGAGAGCTGGAGCTGAAAATACACTCCAAATATTATTAGATTTGACTCTCATACATACCCATTCATACTTTGCTACAGCTGTTACTCCTAAAGGTCTATTACTCCAAGTTTCTGGAATAGCATCTCCTGTTGATTCAGGTGTAATAGGGGCTATTGAATCAGCAGTTCTTTTAAAAATAAATTGAGGAGTATCTCCTGATACACCATCATCCCCTTTAGGTCCATGACTTAAAGATTCTAACCACTCCTCTTCAGTACCTTCAAACCCGTTATTTAAAGCAATTTGATATGCTGAATCTCCCTGAGGCCCTTTTATCATAGGGATGGTTTGCCAAACTAAGTCTGACTTTACTTTAATAGCTATTAGACAAATATGCATGGTATGTTATATTAGCTTGTTAGTTCTGTAGCAATAATAGCCACTCTTCTTCTGTTCCTGTAAAACCATTAATTTGAGCCACTTGATAAGCAGACAAACCTTGATCTCCTTTATCTCCTTTAAGACTATCCAGGAAGTCTTGTACAGTTCCGGAATTTCCTGCATCTAACCAAAGTTGGTATAGAGAATTTTGTTGTACTTTTTGATCAACATATTCTTTTAATGCATCTAAAGCATCTGTTACAGCTTTTTGACTTATTGCATTTACAGGATCTGTTCCTAATGAATTTTTAATTTCCAGTATTGTACCAGGAGCTTCATCCGGATCTACCCAGACTAATACATCTTCATCTGCAGGTTCTGCATTTTGCATTACTACACCTGATGGACCAGTATCTCCTTTGGTACCTACAAGAGGTTGCCAAGTTCCTGAGTTATCTCCTTTATCAATCCATACTAAAAATTGCACTCCTTGCTCAATAGAGGTTGGAAGTTTTAACCATAATACATTAGTTGTATTTTGTGGTGGGGGAACTGAGTCTACCCAAACTTCTCCAAGGCCTGATATATATCTATATAATCCCATTATTTAGTAGTTGTTTTAGGTTTACTTTGAATTGCCTTTAATTTAAGGGCACTTTCAGTAGCTAATTTCTCCCGATCAAATGCAAGCCTTTCATTAAATTGTCTAATATTTTCCATAAGTTTAGCTTTTTCTGAAGGATCAATTTCTTCAATACCATCTTCTTGAGTTTCACTGGTTCCTTTAATATTAGCAATTAATAATTTGGTTTCATTATCTCTTATATTTCTAGCATCCTCTGCAGCCATTTTTTCATATTCAAATTCAAGTTTAGCTTGCTCTATTTGTTGTTTAGCTTGAAGTTCTGCTTGTTGATTTTGAGCATTTCTTTCTTGAATAAGTTGTTCATCTTTTTCAATAATTCTTTGAATCTCAGCCATAGAAGGTGTGGTAAGTACTTTAAGAATTGAAGAGAATTGCATATTACCACTTTGAATAGCAGCGTGTGCAATTTCTTTTAATGTTCCTTCAAGATTTGAAGTTTCTGGTGAACCATCTACTACAATGCCATAATCTGCTTCTGCAAATTCATCACCATCTATATCAACAATTTCTGAAGTACTATCTGATAAAATATATTGGAATTTCTTTGAACCTCCTTTTAAAGCTACTTTAGATGTTTCTAAGAGACATTCTAAAGCTCTCTTTTTTACGTCATCATGCACTGCAAATAAAGATCTTGTAATATGTGATGATTGAAGATTAGATCTTTCTACACCACCTACAGTTTCTCTATTAGAAATTTGACCTTCCCTTTGTTTTGATATACCTATGGCTTCAGACATTTCCATCTTGATAAGCTCAAGTAAATTGACGTGTTGTTGAATATAATTACCGGTTTCTGCATCAATGGCACCTGAGGATTGATTATTCATCATACCAGCAAGTTTACCAGTAGCTTGTCCTTTATTACCTTCTTTAAATGAGTCTGTTACAGCTATATGATTTATTTTAGCATAATGAAGCCACTTTTCAATGGTCCAACCTTTTGGTACAAGTGCTAAATCTAACTTAAGAATTTTACCCCAGTTAGCAGCAATAGCTTTATTCAACCTATCATGAAGTACATCATATAAATAAGCAAATGGCTTCATATGATCTACAAGAGAGAATGGCTTAGAATCATTTAAATTATACATAGATCCTACAAAACCAAAATGACATCTTGATGGATTAGATAGTCTGTTATACTGTACTAATCTCGGACGCATGTTAACATATACTTTTTGTCCTACCTTTGTACCTTCCCAAGCCTCATTCACCCAAAAGATTTGTTCTTCTTCACCAGCTTCTTCATTAATTCTATAATTTTCACCATAAAATTCATAATTAGCTTCACCTGTTTCAGGATCATAAAATTTAACTTTCTTAATTTTACGACGACTTTTCCAATAAACTCTTAATACTCTAATATTACCATTATTGTCAAAATAATTAGTACCAATGCCTGAAGTAGATTGTCCAAATAAAACAAAGTTATCAATCACTGCTCCAGCACCATTTTCAGAGGTATCTACATCAGCCATATTAATAAAACCATCTGTTTCACTTATATTATACATTTCAGTTTGTTCTGTAGTAGGGAGATTTTCAATATACTCCATGTCCTTTTTTGTAAGGACATCATAAAATGTATCAATAATTTTACCTGGAGACCAATAGTCTATATAGATTAACATATCTGCATCTTCAATCCTTGTTGAATACCCATTTCTAAATACATGGAGTTTCATAGGATTAACTCTTTCAAATGTAGGCTCCCCGCCTACTATATCACATTGATAAATTTCCTCTCCAACAATAAGAGCATCCATAAAACCTAAATTAAACTTAAGATTTACAGATAGTTCTTTTATATAATGATTTAATAAATAATTTGCACGCTGTTCTCTAAGATCTTGCCATTCATAATTATAATGGTATTGGATTCGATCAATCTCTTTTTGCATCTCCTCTTCAGAAAGATTTTGATCTTCAACAAGTTGTTGTAAGTGTTGAAAGATAGCCTCCTTTTTATTCCTCTCTATCTCTGAGACAGCAGTAGGATTAGTTACAATAGCTCGGAAGTTATAGCGTCTTTCAAGTTCTTCACCTTGTAAAACTTTTAATTTTGAGTTAATTATAGGATAGTGTTGAATTTTGCTTGGTACATAACTGGCTTGAACTTGTTCTGGATTTAATACAAGAGCAACATCTTCCATATCAAGAATACCATTTACTAAATTATAATTAACCCTCTTACGAAGGATTGACTTTCTTACTGTATTATCATAAAAGAATGTACGCTTGTCAGCCCATTCTAAATGACTTAATCTCCACTCTTTAGTTTTTTTACTAAATGGGAGTTGTTGAGGAGGAAGGTTTTTAAATGTTAACATATTAATGCAATTTTATTTATTCGCAAAAATAATAAATAATTACTATAAAGTAATCATTATTATTAAGATTGTAATACTTGTTTACTCATTCTGTTATGATATGAGTCTGGTCTTTCTGAAATATAATTGTTTTTAAAGAAGTCGTCATCACCTAAATAATCCGCATCTCTTTCAGCAGCTGCCTCAGAGGGACTTTGTACTCCAAGTAGTCTGAGTTTATCTTCTCTTAATAACATTAACATTCCTAAAGCGTCATGCCGGTCAAAGTTTCCATCAGGATTCCATAAAGAAAGTTCTCTTAATAAAGCTTTAAATGGTATAAAAGTAAGGTTTTTAACTACTATTTCTACATCATCTCCTTCTTCATCTACAGTCCAAGTACTGACTGGTTTTAATAACCAATCACGGATACTCCTTCTAGCATAAGCATTAATAGGATCAGTAGCATTAATACCTTTAGCTTTATTTCCATATAATTGTCCTTTAACCATATCTTTATCTCTAAGGAACTCTAATGTATCAGATAATAAATATAATGCATTATGTTGACTGAAGTATTTAAATAATCCTTTCTTATTATTCTCATAATTACATTCAGCATTATAGAATAATAAAGCTCTTCTACAATTTTCATAGAAATCATCTGCGAATGTTGGACGACCTACATATTCAAATACAAGCTTATCTGTCCATAAATCCAGTATATATAAGGCACCTAATGATAAAGTATTAGATGCATCATCGTCATATGGGTCAATACCGGCAATATATCTACCCCATGGTATTCTTCCATTTGAATCAGTTTGTGGCATATCACTTATACATATAGAACCTTCTAATTTATTATCTTTATGAGGGAAATCTTTGATTAAATCTGAAATTCCATCTGGAGAAAATGTGATCTCTCCATTAGTAGCTTGTAATTTTCCAACCCACATGTTATCCCAGTGACTAGTATTAGAATCTATGTTATTAATAACATCAACAAGATCTGCTACTGGATATAAAGTACTATCTCTTCTCATAATAGCTTCTTGTAGAGTAATCGGCATTTCAGCCTTTCTTCTAGTGATAGCCATTGGGTCCGAAGAGTTATATTTAATAATACTTCTCGCTTTAATTTCTGATACTAAAGCTCCTACTACATCAGATACTCCATCTTTATTATAGAATCCTTTTCTATTTAAGTAAGCACCTAAGAATAGAATAGTTGTACTTTTACCTCTAGTATTCTTATCAAATACATTAGGCAATCCATATACATGATAACCTCGTGGGTTATAGAGTAACTCTAAGGCTCCTGAAAAGTCTGAACCCTCTGTTCCACCGGTACCAATAGCTAGTCTTCTACCAAAAGAATAATCTCCCTCTCTTACGTTATATTCAGATGTAACCCAGGTCTCAAGGAATTTAGGGAATGATCCAAACTCTTCATAAATAACTTCATGAGATCGTTTACCACGGACTTTATCTGGATTATCTCTAGCTGATAAACCAAGAATTTCATTTAGAGTCCCTTTCTCAATACCTGATATTGCATCTACATAACCCATTTTCCAACTCATTTCACCTGGACTATTCTTAATCCTGGCTGATGGAAATTGTGTATTTTCTGCTAAGAAGTCAATCATATTTATGAACTTATTTAAAATACCATCTTTATTAAGGTATTCCTTTTCATAAGCCACTACTAAACCTTTAACTTTTTTTCTAACTTTTTTAGACGCACCTATAGTAAAGATTCTTGCTAATACAGAGGCCATATAGTATGATTTACCAACACCACGTCGTGCAATAGTTACAGCATCTTCTCCACCTTTAAAGTCATTATAAATTCCTCCTTTCTTAGCTTGTTCCATATAATGTGCCCAAAAGTAAGTAGCTTCCCATACTTCAGGAAAGTCTTCCACACGATCGGCTTGTGAAGTATTACCAATAATTTCTGATAATAAGATTGGTGTATAATTCCAATAGAAATATAACTCACCTGGAATCCACTCTCCATCAGATTCTCTTACATATCCTTCCCAACATCTATTTAATTCTTGTTGTAAGAACCTACCATATTCACTATTAGGATTTCCATTAGGCCTAAGATTAGTATACATACCATGCTTCTTAAAGAAATTACCGGCAGGTCTGAAGTAATCCATATCTTCAAGTAAGTGTGGCTTACAGATATCAACTATAATCCTACCTTTAGAATCTCTTTCAAGGTCTTTAGCACGAGGTCTCTCTTTAGCTATACAGCGTTTAATAAATTCTACATTATTGATATAGTCATAAAAAGAGTCTTGCTCCTCTTTGGTAAGAGAAGCAATTAACTCATCAGTTATAGGAGTTTGAAATTCATTTAATTCCATAATTATTCTTCATCTGTTATAAATGTGTCAAATCCATCTTCAAGAACTTTTTTGGCTTTATTAGCTCTCATCTTTCCAGCCTCTTCAATTTCTTGGATAATTAATCTTTCTGCTGCAGCAATCTCTTTAATAAGTTTTGGAATATCTTTAGCAGCTGATATCACTGAGTTTATTGTATACTTAGGCCTTCCTTTATCATCTGTTGCTCCTAAATCCATAGTTTCAAAAAACTTTTTGGTCTTATCAATAGCTGATCTTAACCCTTTAAGCAATTCTGAATATGTAGTTCTAGTAAGTATTTGATAAACTTCAATTGCAACTTTAACAAGTTCATCTGGTTTCCAATCTTTTGGAAGTCCTTCTTGCTTGATAATTAAAGCACTTCTTTCAGCATCTTCTACTATATAACTATAATCACTCCTTGGATCATACATAAAGTAGATGTATGCTAATTCAAGCATAGCTATTTCTTTTGTTGGAGTTTTATCTCTCTCTACAATATCCCGGAAAGCCTTTATTGCAAATGCTTCAGGAGATATATCAAGTTTATAACCTTCATATATAAATAGTTTCATATTAATTAAGTATTAACTTTGATTTCATTGGTACAGTTGCTAGTCCTGATAGGTTAACTTCTATTTCAATCTCTTCAAAATCTCTTACGATAAATTCAACATCTCCCTCATCAATAAATAGCATTTCCTGACTTTCTATCTTTATCATAGGTACTTCATAAGATAGAATAGCATTATAGTTCTCATCCATATCTGCAGCAGTAGAATTCTTATGGTATTTTGTTTTTCCATATCTACTTAAGTTAAGAGATACTTTATCTCCTGGTTTCACAAATCTTACAGATGTTCCTATTTCAACTATAGTCTGTATATCTTTTAGACTTCCTGCTTTTTTAGGATCAATAAGACCATTAGCGTCTACTGAATCTGCTTCATTATATCTATCTGATGTAGTAATGATTCTTGTGAATAGAGGTGATACTCCTTTAATTATTAGTTTCTTTGTTTTCATTCTTCTTATTTATATTTTCTTTTTTTATTCTTGTATGTACTACTCTATTCCAATTAGAATAGAATTTACCTAGGAAAGGTACATTAATACTTACACGATATTTTTCTAAATCTTCGGGAGTCTTCAACTCCTCAAAAGGTATGTTTGCAAATACCTCTCTACTAAACTGGAAGAAGCTTCTGTAAGCAACTAATACAACCTCTTTTGGTATATTTAATTCCTTAGAAACTTCTCCAGCTATTTTGTCAAGATTCTTATTAAGCATCTTTAATCAAATTCAAATAAAAAGACCAGCTTATAACTAGTAGCATCACCCTTTAAATTAGGAATGTACTTCTTGTCGATCCTGTTATTAACAATTATCCCAGCCTTTTTAAGCTTTGTAACTATCACATGAAAGTGTGTAGCTGATAAGTTTAACTCTTCTCTTATTTGTTTTCTGATCTCAGTACCTAATAAAGTTTGGTCAAGTAGATTACTATCAATAATACTCTTTGATAGTTCTAATCTTTTCTGTAGAAAAGCAGCTAAAACCTCTATTTCTTTAGAGGTGAGCTTATGCATTGGTCTCATAAGCTCTAACCATATTCTAAAGAAGTTCTTCCGCTTGTCTCTTAAATTAGTAGGAACCCTAGCTATATTTAAGTTACCATTGTCAGAAAGTTTCATGATTTACTCTTGTTTAGCAGGTTCAGCTGCCGGCTCTGGTTTAGTTTCTACAGGTTGCAATGCTTCTTGCACAAGCTCAATCATTTGATTTACAAATGCTTCATGGAACTTATCTGAATGTTCCAGTACTTTAAAAGCAAATCCAAGTACTTGAATCCTCTCACCTCTTGCAAGTTCTTGCATTTGATTTTGCATTTGTTGCATTCTTTGAGCATACATTTGAGTTTGTTGGTGTAGCTCATTAGCTACCTGAGTAAGTTCTTCATAACTCAGTTTCTTTTGCTGTGGTTGTTCCGCTTGTTTAGGAACAAATTTTTTACTATCTCCCATGCTTTGTTTGTTTTTTAGTTAAGTAAGAATGGCCATATCTAGCTTGATATAATTTATCCCATTCCTGTATATTAGCTCTCTCTATATCTGCAGAACAACAACTATCACAAAAGTAAAGGTCTTCTTCAGTAGATCTTATCCTTAAAGATAGACAATCTGCACAATAATACACGTCAATTGAGTTTATCTCTTCTTGAGAATATTCTTTCTTATCCGGAAGATGACTCTCTTCATTTGCGATCTTTGTCATACTGTATTAGTTTTAATTAATTGGTATTCCTAAATATTCCATCCTACATTCCAATATTGTTAAGTAGGATTCCATGTAAGAACATTGTTTTCTTAAAAACTCTTGTTCTGTAAGATCTATTGCATCAAATACTTCTCTTGTATCCATAAAGATTTTGAGTTTTTCAAGTTTGTTTTTAAGTTCAAAATGTTCAGTTTTTAACCTATCTTTAAAAGTCTCTTCAGTCTTGAATTGTTTTAAATGATCTTTCCTACTAATAAAGATAGCATTATGGTCCATTACTAGTTCTTTTGCATCTAATTCAATGTGTCTAAAAGGAAACCATTTGGTGTCTCCATTTTCGAATGTGACTTTATATCCAAATGCTTTGCTAGGATCACTAGAAAAATAATTTGCATCTTTTGCATCTTCTATTCCAGTAGTTTCAACTTTTTTAACCTTTAATGCGATATACTCTTGCATAATAATTAGTTTTTAATTGGTAGCGGGGAGAGGATTTGAACCCCTGAACTTGGGATTATGAGTCCCATATGTTACCACTACACCACCCCGCTGTTTTAAATTCAATACAAAGATATGCTAAAAATAATTACTATCCAAATTTTTAGTAATAATTTTTAGTTTTTTATTAAGTATATAGGTTAAATGAATAGAAATACAGATGTATAACCTATGGTATCATAAGTTATACTTATTTAAATATCAATACTTTAGAATGATTTATACTTACTATAGAATTATTAGTTAAGTATAAGAGATAATTAATTATATAAAAGTACCCTAGAGGCTCTCACTCTTCTCACCATTTTAATGTGTGGTTTCACTTTAGAAAAGGACTTCACGTCTCTATTAGTATTCCCTATTAAATAGGGCCCCTTCACTAGTATTCCCCTTTGCGATGATACGCTCTAGCCTAGAGGGTTTATTCTCCTTTTCCTAAAGATGATCTTTAATTGGGTAATTATCAACCACCTATCATAATTCCAAGCCTTTTACCTTACTAGAGTAGTACCTGGATGAATGACGGTGGCAAATATAGGTATAAAAAATTTATAAACCAAATGATGTTTTTTCTAAAAAAATTTTTTATAAAAAAAATTTGAAAAAGTTTTTGTTGTCATAAGCGTTGGATACCTAACCAACCACCCCCCACTTAATTGTGGCGAGGGGGAGGTCCCCCCTTGTTATTATTAACTCTTAACAATTACAGATCATGGCAACAACAGCTACTTTCAAACCTAATTCTACCGTTACAGTAGACGCTCTCAAAATTCAGGAAGGATTCAGTGCTTCTGAAAAAGCACTTGACATCATTCAGAACCCTAAGACTGGTAAGGTATTCTTCCAGGTTGGCTCAGTTAGAGGAGCTGTCACTTCAAAACTGACACCTCAGCAACTTGCAGCAACATATGCAGAAAATCCTCGCCTTGTTTGTGTGAGCGTGCTCTCAACAGCAGACGGTGACATTCCGGTTCTCCACAAACGTGGTGAAAACAATGTTATGGTTACATTCTAACCATACAGACCAAAGGGGCTTCGGCCCCTTTTTTTAACCTATTGTTTATTTAAGAATTACCATTCAAGAATTACAATAGATTATATAAGTATTCCCTATCTATTTATTTAAGTAGATAGAGAGTATTATCTTAGTAGAACAGTTGTGATAAACTCTTCTATTTAACACCTATTTAATAATATTATATTGAAGGTACAATTTTGTTAAATTTCATTAGGTGTTATTCAATGATTAGAATTCATTGTTATTAAGTCGTCCATATGTATTAATTAACTATAGTATTTCGAACATATTAATAGCATGGTTAATATATATGGATTGACTTAATTTATTGTTGATCAATTAATTACTTAAAGAGTTAATGATTGAAAGAGTTAGATAATAACAAACCTCACCCTTTCACCTATTTTACAGATGACCCCAATTTTACAAGTTAACTATTATTTATAACAATATAATCCCATTAGGTATTATGATAACATTAACAAAAGAACTTCAACTAATTATTATTAGGGAAGCTATTCGTTTACTAAAAGAGAAAATTGCTGATAAAGAAGGTGCTTATAGTCTATGTAATATATTAGATGAAGTCTTTTTTACAATAAGGTTCTCTCGTACTTATTCAGAGTGGAAAGAAGAGATGAATTCTTTTGCAGAATACCTTCTGGATAACTCTATTGTTCCCTGGGGAGCCGAAATAAACAAAGCTGGTAGACATTCCATTGAATTATTTAATTATGAGAATGCTAATAAATTCATTAAAGATGCTAACCTTCCTGTATATCTGTTCTCAAATAAACTAGGATATTGGTTTTGGGCAGATGATTATAAATCCAGAATATTATTCTTAGAGTATATACAGTCTAAACTTAGAGAGCAATTATAACATGAAAACACTTCCAAAAGAAATTCAGCTTCTTATAATTAAAGAAGCAATTAGACTCTTGAATGAGGCTATTCTTGATAAAGATGATCACTTTAGTCTATGTAGAATATTTGATGATGCTTTTAATAATGTTAGATACGATAATGGAGGTATTGTCTATAATGCATTGACTGATTTTAGAAATGATTTAGTAGGAACTACATTAAATGAAATACAAGCGATAAAACATTCAGGTAGATATTCAGTTCCATTATTAAATTATGAAGAAGCATTAAATTTCTTAATAGACAATAATCTTCCTAAACATGATAATGCTTCTAGAGCAGGTTTTTGGTTTAAGAAAGATGATTATATGATAAGAATGCAATTCCTACAACATATTAAATATAAACTTATTATTCAATAATACTATGAAAGCATTACCATTACAATTACAATTAGCTCTTATTGATAAGACTATTCAACTCATGAAGAGTGATTTTATTCCATATAGTATATGTGCTGTATTATATGATGCATACATAGAATTTAAGACAGAAGCAGATTCAAAAGATCAGAAACTAATCAATAAGTTTGAAAGAGATTATAAAAGATCACTAATTCCTTGGGGTACCACAGCTATTGAAAGAAGAGCTCTTCCTTTATTTACATTTGGACATGCTATGCAGTTTCTAAAAGACTCTAATTTAAGCAAATATGATGGAGCTAATGAACATCTGTTTTGGTTTAAATGTGATGACCTAAATATAAGAATTAAGTTTCTTAATTATCTGAGATCTAAGATTATTAACCAAATAAAAGAAGAAAATGGAAACATTACCATTGAAGATTCAATTAATGATAATTGATGAAGCAATAAAAATACTACCATCTGATTTAGGTCTTTGTAGTGCCATAGATACTGCATTTAATAAACTAATGTTTCATTCAGAATTAAGTATTGGAATGTGTCTTAATAATTTTCGTCATAGCCTTATTAAAGATGGGGTTAGTGAAATTTATGCAAGAAATCATGCTGGAAAAAAGTCAATACCTCTTTTTAATTTTGAAGAGGCTACAACATTTAGAATTAGCAGAAATCACATCTACAAAAATTCTAGTTTAGGATGGTTCTGGTTTAGACCAGGAGAGCTTCAAATAAGATTAGATTTCTTGGAATACTTAAAAGAAAAAATCAAACAACAAATGGGATAGTTCTATAAGATCTAATCCCTATGGACATAGTTCAACAAGTAGAACGCAACCATGAGTGTATGTGTTGAAATATAGGTTCGAATCCTAATTGTCCAGCTATAATTTAAAATATTATAATGTCTCTCTTATAATAGTATTAAAACCTTGACAAGGTTTAACTTAATGTTGATTATGAGACTTGATAAAGCGGTTATGACTTAGAAGCCAATTGTGATAATAATCCACAGAAAAGATAAGTCTATAATGTTTTAAATAAAAGTATAAAGTGTTACTAGCCATAGATAGGTATCAAGTAACATAGAGAACGATTAATATCGTGCCTACTAACACTTTATACTGCTCCCTTAATATCCTCATACCTTAATCGGGTACCTCCTTTTTTACTCTACTCATTGTCTTAAGGCTGATTAGTATGAGGATATTATTTATTGAAATTACCAACAATCTTATATTTATTATTATGAAAAACTTTATTTTATTAAGCATCATTGCTATTATTTCATTTAGTTGTAACCCTCCTAAGAGGGAAGTAGAAAAACCTATTGATCATACAACTCAATTTGCTGTATCTTCTGTCTATATGATGATGGAAGGTGGAGAAATGGAGGAGTATTCAGATCAGCCGTTCTTGACCGTCACTCTTGACACATTGAATAAGTCATTCTCATTTGATGGAGGAGAAGGAGGAATTAAGTACATTACATACACAGGATTTAAAGAAGTTGATACTAAAAACTCTGATAAATTCTATAAAACTGATGGTACTGATCACCTGAATAATAATCTCACTCTTTCTATGCTATTTCAACAATACAAACCTTATATCTCATTAAGGATACAGATCGAAGAATTGATCTTTATATATGTATTATATCCTATGCAAGAAATGAATGACGATGGGTACACAAAATTGGCCGGATTATTATAAATTTAGAGTAAATAGTCTATACTACGAAGCTTATTTTGCTGAGAAGTATGGACTATTTATTGATATGATTTGTAAAAGACTAGATGAAGGAGATATTACCACAATTATTGAAGAAGGATGTGGTATAGGAAGTATAACAAAGCAATTATTTCCTAAATTTCCTAATATTAAGTACAAACTAAGAGATAAGGATGTTGGCATGCTTGTATTAGCAGAGAAAAATCTATCTTGTTATATTGATAGAGATCTTTATCCTAAAAATGGGGCATTATTAGCAGGATCAGATAATATATCATTTACTGTTTATGATATTTTCAATAGTAATGGCATACCAGTAACACCTAATGCTCTTACCATTACCCATGGAGTTTTAGAACATTTTGGTGATTATTCTATTGAATTAGCTATATTTAATATGAACCGCTATTCAAGAACACAACTTCATTATGTCCCATTAAATGGTTATAATACTCCTTCTTTTGGTGATGAAAGATTACTACCAGCAAGTCACTGGATAGATCTCCTTGGTTTACATAAACCTAATTATATAATAAAAGATAATAAAGATTTATTCTTTCAAATTGGTTAAAATTATGGCTAAATTTAACTTTTCAAATTACAAAGATTGTGTTAAACAACTTAAAAAACAAGGTATTACACATCTTGGTTGGATAGAAGATGGTATTAAATTACCTACAGGAGTAAGATTCACTGAAGTCTTCTCAAATAAAAATAATTCTGAATGTATATTTCTGTCAGAAGAGCAAAAGCTTTGCTATTCTGCAGACCTTTCAGAATAATAATTTTTTCCGAATCCTTTTTAAATGTTTATACATTTTTGCATAGCACATTTAGTAGGACTCAAGTAGCTATTGCAGTGAAAACTAGTCTCGAAGCTTGGAAAATACACGTGTCTGAAATTTAAAGAGATACTTCGGAAAATCCTTTAAGTAATGCATTAGAGATAACAATTAGATTTTTAATTGAAATTTAGGGGAAATTGTTTGTCAAAGGGTTAGACATTCTAATGCATTACTTATTCATTTACCTATTCCTATTATATATTGAGTTTTTTGTTAATTCACTACAGTATATAATAACAAGAATAGGCTAAAACAGGTATCCTATATTAATAGTATAGGATACCTTTAATTTTAAAATAATATGATACTAAACACATATACAATTGATGAAATTAAAAGGGCTGAAGGATTAAATCCTGATGAACCTTGCTTTAATATCCATAAATCTAAAACTGATAATGGACATTTTTGGACTTGCGGTAATTCAAAAGGTCCAGTGACTCAACAAGTAGATATACAGGAGGTAATAGATGCTATTCCTAATGTAGCTATTTCTGAAATAGTAGATGAGATTACCGGTGATGTAGTTTTAGTATTACATATTATTTCATCTAGATCTGAAGAAAACACTATTGTTAAATTTTAATATTTAAAGCAATGAAAAATTTCTTGCTGTCTAAAACTTTTTTATGGATAAGTGTACTTATCTATGTAATTTTTGTACATAATGTTGCCTCTGCTTGGGCTAAATTAAGTGGAGAGTTTTCTTACCTGCAATTATTGTTTGCCTATCTGTTCTATGGAGCAGTATTTATGGTCTTATTAGCAGTAAGACATCATTACAGAATTAAAAATAACTTTAATAACATTTCAAAAAATGGAAAACGAAATTAAACAACTCTCTGCTGAAGAAGAAGCCCAGAAAGCTAAAATTGAAGAATTACAGAATATTCTCATAGAGCTTCTTATCAAACCAATCCAAGAAATGCGTGATGATATACATGCTCGTATTCAGGATGTGGATAATAAATTTGGAGTTTTGGTCACTATCATTTCTGAAAACACAATGTCTTCAGCTATGATTGGTAATGGTCATATCCTAGCTAATGGAATGATGCACATTCTTTGTGATCCAAACAATTCTGCTATGGGTGCTGAAGTGTTCCTAGCACTTTCAGATCAAGAGCATGTTACTGAAAAGGCTCTAATGTTGGCTCGTATGAAAGCTATTGCTACTATGCTTGGAAGAGATGTCTTTGAAGATATGGATATAGCACAGAGTGGATCTAAAGAAGCTATGGAAAAACTCACAAAAGACATTGCAGATGCTCCTATTCTAGGTCAAGAAGAATCTTTGGAACCAGAAGGGTCAGCTTTGAAATCAAAGGCCAATCAATCAGCAGTAGCTATGATGATAGGAGCATTACTTGGAAATGCATTGAATTCTAAAAAGAACGAGAGGAGCTAATTCGCAATCTAGGATATCCTCACTGTAAAAAGTTGAGGATATCTTACTATATATATGGCAATCCAGCCGAACATCAAACAAGCCTATGGATTTAGGCGATCTATTATTACGTGACATATTGTCATGAAAAACACATTTAATTTTTTAAAAAATGAACAAATTTCAAAGCGTCCTTAAACAGTCTTCAAAAGACATTAAAGAGAACAGAGCGAGAATCGCAAGTGAAAATGCAAAAGATGCTGCAGAAGAACTCGTAAGAAGCATTCGTAAAGAGGTAAGAGCCCTTGAATCTGACCTTGATAGATTAACTGACCTTAACAGGGACAGTGAGCTTTCACTTAAAGTATTGAAGGATGACTTCGATGCTTCAAAGTGGATTATGCAGATCCAAATTTGCAAGGTTCGCCTGGCAAATAAAAGAATTGAACTTGCTCTTGCTGAGGAAACTTACACTGAGTGGTTCGGAGAAACTGAGGAAAAATCTGGTAAATCAGGTAAATAATCATGGAACCAATGAAAGTATACCTATCTGTCTCATATTCAGCAGATAGGGAGCTTGTTCAAAAAGTTACACAAGACTTAAATAGTCTTGAGAATGCAGTAATTTTAAGATATAATAATCCTTACAACAGTTGGAATATGTCAGATACAGCAAGACTTAAATCTGCTGATATTATGGTTGTTATTCCTCCTAAATTCCAAGAGAATTTCGACTGGAGTTGTGGTAGATATGTTGGGAAAGGACAACATAATGAAATTACTACATTTAACAAAGAGAATAGCATATACTTGGTTCAACAAACACCTGAACAGAAAAAGAATCCAAATCTTTATTATTATCATAGGATAGTATGCATGAAAACCCTACTTCCTAATGAAGATGGATACAATTTTTCAACCAGGTGTGGTTATATTCCATTAGCTGCTTCAGCTACCTTACTTGAAATACAGAAAAAAGTTATGGCCTCAAGAGATTCAAACCTTCCTCAGGAAGCACTGGATGCAATAAATGAAGCTAAAGCTGCATGTTCTACTTCAAATACAAAACCTTCAAAAAGATTCCAACAAGAGTCTAATGAAGATCTTGCAAGTGCTCTTAATGAGTTAGCTGCTTCTAAAATAGCAGTCTCAGGAAGTGTACTATTTAAAGAAGAAACTACTGGCTCTGCTTCTAACATGCGATTCAAAAAAGACTACGCTATAGCCGCTTGTGTTACAGTTTCTGATGACGAATTGATTCCAATTCCATTAGACGCTGAGATACCAATGCTGGCTTTATATCCTGTTATATGTAAAGTATAACAAGGTCTGAGAGATGGTGTATTGGTGCACGGTTTAAATATTTATTTATACAGGAGAGGGTTCGAATCCCTCTCTCTTTACTATTAATTTAAAACTAATTTAATTATGAAAATCAGTTTAAAAAGAGCTCATGCTCTTCAACAAGAGATTAAGAATCTCATTCAGGAAAAAAATCAGGAGATATCTCCTAATATATCTTTTTCAGATGACTCTATTAATCCAAGAGAGCTTCTGTCGGCTAAAAGAGATTCAGTATTAGAAGCTGTAATAGCTGTAGCAGATCTTTATGGAACACTTCAGATTGTTAGAAGTCTTGTTAAAAAAGCTAATCTTGAAGTAGATGAACTCTTATCAATTCAGGCTTTTCTTACAAATAAAGCAGAATTACTTCAGAGGGTAATCAACTTTGGATTTGGTAAATATTCAATAGAAACTATTGAAAGTAAAATTGCCAAACTTAACGATAAGGACTACAGACAGTATGGTTCTTCAATATTTGTAGAAACTGCTCTTTTGGAATCAGATAATAAGGCTTTTAAAACGCAATTATCTCAGACAAAGAAGTCCATTCAAACTACAAAAGAAAAAATTGCCGAATTAAATTTAACAACACAAATTGAAATACCAGAATCTGCCGCTGGTATTTTGCAAAAGTATGACCTCTTGTAGGTAATACTTTATGGAAAAGAAGGTGAAGCATCATTTTTATAATGATTCACTATGAAACTACTTTTTATGTAGTTTAGTAATAATAATGCAAAGATGTGTTTTCCGGCGAGAAGATTTTGTATTTTGCTCCGGAAGAATATATCACATTTGAAATTTGTTGATTGCTTAATGTACATTACATATTGTTTTCAATACCTTCTTTTCCTTTTTTATTTAATTTAGTAATAATTACTCTCTTTATTTATAAATTTTTTATTTAGTATTGTGTTATTTTCATATAAATAAAGAGAGTTTAATAATATTTGTTATGTTTATCTTTAATAAAAAGAAACAGAGACTAAAAGAACTTAGATTAACTTTGTTAATATTAAACTTAATGTTGTCTCATCTTATCTACCTTAGAAATTCTAAGATATCTTCATTATCTGTACGCCAATCCACGGGATTATGTAATATTTACCATGAAGTTATTAATCAAATAAAATACATTCTAACAGAAAAAAGTATGGATATTTTAAGTTTCAATGGTTTCCAAAGATTACTTGATCCTTATACAACTAGACATTACGCAATTGAGAATTTTAAAGCAAATTCAATATCTAGTTTTTGGTGGGATAGAAAAGATATATATACCCGTATAGACTTCTTGCGACATATTATTTACCAAATTGAAGATGAAGTATCTCAATTAGAATGTAAATATAAAGCAAATAATTATGGAAAATACATTTAAATTATTAACAGCTGAACAAGCTAAAGAAATTAGTACAAAAGCCAATAATCCTGAATTAACAGTTATACTTAATAGTATCAAAGAAAAGGCTGAGAAAAGTTCTAGAACTTATCATCATTACGCAAGGCTTTCTGAATCTACTATAATTTTTTTAAATGAATTAGGATATAAAATTCATGAATTTGAATCTACTCATTTTAAAATATACTGGTAATAATGTTAACTTTTAATAAATAAGTAATGGAAGAATTATTAACAGCTAATGAAGCAAGAAAGCTTACTACAGATTCTGAAAAAGCAGAATTATTTATTATTTTAAATGGAATAAAAAATGCTGCAAAATTAAGTTTACCATTCTATACATATGATAAAGAACTTAATAATTCTATTATCAATGATTTACAAAATTTAGGGTATAGAATTACTTATATAGAAACTCCAAAATACATTATATCCTGGTAACTATGGAAAGAATTAAACCAAGACCTATTCATATACTACTTAAAATAGTTATTGATAATTTCAGAGCTCATTTTGAAGATGGGCTTTGTCATACTTTTAGATCCATGCAAGAGTGGAATGTGATTAATCATACAGAATGTGTTGAGCTAGATGTTTTCTTGAGATCACACAAGTCAACTAATTCAAAAAAGAAAAAATGGCCTTATTTTTGGGAAGTAAACAGACCTTTTCCAAGAAAAGCTTGGTTATGGAAACATTACATTCTTCAATCAATAAAATTTAAACTTGAAAATAAAAGGGGTAAAGTTTTTTAAAAATTAAACTAATGAGTTTGTGTTATAATTTTAAGAAAATCCTTTATTCCTTTTTACTTTTTATAAACTAATCCGGGAAAATCGGATGGAGGTGTGGGTTAAAACCACCATAGAATACAGAAGTCCATTGTCGTATTTAGATATTATATGGAATAGAATATCTCTAGTTTATAATTTAGGCTAAACATTGATGCCTCGGTAAATACCCATGCAAAATACTTATCGTGTACACGAAAAAGATACAAGTATTTACCCAAAGATACTAATCCTGAATTGACAGGAGATTAAAGGCAAACGTGATATGAAGTATTAGAGAAATGGGGTTACTATCAAGAGAATGTAATCCCGCCAGGCTACCCATCTGGTCTATCAGTAGATAATTCTATTCGCCTATAAGAAATTAATGGAGTAATCCTAGATGTGTTGTTGTTAGGTTAACCTAACCAGTTAGAAATAGCTGCCCTTGAGAAAGGAAGAAGCCCTTTAGTAGAATGTTTCCTCCCCATAGTACAACTACTACAACACAAATGAGTTCTCAGCGAAAAAGATGATTAAGAATCGGTTATCTAAAGTTTAGGCTAAAGAGCCATACATCATATAATCATCTGACCCTACTCTTACTACCTACCCTATGATTAGGGTTGTAGAGAGAAGTAAGATAAGAGGGTGCTAATAGATAGAGATGCTATAATCTTTGAATCAAGACTTGAAAAATGGTTCCGCCTCAGTATTCACGGCGAAATGGAATACCTTGGGTCAAAGAAAACTACACATTTTCTCCAAGTAGTGTTGATGCTTTTAATAGGGGATGCCCAACAGGTTTTGTATAAGTAGAAAACCGATATGACTACTCACTTGTAATCTCAAAGTGGGGGGAGAATAAGTTGCTTGAAATGATACACAGCAGCTAAAAATCCTGGACCGGTATACAAACACCGGTATATGAAATGACTCTAATAGTTTGCCAGGTGTAAAAGGAGTAAAGTGGCTATAAAATAGTTTACAAAGTGCCATACTTAGGGGTGAAATGAAAATACAACTAGTCCCCTTTTTTATTAAAATTAATAATATTTAATTATGTGGAGTATATTTAACTTATTTAAAAGTAAAAAACCTGTTAAGAAACAATTAACAGAGGAACAGCTTGAGATTATTAAATTGGAAATCCAGACTATCAACAAAAAATGCGAAGCCATAGCTGATTCCAAAAGTAAAGACTCTCGTGATAGGCATGAAAAAGAAAATTCAACTTGCCCTAAATGCAAAGCTACCCAAACAATAGATAAATTTAAAAGAACAAAAGGTGCAATATCTGGACGCTTTAGTGGAACTTCTGGTTTATTTGGAGGATCTTCTTATGGAAGTATTTATGGTGAACTTGATACTTTAGAGGTAAACCAATGTCGTATTTGTGGCAATGAATGGAAGAAAACTAAGCCATTTTACTGGAGTATGAGAGAGATTAGAACAGATCATCTAAACGTATTAAGAAGGCTACTTAAAGATTATAAAGAGGCTAGAGAATGTAAATTTGATAAATCTAATTTAGAAGAAATTTATAAATCTCGTGAAGAAAAGGTTGAAGCTTTCCTAAAACAAATAGAGGACTCTTATTGTAAAAAAGAAACTATTCAAATATGGGAAGGATTTCATATTGAAACTATTAAGGAGTTGATGAAATCTGAGGAAGAGTATGCGCAAATAAAGTGGGAGGAAAATTATGATGAAGGAACTCTTCTATCATTAGGACTTTGTAAATTTAATTAATTTAATATATGAATAATCCTAGATTTGAAGCTTTAAAAAGAGAAGCTAATGAAATTGAAAAGCAACTTAAAAACCAAGGTTGTTGTGGAGCTGAAATAGAAATAATTGGAGCTTTGCTTTTTGTTAAATATCAAGGTAAAGAAAAAGAATTGTCAAAATTACTTGAAAATACTACTGAATTACTACAAAAAGCTAAAGACTTATTACAAGAATTAAGAGCTTTAAAAAAGTAAAATAAAATGGTCAGGTGCCGGAGTGGTTCAACGGAGGTGTGGATAAAGCCAATAAGGATGGGGTTGTGAATAATATAATAGTAATCTCCTAGCTCAAGGCAAAAACTACCTAGTACTCTAACAGCTAGACGTAATAGTACTACACAGGTTCAAATCCTGGACTGGCCCCAAATACTAATTTTAATTATTTTGAAAATGAAAATTACAGAAATTAACAAAAAGACTTTGATTAAAGCCGAATTACCAGATGGAGTTTATATTGGTAAATGGTGTGGATATCAGATTGAAGTTGAGCATGAAAAAGAAACATACTTTCTTAATACTGAACAAGGTGTTAAAGGTATTAATATTGGTGTTGCAGTAGAAGTTATAAACGGAGAAGCTACTTTTGAACTCCTGAGAAACTACACCAGTTAAGGCTATACTTTAAATAAAAAAATGGTTGCAACTGCGGTTCAGTAATAGGTGAAAGTTTTTTATAAACCAAACATAACTATTTGAACAAAAGTAGGAATAAACGCAGATAGTCCTATACTATTTTTTAGTCAGGTGGCGAATTGGTAGAGCACCACATTAGATAATATTGGGGAGAAATGCCTATAAACATTATGATAATAAGATGCATATAAAACATAATGATGGCTTGCAGGTTCAACTCCTGTCCTGACTACAAACAATTAAAAAATTAAATTCTATGTCAAAAACTATCGCTGCTACAGGAGGAACTTCATTAGGAACTCTCCTTACTGTTGTATTTATTATTTTAAAATTGACCAATGTAATTAACTGGTCATGGTGGTGGGTATTATCACCAATTTGGATATCTTTTAGTTTATCAATTCTTATAATTATAGGAATTATATGGTTTATTCACAGATTTCAAAAATAAAATCTTATGAGAACAGTTTTATTTATAGGTATGTTAGCTATTGCTAATGCTATTTCTCCTGATGCACCAGATCTCGTATTAAAAGCAGATTTATATATGGTTATCACTATAATAGCATTATTTAGTGATTTAGCAGAACTTTATTACAAAAGCCGTAAAAAATAATGGAAAGATTACATCTTACTATTAATATGAATACTGGTGCTAAGTTATTTTTCACTTCAGATTTACATTTAGGTCATAATAATATAATTTCATTTTGTCAGCGTCCTTTTAAAGATGTAGAAATTATGAATGAAGCTTTAATTGCTAATTGGAACGAAGTCGTGGCTCCTGGAGATATTGTATTTGCATTAGGAGATATATTTTGGAATCATAATACAAAATTTATGAAAGAAGTTTATGCGAGATTAAATGGTACTATTTATTTTATACCAGGAAATCATGACTCAAATGATGCATATAAACAAAAGTTTCCTAATGTAACTGTATTAAGTGATGTTGTAACTTTATTTCTTATACTTCATGATGAAATAGAAGAAGTAACTTATAATTATCAAATACAATTAAGTCATATTCCATTAATGACTTGGCCTCAAAGAATTAAAAGAAATTGCTTTCATTTACATGGGCATGTTCATACTATGTTAGTAGGACATAATACAGGTTGTGATGCAAATATTCCTAAATGGCCTAATCAATACGATATCGGAGTAGACTTTAATAATTATGCTCCAATTGAAATTAGAGATATCTTAGCAAAATTAAATCTATCACCTGGAAGCTCTGTAAAAGAATTATCAAAAGAAGTTCTTGAAAGAAACTTATCAGAGTAAATGTATGCCTCAGTGGTGGAATAGGTAGACACGAAGGACTTAAAATCCTTTTCTCAGCAATGAGAGTGCAGGTTCAATTCCTGTTTGAGGTACCAAATATTGTCAAAATATTGTATTCTAAACTATAAATGAAAATTTATAAGTAGTCCATAAATTTTAAAAATACAGTCTAAGCAACTGTAAACAACCCTAAAAACAACAAATATATGGAATTTTCCCCAACAACAAGTGCTTCTGATAGTACACAATGTTTTATTAATTTAAAAATTAATTCGGTAAAAAAATAACACTCGTTGCGGGACGGGCAATTTTTCCCCTTAAAATAACCAATAACTTAATATTATGTCTAACACTAGTAGCCCAAAAGCAATTCTCATTATGACTGTAAGTGCAGAAGGTCATATAACCTATCGTAGAAAAGAAAGGAAAAGAATCTCATCTGCAGCTAAAAATTTATTCACTAACAAATCTTTATTTAAAGAGCAGTATGGACAACATTAAAAAGAGGCGTAAAAACATTCAATGGACTCCTCAGAATTGTAAACTTGTGCTAAGGATTATAGAAAAAAACTCTAGTAATCTACAAGTAGGTTTTGACTTAGCAGCTAAGAGACTTTCCAAAATGTATGGAATAGATATAAGCTCCTCAGCTGTAAGTGCAGCCTATTACTCTAATAAAACATTACTGTCTTATAAAAAGATGCCAGTAATGACTCCAATTGTATGTGTAGTTGGGAATAAAATTATAGAATCTAATGATTTGCAAAAGAATAAATCAGAGGATTCTAAAACTCCTTCTACTGTAAATCTACTCTCAAAATTATATGCTTTCTTTAAAAAAAATTAAAGATGTCTTGAGTACTCTTTTTAATGCCTTATGTGATTTGTCAGATATTATATTTGGTATTATTTTAATTTTACTATTTATAGCTGCAATAATTGCTATAATTTCACCATTCATTTATCCATATTTTATTAACCTTAATTAAAATTTTTTTATTATGAATCCAATCATTTTTCTATTAGGATTTTTTGTAATCCTTTTCATCATTTTCTTCGTAGTGTCTATTAAATTGACCGAAAAGAACACCCGTCTTGCTACAATTGCTTCAAAATTTGAAGGAGATGTAAAGAGTTTGTCAGCTACTTTGACAGATGTGCAAAACAAATTCAAAGAGTCAATTCAAGAAGTTTCCCGGTTGTCTACAGAGTGTGCTAAGCATGAACGAACTGCCAGCCAGTATAAAATTGAACTTGAAGAACTACAAAACTCTTTAAAAACTGCACCGGACGAGTCAACTTCAGATAAAGAAGAAGCTTCTACTTTAGACCGATTAAGAGCTGAATCTGATGCACCTACTACTGAAAATACGGATCCAGTAGAATCAGTTAAACCTGTAGTTACCAAACCCGGAAAATTTCCTAAAAGGAAGTATAACCGTAAAAAATAACTAAAAAATAAAGGCTCTCTTTCATATAGAGAGCCTTTATCCTTTATTATTATGGAAAACACTAATCTATCTAAACAAGATATAGAGATTTTATCTCCGGCTCAGATTGAAGCTGCTCTTATGTCAATAATAGCAACAAATGAAGATATATCTTCTGCAGATTTGAAAGCTAAATTTAATGAGCTCTACCCTGGTCAAAAGGATAGAGTTATTTCAACAATTATAAATCAACTACTCTAATGGTAATACTTGTAGATTTTGATGGGACTTGTGTTACTCACGAGTTTCCAAATGTGGGAGAAGAGATTGGAGCAGCCCCAATTCTTAAGGAACTTGTTAAAAATGGTCATAAAATAGTATTATTTACTATGAGATGTGATCACGACTTTACCCCTCAAGGTAATCAACCTGAAAATGACTATCCAGCCAGTACCTATTTAACTGATGCAGTAAATTGGTTCAAAAAACATAATATATCCCTTCACGGGCTTAATACTAATCCAGGCCAAGAGAAATGGACAAGTAGTCCCAAAGCTTACGGAGATTTAATCATTGATGATACAGCCCTTGGTTGCCCATTATTATATGATAAAAAAATATCTTCAAGACCTTTTGTTAATTGGGCTGAAGTACATAATATACTTCAAGAAAGAAAAATTCTTTAATACTTACTATATGGAGAAGAAAAAAATATCTGCAATAATGGTAGCAGACTCTATCAGTCCTCAAGGGCATAGGATTACTACCTTTCTATTAACATACCCAAGAATGGTACACAGTGACTTTATGTCTCATAGAATGTTCAGTAGAAACACTGCATCTTCCAGAGCTATTCCATTTGAGAAAATGCTTAAAATGGTAGTTGAGGATCCCTTCATCCCTATTGCATTTCAAAAGGACCATAAAGGAATGCAAGGTACTGAATATCTTGATCCCAATAAGAAAATCTCCTGGAATGAAATTTTTCCCATTATTATAGAAGCAATTAAAAGAAACTTCTACAATAAAGAGACAAATGAACTGAATCCAGAATGGGGAGATATTCTAGTCATATTTAACTCTACAGTAACTCCATTATTCATTCCTATGGAAAGACATGGAGGTTATACTCCTA
>Ga0074193_1001007_pt1 | contig 39185 bp, 21 predicted proteins | sample EPASupsiteHSE605_FD_64523 | JGI IMG/M metagenome (GOLD analysis project Ga0074193, IMG submission 64523) | Bioremediated contaminated groundwater from EPA Superfund site, New Mexico - Sample HSE6-05 | ecosystem: Environmental > Aquatic > Deep subsurface > Groundwater > Contaminated ... | reverse complement strand
AAGTGCAATGCGAGCTTGTGAATAAGGCGGTAGAGGGAACATAAATACCAGCATACATGTAAGCATTGTTCAATGAAATGTTAGTGTTGTCACCTTTCTGATTGCCTGATTCCCAGTATAGAGGACAGTTCCCCGATGTAATATTCGAGCAATATGAAACTGAAAGATACTCAATATGATTCATCTGATAAGCTCTAATGTATGCAAAATGGCCTTCTTTAGAATCTCCACAAGAGCATCTATTAGCACAAATCATTCTGAGATATGAGTTAGAATTAGAAGAGAACCGAATAGCTCCACCATCAGAAGAACAAATGCAGTTATAGAACATTGAGCAATTGACACTCATCGAGTAAGACCCACCTGAAACATATATCACGCCACCGCGTCCATCATCGCCAGAGAATACCGAAAACCTTGAAAAGTAACAGTCTGAAATATCGATATTACATTCCACATATGATCTTCCTTGATCAATGGTTTCATTTATACACCCAAAAGAAACACTCCAAATAGTATTGTTATCATTGAACCACAAGAAATGATGATAGCAGATAGATTTCAAGATAATTGGACCAGACAAAGTCATGTGCAAATTATCAATGAGAACTTTATTAATTAATGGGGAAATGATGGCATTCAGAACCAAGATATTTTTAAAAATAGATATTAAAAGCTTAAATTGCATTATATTATAATGATTATAAACATTAGACATTTATCACAAAAATTAAGAAGTACGTTGAAAAAAACACTTTTTAGAATTGACATTTCATGATTTGAACAGTCTGTATATCAATATTCCTCAAACCCCAAAATAAAAAAACGACATCATCCTAAGGAAAATGGTAAAAATAATAAAATACGATCAGCACTGCAAATGATAACTAATTTCAAACCCAGACATAAACAAATGTTTGAATCACTGAATGTATCAAAAAACTCAATATATTTCCTATTTTGAAAATAGGATTATATCCACATACTGTGATGGTATTTCTTTTCATATAAGAGACAAAAAACATATATCAATTAATAAGGATTCATAATCACAAAAATTGTTAAGAAGAACTGAGATGGAACACTATAACTAACCTTATTTGTGAAATATTGCCTGCAGTCTAGCGCAGGGGTGGTGAAAATTACATAATTAATCATTCCAACATAACAACTTGTGGTGATATACAAAGATGAACAGAATGAATTAATGTCAGTATAGCAATTTATTAACACTAGAGACACATATGATTGACCAGGATAGCCATTTGTTAATAGTTTTGGAATTCAATATGATCAATCAGATAAATGATAACGTGTTTGATCTTGTATTTAGAATTTATCGAGCAAGGTTCGATTATTTTTTGCGCAATTGCTCGAAAAATCCAATAATTCCAAAACTATAGCCATCTCTTGGAATAATTAATCTAATAGCGATTAGTTTGTGGGATCTATAAACTAAACCTTGAGCTATTTGGGTACATTTTAACCAATTATGTACAACATTTATACCCAAATATACATACAAAACTCAACCGAAACTCAGGAAATGTGTTTCCAAAAAGAAAATCACTCTTCAAATTCCAAGAGATGCGCTGGTGTTTGCTAGGAACACCCCTCACAATCAACCTTGTTAAGTAAACTACAATTGCCAAGGTACTTAAAGACACCCTCTCATGCCCTGCTATGCCTGATCCATTGGATCAAAAACAAAACACTGCCCGCTGTTTCCTTGGCGGCCGGTGATACCAGTGAATACTTGACACAGACCGTCAACTTCTATCTCCGATCAATTCGCCATACCAGTTTATCTACTCATTCAAAATATTAACAGTTTCTTCGCAACCCAATTTTTTTTTACAGCGATGTATTCTATTGTGAAATGATCACTTTGTTTAATTTGCATCCTTTAAATGATACCACTTATTATAGACTTTTGTTCAATTATAAAAATCAGTAATAGTGACTCTATCTTACAAATATTGAACTCCAATGAGTCCCAAAAACCCAAAGAACAAACATATATTGGAATATTATATTGTATGGAATTTTTATTTAAGACAATATTTGTAAGCTCTGTACCATATATATGTTTAGGTAATGCTATCTGGGTCATCTTCATTTTAAATATGAGAATATCTAATATTCATTATTTATTAGGATATATTAGGAAAATACTCTATTTTGGGTTAAATGGAATCCAAAACACTCGAATTTCCCGGTTTTCCAAAATATTATCTTATTTGTCGATTTTTTCCCAATTATTCTCGAAAAAACAGCTCAAACCTACTAAAAAGCAAAACAAAATTACCAAACAAAAGATACTTACTAACACAATTATTTCTATTTCGAGCATTATTATGGTATTATTATTTATTATAAATATTGCCTATTTTGAAAAACTATATAAGGGAAAACAACAATCATCACTATTAAAAGAAGTAGCCAAATTTTTTAAAAATCCCAAAAATTACCCGATTGTGCCTCTATTGTCGTTCAGGTTGAATGATCATGAGATTATTTGCGATGCTGGTTTGGGCAGTAAAAGTGAAAGTACATGTCAAGGAAGGTATTACATTGATGAAAATATTGATATTTCGAACTGTTTCTTCTCAGGATATATATCATTATTTGGATATGGTAGTGTAATATATGTTAATGGTGAATTTTACATAATGAATGTCAATTACTCAATCTTCTATAACTGTGTTTGTTCTAACTGGGGTGGAGCAATATTCTTCTCTTCTTCTAATTCATCTCTCAGAATGATATGTGCTAATAGTTGCTCTGCTTATTCTCTGCATTTTGCTTATCTTCAAGCTTCTCAGGTGAATCAAGTGGAGTATCTATCAGTATCAAATTGCTCTCATACTACATCTGGAAAATGTCCTATTTACTTAAAATCAGGTAATCAGAGAGTTGACAACACAAACAGTTCAATGAACAATGCTGAAAGTTTTGCTGGTATTGGTATCTCTTCTCTATCCTCATTCACAAGCTCACACTGCACTTTCTCAAACAACAAGGTATCTAATAGCACTTGTATATTCTTCGATTCTAGCTCAGGAAAAATATCAATGTCATATGCTAACATTGTTCATAACAACAGTCCATCTGATGGAGTTGTTCTTGTCGAAGGAGGAGGAGCAAGAAAGATGATGTATTGCATATTCAAGAATAATCAAAACATTCTATTCTGTGTTAGAGAAGGTTCTCTTGAAGTGTCTCATTCGTTCATATCTCACTCTGGATCATTCTCTACTTCAATTGCAGTATCAACATCAAATAATAATTCATTCACTAATACAATCACATATCAATTACAATTCTTCAATTCTCTTCATTGTAATGCAGATATTCCTCTTCCACAGAGAACACCTGATCAGTCTCCAACACCAAAGAGTACTCCTGAAGAACCCCCAATGAATACTCCTGAAGAGACTTCAATGAATACAGCCAAAGAAACTCCATATAGATCTTATGATGAATCTAGTGATAACAAATCAAATTCAGTATTCATGTATTCAACTGTTGGTATATTTCTGATCATTATAGTGATGATATACTACATTATTGGAAGTCAAAAGAATGAGAATGATAAACCACTTCTCTAAAGTAAAGTACACCTGAATTAATTTGCTTATGAAACCATTGATTCAAACAAGATTTTTGATGGATTTCTTCTAAACATTTATAGTAACAGAACCGCAATCAGAAAGATTAGACATGATTTTCATGTCAACTATGATATAATTTATGATTTTTTGTCTTCCCATGAGAAATCTTATAGTATTATCACACAAATCAGAAATAAATAATCAAGTTTTACTTGAGAAAATTAGTATTATGGTCATGTACAATCTGAATGTCAAATTCTTCAAGAGGAATTAATTGATTCTGTTATCTTTGAATGGAACAATTTTGATAATGAACCATTTAATCATCTAGTGAGGGGCTTTTAGAAGAGACCCCATCAACTTACTGCGGTTAATGAGAGTCCAATCCAATCATTTTTATGACAATCATGTGATTATATCCCAAAATACCATCATCACCATTTTAACAACAATCCTCGTTCTCTTGGGACCAGTGATGAAGATGAGAAGGATACAAGAACTTGTGAATACAGTTGGAAAGATACAAGATCTTCTTCTTCATTATTTTCCTAATAGGAAAGCTTCCTCTATTAAATTTTGGTGTTCTTTTCTTTGCCGAAAAATCCACATGTTAATTGATATATGTTTCATATAAGAGACAAAAAACATATATCAATTAATAAGGATTCATAATCGCAAAAATTGTTAAGAAGAACTGAGATGGAACACTATAACTAACCTTATTTGTGAAATATTGCCTGCAGTCTAGCGCAGGGGTGGTGAAAATTACATAATTAATCATTCCAACATAACAACTTGTGGTGATATACAAAGATGAACAGAATGAATTAATGTCAGTATAGCAATTTTTTAACACTAAAGACACAAATGATTGCCCAGGATAACCATTTCCAAACAAGGATACATACTCCATTATAGTGGCAGAAACAGCCGAAAAAGAAAACAGCACAGCTGACCCGGTAATAGAATTATTAATTATGCTGACATAGCTAACTAGGCAATCCTTATATGTTGAATAGACATGAAATGGACAACTTTTGATGTTATTTGCAGAATACCCAAAAGAAAAAACAAGGGTATTCTTATACACACTTCCAAAAACAATACCAGAGAAATCGGGACAAGATGATTTTGTGCTGTTAATGCAATTGGCAACAATATTACCTCTGTCAATATGCCCTGGACAACGACCAATTTGCGGAATATATGAAATAGAAGTTTGATTTATCTGATGCGAGCAATTTTCTCCAACAAGAGAATAATATCCAGTCCCATCCCCGTTGCATGAACAATTAACTATATCAACACACTTACAAATAAAACTCTTACATGCACAAACATAAGCTCCTCCGCCAACTGTTCTCGAAAAAAGACCCAAGCTATTCAAAGAAGAGCAAAATTCTAACTTATTGATATTAAAAATTACAGAACTGGCACTATTATTGACAAAAACAGCACCACCGGAATACTGGGAAACAATGTGCCGAAAATAACACATTTCAACAAGGATATCACTCTGCGAAAGAACAAGCTGATAGGTAACAAGCTTAAACATTCTCAGACTGTAGAACGATAGAGCCATAACGATTATGTAAAAAATATTGAAAATAAAGCAGACACTACAGGATATACCCTTTATAGAGGATCGGTGCTTCTTTTCTATTTTTCGTTCTCCTCCCAAGTCTAGTATTACTGTATATAGTTACAATATAGAGAATGACCCTTCCTTTCAGTATTTACCCTTTTTTTCTGATTTTGGTCCTTTGTCTTTACTGCAAATTCACAGATTTGTGAAAATGACTAACAAGATTCTAAACGATCGCAGTGGTCCTGTTGTTTTTTGGTCATCATTTGACACTCAAATGATATCCAATGCAGTTTTGCTTGCTTCAAGCTACCGAGTTATAATGTTTCAAATGCCACCAGAGGAGGCGTATGCTCCATTTACTCATTTAACATTGTATTTGAAACCATATAGAGACGCATCTTCTTTTCCATCTACATATGATTTATCTGTTTTTTCGTGTCTGAGGGGTCTTTATAAAGCAATAGAAAAAGGATGGTACAATTATGAGATGTTCAATGAGGAAGACTGGGCCAAATATGAACAGGTTGAGAATGGGGATATGAACTGGCTTATTCCTGGAAAATTGCTAGCATTTGCATCTCCATATAGCACTAATATTATCAGAGGAGGATGGAAAGTATGTACCCCAATAGACATAGTTCCAGTTTTCCGGGATAAGAAGATTAATCATGTTGTTAGGCTTTGTGAGAAGTTTTATGACGAAAAAGCTTTTATTGAGAATGGGTTTAATCATACAGAGTTATTCTTTATTGATGGCTCAGTCCCACCTAAAGATATAGTGACCGAATGGCTGAAGATAGCCGAAGGGGAATCAGTTATTGCACTTCATTGCAAAGCAGGACTTGGTAGAACGTATGTTTTTTATATTTAGGTGCTAACACACAGAGGTACATTGGCTGCATGTCATATGATCAAATCTTATGGATTTAATGGACACGAAGCAATAGGATGGATTAGGATTTGTAGACCTGGTAGTATTATAGGACCACAACAGAAGTTTGTCATCAGATTTTATGAAACGCGATGTGGAGATTCTAATAATATCCCCCCTTTGCCGCAAAGAACAGTTCATACTCCTACAAAACAACTTAGAGCTGCTATCGATCCACATAATCATCCCACCACACCTCCTCAAAACCAGAAACAACATGTAACTCCAAGGAGATCATCTGTATGTATGACACCATCTCTTCAGGTTACAGCTATTCCCCTAACACCTAAAGTTCCACAGCCTAGGAAGTATCATAGAACAAGTTCCAGGCAAACAGAAACTCCAAAATAGTGTGGTAAAAGAAAAAGGTGCAAGGTTATATGTATCAGAGCGATCAATAAATATATCAGTTTCATCTAATTAAAGCATTATAAGAAGGTGAGCATCTATTTTGAATGCGGGGGGAAAAAATTACACGGATGATTTCCAAAGAAAATCTTCATTATCTGTGCTTAATGATGATTCAGAATGATTCATGAAAGGTAATTTGTTTCGGAATAAATAAATGGAGAAAATAAATCCAATTGTCAGAACAATACATATAATAATCCATTGTTCTGATAATGATCCCTGTTGAAAATCTTGAGAAGAAACAGTAGGAAGAGTTATACTAGCGTTACAATAATATGAATAAAAAAATTCTATTTGATAAGTGATTCTATTAGCAAATGAATTATTATTTGATGTTAGTACAGACAAAAATCTAGAGAATGATCCAGAGTGAGATATGAAAGAATGAACCACTTCAAGAAAACCTTGATTTACACAGAATAAAGAGTCATGATTATTTTGGAATATGCAATACATCATTCTTGTTGATTCTGGTCCAAAGACAGATACAATTCCAAGAGATGGACTGTAGTTATGTACAATGTTAGCATATGACATTGATATTATTCCTAAGCTAGGACAGAAGCCTATGCAAATGCCATGAGATACATTGTTGTTTGAGAAAGTACAGTATGAGCTTGTGGATGTGGATTGGGTTTCGAAAAAAATACCAGAACTTTGATAAGCATTGTTCATTGAACTGTTTGTGTTATCAACTCTCAGTTTATTAGAGAATAAGAAAATAGATTCAAGATGAGATGTACTATAAGAGCTATTTGATAAAGATAGTAACTCCACTTGAATCAACTGAGATGCTTTAATAAAAGCAAAATGATCTGAAAAAGCAGAGTTACCATTAGCACAAATCATTTTGAGTGATGAATTAGAAGAATAGAAGTATATTGCTCCTCCACATGAGGAACAAACACAGTTATAGAACATTGAGTAATTGATGTTCATTGAGTAAGATTCACCATTAGCATATATTACACCACCATCTCCAGAATAAATAGAAAATCTTGAGAAGAAACAGTGGGAAATATTGATACTTTTATTCACATAGGACCTTCCTTGATCTATATTTTCACTTTCACATCCAAAACTAACGTCCCAAATAATTCCGTTATCAAATAACCATAATAGGGGCACAATAGAGGGATTTTTGTTTTTTTCCAAATAATTGGCTATAGTATTCATGGAATCTACATGGTTCTTTTGCATATCCACAAAAATCAAAACTAATGATAATGTTCTCACAAAGATCGAAATCGATGCAATAATAAGGGTATAAAACCTATTCGTTTGGTCATATTGTTTAGTTTTTTTGTGTCTTATTTTAGTGAACATCTGTAAATACACAAGAACTTATTTGTTCGAAAAAAAGAGAATTTCCCGAATTCATCTATCTAAACTCTCTTTTAATAATAAAGGAGAAATCTAAAAGTGTCAAATGATTAACATAATGACACTAAAGATTATTATTACTGGATTTGGTCCCTTTGGGTCCATCAAAGAAAACCCTTCGTCTGTCCTAGGCGAAAATTTGGCCAAAACTCTTGTTTCAATGGGATATTCAGCCCAATTTGTACAAAGGAGAACCGCGATCAAAGATTGCCAAGACTTTTATGATAAATTGGCTGAAGATGATTGCGTAGTGATACACATTGGAGTTAATAGTGGAGTAAGTCGCATTAATGTTGAATTTCAAGGATTTAACGAAGCATCATTTTCGATTCCAGACGCTGATGGAGCTCAGCCAATGCATGAAAAAATTGTCGATGATTATCCATATCAGTTTTTATTCAAGAATAAGCTGGATCTCGATTCTATTGTTGAAAAAATGAGTGATTCTCTTGATGCTTCATTTAGTGCTGGAAGGTATATATGCAACTATATGTACTTTTTAGGGCTTTCAAATGTTGGAAGGAAATCCAGGGGTACTGTTTTCATTCATATTCCAATGTTCGAAACACTCCCTCTTGAGAAGCAGTTGAAAACAATGGTTGATTTCACTGGACATTTTGTTGAGACTGTTCAATAAAACTAGTAATTGGGATTATTGTTTATTCATTGAGTTTTGTATGGAGAAAGAGGTGGAAGGAGGCCGTTAACACCAATTTTATATGCTATATAAAACCCAAGAACACAGGTAATAATTACAGATGCAATAAACACAATTCTGTCGAAAGTGGATTGTTGAACACCAAATAGAACAGATATACTCTTTCTTGTATCTTTTTTAACAATAACTCTCATTCGATCACCAGTTGGAATGTGCTCAAGGGTAATATAGCCTTCATTCTTAAATATGTGGAAATCGGCCTTAATTTCGATGCCCTTCTTTTTCACAAACATAACTGATAACCCAAGAGACTTTTCAACGGAGACATCTGATTCTGATGGTTTTATTGGAATGACTGCATAAGGGTTTCTGGGTGACAAAGTAATGGTAATATCATGAGATGGAATACCCCATATATCCGATTTATATTGGATTTCGAAATTACCAACAGCTTCGATCATTGCGGTGGTACTATGTGCTTTTACATTCAGATGAATCTTCTTAGGACATAATCGTCTTTCAAAAAGCTCCACTATACAATATGAGCTCTGATTGATTGATTGATATTGAACTCTACCACATTCTGGAGCATCCCATTCACACCAATATTTAAGATCATTTGGATATCTGATTGTTTTCATGTTTGACTCGCTTGTTGACACAATTGGTGATATAGAATATACACGCATTGGATCAATTTCAGAAATCGAAACACCATCATACTCAACAACTTGAAGGGTGGTATAAACGGAGGGATTGCAATAAATACTAGATCTCCCTCTTCTCAAACCTTTTGCTAAACCACCATTCGATATTGATGCAATTCGATCATTTGTAGAATACCAAGATTGCCTAGTGGAGCCACAACTGAAATCAATTGATGCTCCTTTGATAATCACTGGATTTTGAGGATGAATTAGTTGAGATGGATACAAAAGGGTTAAATCCTGAATTGAGTAGTATTCAGTATGAGCATTAACTTGAACGTAGGTTCTCTCTTTAATATCAAACGAGAATGAGTCACTTGGAGACACAGAATGAATCGATGTTTCATTGAAAGAAAACAGGACTCCAACACATGATGTATACTGTTGCCCATTTTTATCCAATAGGATTGGCCGTATAATGGAAGATGATTCAACCTTCAAGAAAATTGAAGAAGGTATTGATGATATTATGGTAGCTGAAATCAATTGGTCAGCATATCTGGCATAAACTACATACTCACCTATCTCAGTAATCAATAAAGTCCCATTTTCATCAATTGTGGCCATGTTTTTCTTTGAGCATTCAAGCGGTTTAACAAAATAGTCACAAGCAACATTATTCTCAACAGAAACAGAATACTCTGATCCCACAGGGATTCTAATAAGATTTGGTGTCTTCCATTTCAAAACAGGATCGACATTAATTTCGAGAGTTTTGGTTAGATTCTGAATACTTGCAGTAACAACAATAATGCCACTTTGTTCTGCATAAAGTATGAGACTATTATCAAACAATTTCTCCCAGTTATCGTTGTTACAAATAGTCCATTGGATCTTATTTGGTGGCATTAATCCAATATCTGTAAGAACTTCGGGTCGAATCCGGATAATGCTGCCAACATATGGATTTTCTACGCTTTGATGTAAAATCAGTTCGACAGCTTCCATTACATGAACATTTACAGATGGCTTTCCGAGAGTTGGCTTAAATGGATCTGATGCAGTAATAACAACATCTCCTGAAGACAAAGCTATGATCTCCAAATTGTTATTAGTTGATACAATTGAGGAATTACTTGATGCTAATACAACATCATTAAGACTTTGGGTACCCCCTCTAACTTCTAAAAATCTATTCTCTCCAACAAACATATAGATCGTATCATTATTAGCAAACATTAATCTATCTATTATATCAACAAAGTGGGTTGCCCTGATATTATCAGCAGAAATAATTATTGCTATCCTTCCTGTTGATGTAGGAGTGAGTTCCCATTCATTATTGAAAGTATTGTGAAGACCATTTGTTTCTGTTGTCCAATTTATAGTCTGAAGTGATGAATGAGTGATTTCATTTCCCTTAATTGAGAGAACTCTTGTCTTGAATACTATACTCTCATCAACTAATCCATAAGAAGGTCCATCTATTTCAAGATAATATGGAATTTCAGTGATTACTGTAATCAATTTATAATACTCGGGTATGCAAATATCGCTTAAGTATACATTTCTCTCGGGAATATCCATCGGATAGAAAATCACAGTATCGCGATCAAGATCGATTCTATCTCCCTTGATTTGGTAAATTCCAGATCCTCCTTGTATTGTTACATTTGCACCATGTTTCATATAACGATAAAGAGTGATCTGGGAATCAATAGAAATATTAAATACAGGTTCAATTATAATTGATGACTCGGGAGTAACTGGCGATGAGAAATGTATTGTTGTAACCTCGTTAATGGGTTCAGTAAGGGGTATTTTCTTGACACCACTTTCTGATGATGCATAAAACTGCATTTCAGGATGAGAAAATACACCTAGACTCTTCCCTTTTTGAGAATATGCAAGTAACTCGAATTGAGGCATATGTTTTGCAGGAATTCTCAAAACGTTGGCTTGATCAAGAGGGTTAAGCATTGTTTTTGGAACAAGGTTACAACCATTTTTATCCAATGAAAGTGGATCTGTTACAACAATAACAATCTTTGAAATCGAATCAAATAATACTTTGAATGAAGCTATTGCTTTGATTGGCTCTGGATTGATATCAGAAGGCTCGTTTTGAACATTTAGGGTACATATACCTTCATACTCTTCTTCTAATACAATTTTTGACTGTCCATTGACTCTAACATTCATTGATCCACAAACAACAGTGTGAACAGGGGGATTCATTCCAGGCCATTGAAGAGGTCCGCCAGCCTTATACATATCCATTTCTTGTTTTGTGATCCCGGTTATCATATTTGTCGTCCTTAATGGTTCAAAAACAGCAACAATAATCTTTCGAGACACGGTATCGACCCTAATGGATAAATTGGTAAATCCTGAAGACTTTCCAACAAGGTCTGTACCAATAATAGCTTTATTTTCGATGTCCAAGTGGCTTACACCAATATAATCAAACTTCTTCCCATTAACAGAATATGCTTGATATGTATATGTCAATTTTTCGCCAATATAGAGTTCTCGTCTAGGGAAGTCAATCTCGAGACTACCAATTTGATCAACACATATCTCTAATTTTGTGGAAAAAATTGGAATCTTCAAATCTTGAACTGTTATGGTAGCAAACCCAATATTCTTAGAATCTATAATTTTTGGATAGCTCGAAGACATTGTGACTACAGATGAATTGTCTAATGACCAATCAAAGAATCCTGATCCTCCCTTTAAAACTGGACTGAAACCAATATGACCAACCGGTATTACAACTGAGTTATTCAAGAAATATGGAGGTTCACAAACATAAACAGTGAAAACGATGGAAATATTATATGCAATTGCTTCAATTTCATGGATTCCTACTGAGGAATAATCGCCATTGATTTTGTCCCAGTGAATCACATCGGGTTTTACCATTTTCACACCATTCTTTGAGAAAAATTCAACAGAATCAAAAGATGGTTTGGATCCAAGTGGTATCCATTGATCTGGAATCTCACCACGAGCTGGATTTGATACTTCAATATGCATATAACACTTATTCAATGGCATTAGTTGATCAATAACCATCAAATTAGTAATACCAACATTATGTGCTGTTATGATAGCGGATTGTGTGACAGAAGCTATACTTTCATTATATGAAGAAAAGCGATATAATTCCTTTGGCAAGGAAATAGGAGAATCACACTTATCCATTCTTTTGGATTTTTCATGTCCATATTTTGAGCATAGAGAAACAGTGAAGTTTTGGTGTGGAAATAGAGAAATAAAATCTGGAAATAGATAAATGGGATGGACAACATCAAGATTAATAATTGTGGAATTGATCTTTCCGTTGATCACTGCCATCAATGGTTTCTTTCCAATGATCAAACCTTGAAGAAGAATCTCATGTGGAGGAAGCCCGTTTGAATATGTCGGCGATAAATCGGTTTCGTTGAGAGGAACTTGCCTTATTTCGGTTCTGTTAAACACCCACTCAATATCGTAGCTGCTTATCGATGAAAATGTGTTTCCTTTCTTATCAAATGCATGAAGGGTAAATAAATCAATAGAAGAATTTGCATATAAAACACGAGATGTAGTAGCAATCTCTGCATGGTCAATTCTATCAATATAAACAGTTACTTCAACTGTTTCTTCATTATCTTTGGAAACAAAAACTTGAACTGCTTCACTATGGGGGCCTTCATACATAACTTTAATTATGACAGAGCTGCTATCTCTTGTACCAGGTAAGGATTCCAGAGAAATCAGATGACTATTTGGAGTAGAAAATTTGCAATTACGAGAATACGCTGTAAGTGTAAAGTTAGGAGGAACTGCTTTTTCCCTCTTAAATGGAAGCCTGATACTAATGGCCGATACTTTTAAGGATGAAAAGCTCAGGGCTGCAAAGAGAAACGTTAACATAAAATAAAAACGGTTGGATAAGATATCAGGTTTATTCTTCATCAGCAATAAGCCTCAAAAGCACATGTTCTAGGGCTTCTGCGGTCACGTTGATTGAATCAATTTGGAATTCTAGGAGTTTTGAGTTGATGCTTTCGAGTGTTGTTACTACACGATCATCAACAGGTATAAGAATACTATCTGTTCTTTCACCATCTTTGACTGCTTCAGGTATGTCAACTTGAACAAATTTAAGAAGAGCATCAACATTGGCATTTTGACCAAGAGCTGCAATACGATATCCACAATTATATGCTCGGCGAAGTTCACTTGATGTTCCTGTGAACACAAGGTTTCCGGCTTTCATGACAAAAATCCTGCTGCTGACTGATTCAGCCTCTTCAAGCGAATGGGTTGATACAAATGATGTAGTATCCCTGAACTGACTCAATGATTTCCAAATAGTTTGACGAGTTGAAACATCAATACCTGCTGTGGGTTCATCAAGAATAACAATTGGAGGTGATCCGATGAAAGCCAGAGAAATACAAAGTTTTCTCTTTTGTCCTCCTGATAATGATCCTGCTTGAGAATTCAATGAGCTGGCGAAATCTAATGATGATACAAGGGTTTGAATCTGTGATGACAATAAATCATCCGAGGCGCCTCTGATCTTTCCGAAAAACCGAAGATGGTCATATACTGACAGGGTTGGGAAGAAAACATTTTCTTGGAAACATATTCCAATATAGTTTTGCATTTCAGAAAACCCTGTATCAATAAGCTGGCCCGATAAATATAAATCACCAGAATCACAATCAATAGTACCGGTCATTGAATTTATAAGAGTGGATTTACCACACCCATTTGGACCGATTAAAACAATTACTTCACCATCCTGTACATCGAAAGAAACCTCATTTAAGGCTCTAGTTAAAAATGTTCCATGATAAGTTTTGGTAATTTTATCAATCTTGATAAGTGGTTGTTCAAGTGAACTCAAATTGCTCTCAGAAATGTTCTTCTTTATTCCAAAAAGACGCTTCCAATATTGGGATTTGAATATATTTGTCCATCCGATTGGTGGGACACCGGCTGGGCGAGGGTTGAATAGTAAACACACCAAAAAGAGAAATAGATAAAATAGAATGGTATAAACAGAATACCAAATGATTGTACCGGTTTCTATTAACAAGCCACTGTTAATTAAATCCCAATTCATAGTTCGTCTCATATAAATTGAAAACTCGATATTTTGATAAAAAAGATACGTGGAAAACTGCGGGAAAAAGAAAACAAGGGTTTTGATCGTTGATTTGTTAGTTTTATGAGAGAATCCAATTGTTTCAGATACAGGAACAAATATTGCTGCAACAAAGCATAAAATGGATACATATTTGAAATAATTAGATTTTGGAATCAACGAAACAAAGAACACCAAAAAGAAATAAATAGACAAGTTATGTAGTAAAGTATAGACTAAAACTAAAGTTAGAGATGTATTCTTTGTTGCTTTGCAAAGATTGATCATTAAAGCAATACCAATTGATTGAGGTAAAATAAATAATAAATCAGACAAAAACATTGTTAGCCAAAGAGATAATTCTCTTGCTCCTGATATTGTCAGTAAAAGGAATAACTTAAGTTCCCTTAATTCTATCATCTGAAGTGTCGACCTTAATAGCAAACATACAATGGATAAACTCAATAGCATTGCATAATTAGCTCCATTGATATCATCTGATCTTCCAGGCTTGGAATAGTCTCCGGATTCTGCATTAAACTCAACGTTGTTTCCCATATAACTCAAAGTTAAATCCATAAGATAAGAAGAGAACCTATCAGAACTAACATAATAACTATTCGATACTTCAATTGTAGGATTCAAATTCTTCAAATTGCTAGCAACATTATCATCGAATACAAATGTGAGGAACGGATTCTTATAGTTAGCCAAAAAATTACGAAGCTCGGTTCTTGATGCAAAATATCTTGGAGTATTGTTCACAGGAAATAAAAGATTATTAGCCAAATACTCAGTATATGTGTTTTTTGGCATCATACCAACACTGTTATTATAGGAATAGTAAAAAAGAAATTGAGGATCTAATTCAGTAACGTTGGAGAATTCGGGGCTAGTATATGGTGTAACTGTCCATGGACTTGATCTATCAAACAGCCTAATAAAGTAAATCCACCCTAGTGAAAGAATAATATATACCCAAAAAGCAATTGTCTTCATTCTCATTTTAAGAACAATTTGTAAAAAATTCCATATAATGGAAGTTTGGCTACGCGTGATCAGCCTGCGCTTATTACCAATCAATTCATGATTGTTGACTTCAGACATTGTTTCCATTTAGAATAATGAATAGAAAAATTGCTATCAATTCAGAATATTTTACATAACGATTAGTTTTCATTCAATATATCGAACATCTTATTGAAAAATGTAATTATCGAAGATAAAACAGTTAAAGTAATTTTGCCCTGATCATGTTCATTTTGTATGATTATAATTTACTACAAGGAACGAGAAATAATTGAAACCTTCCATTAAAGTTTAAAATTGGTGTGGGAGGGTTAAAAGAAAATTCCATTCAATCAACTTTTAGTCAGCGGAAACTCCCTATGTTTGATACACTTGTTTTGATTATTCAAATCCTAAATCAAAAACAAGTGGAAGAAAAATGGGGAAAACAAACTTTTCACTTGGATAGGCATTGGTATTTCCAAATAAACATTCTGTAGGTTGAGGGAAGAGTGTTTGACAAGGAGAAAGGTTTTCTTTTCCATCAACTGGATGGCAATAATATGTTCGGAAATGAGAAATATTATGGGTCGCTGTTTGGGTTGTTATTGTGACAAACCCGAAGATATGACCGGATGCAACACTTGATATATGTTGAATAAAGCAATTTGTCAACGTTATTCCAGGTGATGTTGAAGCCAATAAAATTCCATAGTTCTCCATGAAAATACAATTCATTATATGCATCATATAGGCAATATAATTAGCAGTTATAACTGCGGTATTTGGTGATGGACTATTATTTCCATAAACATTAGAGAATTGCATAGATGAATTAGTACATGATTGCATGTATAGGCTATATGCACCTATTGCATTGTTTTCTCGAATAGTACAAAAAGAAATCGATACATTCACACAGTTTATGCAATAAAATGAGGAATACTGATATAAAATGTTTTTTGATGCATTTGTATATGAGAAATTTTGTTTTCCTCCATGATGATATGATAATCCATACCGTGTGATAATTGAATCCGGTGCACATTGAGTCAATGAGACACCTAAAACTGTGGATGTGAACTTTTCAATTATAACCTTGAACACCTGTCCAATTTCTGAACCCTCCAGAAAACACCTCGAAAAACTAGAATTTGCAAAAACTATTCTTCCATTTGGGATTTAGGCAAAAACAGCCCCTGGAAGTATTCCCGAAGAAATATTATGAAACATACAGTATTCAACACTCACATTAATATCATTTCTTGTCGAAAAATATATCGCAGGCTGGTAGAAGTAACCAATATAAGTATTATCAACATAGTACAATCCCGAAACAGGACTAAGGGTTCCTTGGAAATTAGAAATTTCTCTTATTGGATTTATTCCAAAATAATCAGAGAAATGGTTTAAAAAAAGTGTTGGTCATAGTAATTTGGGCTCAGCACAAGGAGAGGCCAAAGCATTATGACAAATTTTCGAAAACACACAAATTGAATGATAGTGTTAAGACACAAAAAAATTTCTATCAAATTCTAGAAGAAGTAGATGAAAATTCTACATCTCAATACTAGGACGGCATTGGTACTGGTATACATTCGGTGTTTTCTGGGGAGAGTTTTTGGAGAGGAGAATGGTTTTCACAACTATCAAATTGATTATTAATTGGATTTCTGAAGTGAGAACAGTTTGGAGGAAAACCGAGCTGTTATTGGTTAAACAACTCCATTAATGATACCTAATATTCTTAATCAATGTTACCGAATATCTCAAATACAGCAATTCCTACTCTTGTGAATAGGGTATTCTTTTAAAACAAAGGTGATATGGAAAATCTGGTGTATTGGATATTCTCAAAGAAATAAATGGTTTTTATTTACCAGTTTTTTACAGGTGTTGATCCCCTTAGATTTGGATGGAAGTGATGGTTTTCGTCGAATATTTGGTATAGTGTGAATAATAGGTGAAGAGATTCAACCATATTTCCTTTAACAGGAATATCAAGCATTGCACAAATAACCTTGGCATATTCTTCCAATGAAAGATCAACATCGGAAGGAGGCACTGGGATTGACGAAAGAGCCTTTTCAAGTTCCTCAGGCCATTCTGCCATAAGTTCTTCAAGATCGGGCATTTGGCTACTATATACCATTGATGGGGCAGGCCTATTTCTACACATTTCTTCATATGATTCAAGAAAAGTATCTAGTGCTTTTTGATTATGTTCTAAATCTTTAATAAAACCAACATATCCATCTCCTTCATTTCCTGTAACTATTCCGTATTTTTCTCTTAACTGCATTTTCATAATTTGTGGATCAGAACAACCAATTGTTGGTTCATCTAATATAACAAGACCCAATTGTTCAGTTTCCTCATCAGGTCTAGGAATCTTAATAAATGCATCTATCGATCCAATTGCAGGTATTAAATCAGATAAAAATGGTTTGAAATGAGGCGATAGCTCAATAGGCTGGGGTTTAAACTCAGAAATTAATCCAAAAAGCTTAGCAAGCTCTGGATTAGATACACCTGTTGAAGGAAAATAGGCATTATTGGGTCTGGGTGAGAAATTTCCAGGACTTGCACCAGGGCTATTGTTATAAAGGTCATCATTATATGTTTTTATGGGAATATTATTCTTAAGATCATAATTATCTAAGCCGACCTTTCGACCGTTTCCAAACATTGGTCTTGGGCTTGATGCACCATCGCTCATTGAATCGCTATCATTATCTAATTGAATAACTTGATCATACGGAGAGTTATCAAGTATTGTTGGTATCTGATTGTGCCCCATTAGTAGCTGGTCATTTTTAGATAGTTCCATTATCCGTTATGAATTTCAAACCACTTTAATCGTCGTTAACAACAAAAACTCATTAAAGAAGGTTTTTTTGTGGATATTGGGTCTGTTTGGGGTGCATAATAAATTCTCCTGAAGAAAAAAAGTTGTAAATGCGAGAACCCTCTGTGATTTTTATTAGTACAGAACAACATGGGTGTTGTGTTGTAGTTAATCTACCTAATAGGAATGATACCCAAATAATATGGTTTGACCAACAAAGGGGATATCCATCTTTTTCCGGTGTAATTGGTTATGATTTATTCGAATCCCAAGCTGAAGCATTGGATTGGCTACAAAAAAATTACATTATGAAATCTAAATACAATGGTTATATGATTGGAGGGATTTTTTCTATTGGAAATGTCACACAAGTATTAATTGTTACAAATGTAGCATCTGCAGGGAAGTTACTCGGAAAACACGATGTTTTAATGGTCAATAAGTCAATTATGCTCTCAGTCAATACTGTTGTTCCAAACGCAAATGAAATGAGAACTATTTCGCAAATTCATTCCATGGGGCTGACAAATAATTGCTTTTTATGCCACACATACGATTTAAGCTGCCCATTTTCAATGGATCACGATAGTAACAATGTTTGGAATATGTACATGCAGAAACCCTTTGATTTCATGAACCTGGGTAAGATTTGTCCAGATCTCATTCTTGGTTCTTTTAGTACACTTAAGTATGGAGAGTATAATCTCTATTATATTACTAGAATAGATTCCGAAGGTTGTGGTCCAGTATCTGTAACCCGTGGTTTGTTTCAAAATGGATCACTCGGTAACTTTGCAATTGTTGAGTTTTTGATATCATATCGATGTGATGTTGGAATTAGGGTTTTTTCGTATATTATATCCCGTGGAACGACTCCTATTGGGTTTAGTCCTGGAAAAAGGGGACCATCTGAGATGCCATATACAAATTTACCTACCTTTATTCTTTCGCTTAAAAGTAGGTTTCGGTTTGATGAAACCTATCTTTATGATCTGGGACATTCGGGTTGTGAGTTTGATAATGGAATTGATAATGCTCTTAAACAATCCATTTCATTCTTAGGGAATGGTTTCCCACTTAGGTTAATACAATTCGATTATGATTGTAATAGGAATGAAAAAGGTGTTTCCAAGACTATTGATAAGTTATTCATATATATCCAAGAAAGCTTGGCTTCATTTGATCCTACATCTTTGTTTGTATTCAATGATAAAATTAAAGTACTATCTCGACAAAAAAAGTGTTTACTAATGACATCGTTGAATGGTGCTGATCGAAATAATATAGGAGTGTGCTTAAGTTCAATTAATGTGTTCATAAAACTTTGTATTCTGTCTGGTATAATATCTAATAGTACAAAAAATACTTCTCAATTTGGTTTTTTACCCCAAGAAGTCAGGAAATTTTTGCTTGATTCTTCAATAAATCATGGGAATATTATATCCATTTTATCAACGGGCACACACTCTCTTTCTATAAATGATATGTCTTCTTTTTCAAAGGAATTCACTCTAGAGAAACTCCATGTTCAAGAAAATTTGCATAATAGGAAGCAGCGATCGCTTGAAGATGCTTTAAGGTATCGAAATTATCAATTTCTGAGAGGATCTGTCAACAAAATAACCTCTTCATTTCCAGGTGTTGGGTCTCTCATCAGATGCGTTTCAGATTTTCCAGGAGCCAAAGTATTGAATAACCAATATCTTAATCAGCTGATCAGTAGAAGTTTCAATATTATTAATGTGAACATAGCAGATATGCCAATTGTTATTCAATTAAGTGAACCGTCATTAATAACTGAGATATCTATACTCATTGGTCCATATTCTGAAAAGCTTTCATATCCATCCTGCCTTAATATTTATGGGGGTGCATATCTTAACTTACTTTTTCCAATATTGGAAGGTTGTGCTCTTCCCATAAATGATACACAAGAGATTATTCGGCATCAAGTACCAATTGAACAGTTATATAATTTTTCGCATTCTTTGAATAGATACTCTCCTGTTAGGTTTTTAGTTTTTGAGTTTTTGAATCCAAATCGAGTTTTTTCTATTGGAAATATTCGTGTTTATGGTACTACTCTTAAGGAAGAAAAGATAGTAATTACAAACTTAGTTCAGAACAACCCTGTATCTGAGTTTTATGGAAACTATTCAATTGAGAATACACTATTGTGGGAAGAGAATCGTCTGAGAAATCGGATGTCTCTTGATGAATACTTTCACTACATAACCACATTAGAAATGAATCCTGGTGATTTTATTATTGAGAAAGCAATGGAACCGAAATCTAGTCTAATAGATAATTCGTCACAGAAGCTCCTATGTACTTCATGCCAAAATCTTGCAACATTTCAATGTGGGATGTGTCGAAAGTATTTTTGTTCAAAATGTAATGGAAGCAGATTATCACCTGATGTTGCCTCAGATCCAAAAGCGACCACTCGATTGTGTGATCTTTGTCAAGTACGTAAATTTTCCTTATTGACCAGTATCGCACATTTGAAAAGTATTAATTTAACTTTGAGTGTGTATAGTTATCCCTTTATTAATAATATATCTGGATCATTTAAAATTGGGACTCTTTGTTCTTCATTTTGCAAGCAAACATTACCATTCACATTGATTAGTCAGGTACCAGTTGGAAAGAATAATGTCATAGCAGAGTCAATCTTTTCCGAATCTCTTAATGATTACATCCCCAAAGAGAATTATATTCTTTTTGATGTATCATTTCATCAGGAATCGATCATTGAAGAAATTGAAGTTGTGGCATCTGAGATGTTTGATATTTTGATTCCTGAAGCAGAATTATCCGAGAGGGTTTATCCACCAGGTTGCATTATCCCATTTAACAAACAATGCAGAACACTCTCTTTTGCTGCTGTAGGGTTAATCTCAATACGAAACATTTCTTTTAAAGGCCGCCCGGTTCAGTTTTTAACTGCTCAATACCCACAGATCTCGAGTTATGAACCAGAAACCAGAGTATATCAGACAAAAGCAAAGCATGATCTAAAACAGAAAAACTCAGTTGTGCAGTTTCCTCTTCAGATGAAAGTATGCGGGCTTTATTTTACCGAGTTTAAAGGTGTAGACGCCATTTTCATCACAATATTCTCGGGGAAAGAATCGGCATACCACCGAATCGTCATGCCATCAAACTGCACAACAAGTTTCCGACTAATGTTTCCTTCAGTATACCCATGTGAAACGCTCACAGTGTGGTATACTGAAACAAATGACTCGTTTTCAATGCCAGTTATTAATAATGTGATAATATCCACTAAATAGTGTAAAATAAATATTTATTCATCAAATATAAATGGTTTTTTCATAGATTGACGTGTTGGAAAAGGGGTAACATTATTCATTGATGGAAACGGCGTGGAAACAATTACAGAGCGGAATTCCAATTTTTCCTTTTGGGGTAACCGAGGAAGTGCATCAATCCGTATCGGGTTACCCTCTGGATCAATCTTATCCGCAATTTTCAACAATACCCCATTAAAAAACTTTCGATTGACATAATATGTGAGGAAAAAAATAAGAAGAACAAGCAGGATATAAAAAAGAACCTGGAGAAAAACCTTCTGCATAGCTGTTTTTACCCCTGAATGGCTAAACTGATGACTGACGAATTCACGCGCCACATTCTCGGGAACATTATTGCTAAAGTTGCTAAGGAGCTTGGATTCACTACTGTTACGGAGTCAGTTCTCTCTATTTTAACAGATGTTGTTATTGATCGAGTTAATAAAATTGGCCAGAGGGCCTCAGCGATTTCAGCCCACGGCGGGAGAACTGATACACATGGAATGGATTTGTTTAATGCTTTATATATGTTTAACGAAACCCCCGAATCTCTTGCTCGATTTGTTAATTCCACTTCATTTCCAAGTTTCGATTTTCTTGTTGATCCCTATCCGATTCCGATTCAGCCCAATTTTTATGAAGATAGGATGCAAAATACAGCAAATAATACGCCTATTGAAAATAAACCAATGTTTCCATTCAGAAGCTATCTCAAGCCGAAATGCAATGATATGGCGAGCTCCCATATTCCTGAATTCTATCCAAAAATGCCAGAATCTTATACACTTCAATATATTCCTAATGCTAACAACGAGAACTCTGGTGGAGCCTCTAACAAGGATGATTCCACTTTCGATGAGGATCAATCGAAGCTTAAGATAGCTTTGAGCTCATTGCTCAGCAAAACAATGGTTGAAGATGATCAACAAGTAATGATAGATAACAATTTAATTGGTCTCATTAATGATCAGATAATTGCCAAACCTTCACCAATTATTCAACAGAATGTAGTGCTTATTGACAGCAATAGACCGACAATGGATCCTGAGAACATTGTAATATCTATCAAAGAAGATTCTGAGGAAGGTAGGGATGTTAAATCATATATACGTATGTTAACAACGCAACATAAATCAGATGCAATCGGAAAAACAGTAAATAAAAATTAGCTATTTACTTGAAGTAGAAATCAAGCATCTTTTGGAATGCGGTAGCTATTGTTGGGCTGGTTCCTTTGACGTTAATATTGATTTGGCCATTTTCTTCATAGAAACGAACTAAGAACCCATGAATACCATTTTCGCATTTGACAGAACCTGCTCCACAAGCATTATTTGCAGGAACATTGAGTTGAAGTACAGAAACATGGAACAATCCAGTCAATAATATTCTCATTTGCTGTGGAATATCAGCTCCTATCTGGGCTTGGAATTTGGCAAAAGCATTTTGGTTGTTGGCTGTAATGGATCCCCATCTTTGGAAATAAGTGGCATGATCCATTTGAAGTGGGCTAGCAAATTTACTCATTGGACATGGAAGTTGAAGAGTCTCAGTAACATCACTGATTCCTCTATAACGCAAAACATATGGTGGTGAATCATAAAATGGTTCAACAGGAGTGATTGCAAACTGGTATTGTGGACTTTCACCTGGCTGAATAATACTGGGTCCTGGTTTTGATTGAACTCGAATTGATGGATATGGTGGGATGTGAACCGTAACATTAGATATGGGATTAGAATACTTGTTGGAAATAGTAAATGTATATATCACTATGCCATTTGAATTGGTATTGATTCCGAGATTGAGAATAATGCATTCATCTTCAAATACAGCCCCTGAGTCAACTGTTAGGAATCTCTTTAAAGCCGATGATTTATAGTCTTGTATTGCTGGGGTCGCACCAAACATGTTTTGCTTCTGAGGCTGAGCAAATGATGTCGGACCAAGTAAATCATCAAGGGGTAATATCTCATTGGATTGGTTGACTTTTTGGGGTGCTGCCACAGGTTTAGAAACCATCTCTAGAAGATCATCAGATGATTCTTGACGTTGAACAGGTGGCTGCTGAGGAGGAGCAATCTTGGATGGCATTCTTGTAACAAAATTGGATTCATCAGTATCCTCATCAGAAACATCAGTTGTTTTATGTTGAGCTTGATCTTGGTTATCTTCTTCTTCGACCTCTTTGCCTTCAAGTTGTTCATCTTGTATCTTCTTCAGAATAGAAGATAAAGCTTTTTGAAGGGGAGGCGATGGTTTAAAGACTTCTCCGACAGCATTTTGATATCCATGCAAAATAGTAGAATACTCAATCGCTCTTTGCTGAATATCAATATTTTGATTTGACTTCAAACTATTGAAGAATTCAACTATACGTCCCTGGTGATTGGGATTCTTTGCTGCAATTTTGGCTAAGGCACTCATTATTATTCCACGGGCAGGATCTTCTGCGGATTTAAATCTGGTAATTAATTGATCAATCATTTCTTCTGCATCAACTTCCATTAAATGAGAATAATCACCAACAAGCTGTGAAGCCAAACAAACAAGCCTATTATGTGGAGTACCAACCAATGAGTTGAAAGTGGTTTTGGCAGCATATCTTTGAAGATCTTTGTTATTTGACACAACTTGAACAACTCTATACCAGATTCCATCATTGCACTCATCACCAGCAAGACTAATTAGTTGGATTACAACATCAACAAACCAAGCAGGGTCTTGAGCATATTGTTCGGCAAGAACTGCAATCTTGAGACACAAAGGCTCTCTCATAGAAATATCTGCAAATTTCAGGTAATTCAAAAGCTCTTTTACGATCTCTTCAGAGCTATCATGATCACAAATTGCATATAATAGAGAAAGTGTCCTTCTCCTTATTGAGCTATCGGGATCTCTCAAAGCAATATAAAGTGTTTCACGGTGTTTTGCAATATTCGATTTATATCGACTATCAACAAGAACCAGTCTTGTGAGAGTTTCTATTGCCATATACCTAATGTTGGATTGCTTAGCAGATAAAAATCCACCAAGAATTGCGGTACATCTTGCAACCAAATCGGGGCTGAGCTGAGCTGCAATAACAAGGTTAATAGACTCAAACAATAAAATCATATTAGAGTTAATTTCCTTGACAACAAGGTTAAGGTCGGTTTTCTGAAGGCAGAGCTCGACGATTCTAGTTATTTTGCCTTTTTCATCTTCTTCCCATGTAGATTTCTTTTGAAGAATACGAAGGAATTTGAGGGATAACCATGGAACAGGGTTCTTGCCATAAATATATTCCTCTGGTACTACTGAATCTTTCAAATATTTGTTTAGTTGTGAGATAGCAACTGGGAAAATATCAGATAGAGCTTCCATATTCTTGTTAAGCAATATTTGAACAAATGATGCAGCCGATAATTGAACACCTATATTCGAGTGATTCAACAAAATAACAAGAGTTGATGCGAAGTTTTGATCAACCTTAAGTACATCTGACGATTCCTTGTACAATCTACATAGAGCCAGGCAAGCTGTTTTCTTGACATTATCACTGCTCTTGGGATGGTTAAGAGTCTGCGAAATAACTTGAGAAAGATTAACAGCAATGTCATTACCTCCAATGTTGGCAGCAGCAGCAATTGCCAAACATTGTGCTGGTTCATTATCAAAATTCTTGATTTCTTTCCTAAAATGCTCAATAAGCATGGTAACAAGTTCATAGTTGCCATTTAAAACAACACCCAAAGTAATATATCCAATTTGTTTCTCAGAAAACACATTTGAAGCTAAAAGTTCAATCATTTGTGGAAAACCAAAGTCGTACTGATAACCAAGAAGGTGAATATACAATAACTTAGCAATATATTTCTTTCGGTTATATCCATTCAATCCTTGACCTCCAAAATTTTTCCTGATATTATGAAGCTCCTTGTTAACACGGCTCTTCTCTAATTCCTTGCTGGGACAGTTTAAACACTCAGTAATGAAGTTTGTGAGACCACGCATTAAAATACTAAAAGGGAAAATATTTACCCATTTTTATTGAAAAAGTTGCTGAAAAACTGCCAAGCGGTTGGAAGTTTATCGGGCTAGTACCTGAAAAGCTCATTGGTAGATGCCATGAAGGAGACTGAATAAGAGCACCTTATTCTAGACAATATTTCTTCTACGACATGCGGCTCATTATCCACTACCCGAACGACTAATAGTCCGCCATCATAGTGATCAGCTCTGCATGTACACTCATTAGCAGAATCAATTTCCATTTTTGTTGGGTAGAGTGCCCTTACCTGGTCGAGAAAATTATAAATGTTTGACTCGACTTTTGGATAAACAAGTGCACTTCCGATTGCCTCGCAGTGTTTTATTGCAGAAGCCCAATTTGTGATTTCTCGAATTGATGAAATCTGAGGGAACTTGAAACGATCAATAATAAAAACCACATGGTTATCTCCTAAGTTTCCGGGTATTGTTAGTGCACTTGGAGTAGAAATTGATGTTCCTTTAGGAACTCCCACAAGTAGTGGGTAAACAAAACACAAAATCGCCAAAATCATTAAACCTAACAGACTAATTCAAATATTTAATAAACAATGTAAATTTTTGGTTCTGAAAATGACTCCTCAGTATCATATGGCAGCACATGAACTATATTTGCCTTTATTGGGGTTTTGAGAATAAGAGGGAATTCTGGGCATCCTTCTGGTATGTAATAATATACTGTTTCAATAGGGGACTTGGATTTGCCCTCGAAAAATGAAATAATTAAAGCATGTATACCTATTAAATCACGGAAAACAAAACCTGTGATTTTCTCAGGGGACTTAAGTTCCAATGAAATAACCCTTCTTTGATTCATTGGAAGCTGTTTTGGTTTCATTTCATTAAGTTTTCTTGAATATGTTTGCTCTTGAGGTTTTGTAACAACTGAATCTGGAATTGGTTTTCCAATGAATTTTAGTTGAAAAATAGATCCAGATTTTAGAGTAATGTTAAACTCCCTACCAATTGTCTTGAATTGTGCAGAAAAGCATCCATTAGAAGTGATTTCAAGTCTTTTTGGAGGCGATACAGCCCTAATAACAAGAGAACAGTTCTCACTTGTTCGGGTTTCAACCATATCAATATCGCAAATACATCCAAGTTTTAAATTAATTGTAGAAGGTTTGGAAAACTCTCCTCCATTTGGAGTGAGTATTAAATTGTGGCGTATATTATCCTCAGCAGGAAAAAAAGCAAATGGAAAGCTGAATGGATCAAACATTTTTTTAAATATTGGTAAGTTAACAAGAAATCCATTTAAAATGGATTCTTTCATATGAATTGTTCGATAAAAATTCTTATAAAATACTATAAGTTTGTCGACATCATTGGCAATTTTGGAAATTTCAATATTGCATGAATCACACAAAAACACTGGAGATCGATAATAAAATGAGTCGTTAATCAGATACCTTCTGGAGCATTCTCCATCACAAAAAGCTCTCAGACAACGAAAGCATTTCCAATCCCCGGGCTTTTTGCACTTGAAACATTTATCACCAAGCATATAATTAATAGAGACTGGTTCCAAAAAAACTCTTTGCTTTTCTAGGTTAAACTCACAAGGATCTAAGCCATTCCCAAACAAAACTGCAGATGATTCAAGCTTTCCAATTTTGTTATGAAGTCGAGAAATCTCAGCCTCTAAAACTGTAGCAAAATCAATTTTTTGAAATCCACTAATAACATTTTTGTAAGGAGGTGTGACTATATCACAAAAATCTGAAGACTGAACATTTCTTTCAATATGTTGATAAACATTGCGATAATATGAATCTTGTGAAGGCAATTTTTCGGTCCCAAATACGAAAATATTTGATAATGACATCTGAGGAGTTAAGGATTCGAAATCAAATGTAATAAACCTTTGCAATGGTCTTTCATGATTCGAAAAATCCGGAGGAACCCTGATCATTACTGGGGTGGGTTTGGAAACATTTGGGAGTGCAATTTTGGAAATCAGAGGCAATTTCCATCCTTGGGTTAATGAAAAACCAATTGTGACAGACACAGGAGGATTTGGGGGAACAACAACAATCACAATATTTGAAACATAACAATAGTTTAAGAGTTGAAGCAAATAACTATTTGTTCCATAGCAATTGACAACTTGTGGGGTATATCGGAGCAAAACAGAAGGATTTATCAGTTCCTTACCATTATCTATTAATGGGGGGCTAATTTCGGCAGGATAACAAGAAAAACAAATTGGTGATGGAGAACAATCTATTCCTGATAGAAATTCATTGATTCCTTGTCCTCCAAACAATAAGATAGATTTATTTCTATTCTTATCATTCATAAAATTGTGATAGCGCCTCTGAACTGCAATCTGTGAATCACTCTGAGCTCTACTTTCTATTCCCGCTACACTTGAAAACAGTTTTGTCATGCAAGCAGGAGTGTTTGTATATAAAAATGATATACAATCGCCAATTGAAATAAATGCTTCTGCAAGAAAAAGTCTGATTTCTGATGGGAGATCCATTATAGATTGATAGTCATCTGATATCTTTCCAATTCCATTTGCATTAAGAATGATTGACAAAACGTAAGCAGCATAATAAAAGCATGCTACATTTGTCCTATCCAATGAATCCATACAATTAACTCGAAGAAGTTTTTGTTGCACTTCTTTGAATTTTATTCCAACAGGAGAAAGTTCAGAATGATTATGAAACAAAATTGGACGCCGGGTTGTTGAATTAGTGAGTTGTGCACTCATTATATCATGCTTTATGCCTTGGTTAATATTATCTGGCTCGGAAAAAGAAATACTAGGGTTCTTCAAATTTGACAACAACATTGTTACTGTTTCAGATTGCCCGTTTTCTTTTTGAGATCTATGCCAATCAAATTCAGAATAGATGATACCTTGAATATTGCTCACTGCTTCTTTATAAGCATTGCATAGTTGCTTTTCATCATTATTCGGATCATTATGCATAAGATTTAAAACATGAATTCGTTGGATACTCTGATTGAATAATCTGTCGAAGTATGTAGGAGTCAATCTTCCTGGAGATGATTCAATGTACAATGATGCTGTTGGAAGGTTTTTAGAAACAATTGTACGCCACTTTACTGGGGCACTTCCTCTCCTCCATGAGTGTTGCCAAACTCTTCCATCATTTGACTCAACTATCATTTCTGTTTGAACCTCATTTGCAGCATAACCATTGTTATCAAGGCCACGTGCATGATACCGAGTTCCTCCATTTACACACTGCCTTAGAGTAATTAAAGTAACTCGATATTGAATTGGACTAAAAGGGAAAACATTGCTGCTTGCAGTTCCTTGTATTAACTGAATACATGCATCTTTTTGTCCAATATCTTCGAATGCTTTCATCCATAACTCATTCCAAACAAATGAAGAATTATGAACACTGGAATGAATAGGTGTTGTAAGGTCGCACGTTTCGCACCAAAAATGATGCCCAGCAAGGGGGAAATCTTTGATTCGATTAATCTTTTCATTCTCTTTGCTGTCAAGTGGCTTAAAAAATGGAATATCAGTAACATAAAAATATGCTTCCTTAACAACGTGAATAGTGTGTGCATTCAAAAAATGAGCAATTTTGTCAGAATCGGTCACAACTGGAATAAAAAGCTTGGGTCCAAACCGAAAAAGACCAATTAGCGCTATACCTTCAACGATTTTTTCATGATCCACTGAATAGTTGTAGCTAATATACTCAAAAGCGCTATCTTTTGAAGGAAAGACGCTCATTCCTGGAATGCCATCAAATGAAACTCCTCCAGTGAGTTTATTCACCATAAATATGTTATATTCCGGTTTTTGGGGCTTTTTAATAATGATAGGGATTGCATATCCGTGAGTTGGAATTATTCTCACATAACAGGTCGGTTCTATCATTACACCCAATTATCGTATTCGAAACGGTTAACGCAATATAAATGGAAAACATTTTATTTATTTAACTCAATAAAGGAATTTTAAATCAATTTTGAATTAGTATTTTGAAGATATTAACAAACATTTCTCGAATTATCTTAAAATAACCAATATAACGATTCAAAAATTAAATTCTCTCTCAAACAGTTAAATTTCCTTGAAACTTAAATAACATGGCCCTGATTCACATATTTTTGGTTCCCAATTAATTATTGAAATTACATATGGTTGTAGATCCATTTTAATATCCGAAACACCATATATTTGCTATTTTGTAACTCAAATCATTAATATGAACTTTTTCGATATGGAGAATAATTTCCTTCATAATTCATGGATGTTTTCGAAAACTATGAACCCTTTTCAATTGAACGAGCCAGTTCTATACTGATCTCAGATATAGACCTCCCAAAATCACATCGTGGAACAATATGGATGGATGGCACTCGATCATTTTCCGGCTTAATAAACATATTATCTTCAGATTTGCTTGCGCAATAGGTATTTTTCCTTGAATATGATATTGGTATCCCCTCCAATTCTAGCGATATTTGTGAATAGTGAGCTTTCTGTTCTTTGTCAAGCTTCCTCCACATCGAACTCAAAATCGATGTAATTGTACTTGCTGGTAATGTTGGATTTGAATATACAATCTCCATTCTCTTATGAGCTGAAAACACTAAAAATGGGTCCATTTGGCTTTTGGAGGCCTTTCTTATTGGGTTATTAGGCAGATGATCTGGTTGATGATGGTTAGACATATTTGCTCAATTGAAAATGACGAAAGAAGGTGCAGAAAATTGAATTGACCTGATAAAGGGTAATTTGGTAAAATATGTACGTTTAGATTTATAGAAATGAGAACCAGGAAAGGTAAGCCAGGGCTTGATCAAGATGAAATATCAAGGCTTCTAAATAGCAAAGCCGAGAATTCTAGCTCTAGTTCAGATGAAAATGGAGAAGATAGTTTTTCTGATAACTCATTTATCGAGGGTGATGCATATCAAGACGATTATGAGCAACAAGAAAAGAAACCAAAGGCGGAACTTGAAAAGGGCCAGAAACCATTATCTGCTTTTGTTCAAAGTATCAAAAAAAATGTCCCGAAACCAGCTATTCAGAAACCATCTCTTGAAACAATTAATGAGGATGATTTTGCGAGAAAGCTATGTGAAGATTTGATGGAAGATATTCCCAAGAAAAAAACGAAAAAGAAGGGTTTAAAAAAGAAAGCTGAATTTGACGACATTTTCCGAGAAATTGAAGAAATGGCTAAAAAGGAAGAGCAAGTTAAAAAAATCGAAAAACCTATAGAAAAAATACAGTCTGGTATGACTCAAATTGAGAAACCAGTATATGAGAAAAAGTATCAACAGATCTCTGTCTCACAAATCGTCAATGATGCACCTGTAAAACCTAAAGAAATCGTTTTGGAGATTGAAAAAGTTGAAGAAGAGTCGAATCTCGAATTCATTGAATCATCAGAAGTTGGTGCTAAGGGGAAACCTAACCTTAATACTGATGGCTCTTTAGATATGTTTATTTTCCATACACACGAGGAGAGTGGTAATCTTTTCTTATTTGGAAAGAATAGAAACAAGAACACATTTATTACCACATGTGTTCGAATCAAAAATCCTCTATATTATTTGTATTTCAAGCCCCATGATGATATGGAAGAACAATGTATGGATGAGGCACATAGAATTGCTAGAATATGTGGGGGATCGTGTGTAAATTGTACGGAGCAGAATATGTTGTATTCTTTTGGTGATACAACAATCAAACATGCATCAAATTGGATTGTTGCATCATACTCAAGCAATTGCGATCTTTCGAAAGTACCCACTATTGGGATTACTTATTCCCATGTATTTGGAATGACATCAACATTGGCAGAGAACTTTTTGATAAAAAGGAAAATATGGGGTCCTCAGTGGTTACAAATCAAAAATATTGAGGAGTCCACCAGGCAAGTCTCTTTATGTCCTATGTTTGATATTGAAAATATTGAATCTATTGATTTGATTTCTAGGCAGATACCTGTTCCTCCTTTCAACATTTGTTCAATAGCAGTAAGAACAGCCTACAATGAAAAGAAAAAGAGCCATGAAGTATTTTTAATATCAATGACAATTTATAATAATTGGGATATTGAGAAATTTGAGACCTATAATGGACAAAAGAAAATTCAAACAACTTATAATTTCATATGTTCTCCTTCTTTTATCAATCTCAGCACAGAATTTACTCATGAAAAGCATCCTCAAGATATTATTGTACTTTCTAATGAAAGAGAACTCCTCGGAAAGTTTGTAGAAACGTTAGAATCTTTTGATATTGATTTTATAAGTTCATATGGTTTAACAACCTTTGAAGGAAATTTGATATTCCAGAGATTATGTGATCTGAAGGCCGATAAATGGTTTAGATATGGTAGATTAATCAAGAAGATTCCTATGAAGAACACCAAACTCAATGTTTTAACATCTTTTCCTGGGCGTCTTCCAGTCGACTTAAGAGTATCTTGTAGTGAGTTTTTGCGATCAAAAGCGAATGATTTATCTTCAATTGTTCAACAAGAACTGAAAAAAGAAAGGCAATTAATCGACCATTATGATATTGTTTCTGAGATATCTGATAAAGCTAGAATTATGAATCTGATTCGCTACAATATTAGGGACACTGATTATGTTTTGCAACTTATGAAAAAGATACAGGTTCTTCCATTAACGCTACAGATATCTCAGCTCTCAGCATGTGCTTGGTCAAGAGTGTTAATGGGAATGGCGTCTTATAGATCTGAAAGTCTGCTTGCTCATAGCTTTTCCAATAGGAATTATGTGATTCCTGATAAAGTAAAGCTTGCTCCAGGTGCATTCCATCGGGAAACAGCTAAATATCAAGGTGGATATGTTTTGCAGCCTAAAAAGGGCTTCTACGAAAATTGTATAATGTTATTAGATTTTAACAGTCTTTATCCATCTATTATTAGGGAGTATAATCTTTGTTTTACTACTATTGATTGGGAGAATCCTGATCCATTTGTATGTCAGAAAAACAAAAGGGAAGGAGTTTTACCAATGATCATGAAGCATCTTCTTGAGGAACGTACAAAAGTCAGGACAATTCTTAAAACTGAGAAAGATGAAATTGAACAACAGAGGCTGAATATTAAGCAGTTGGCGCTTAAAATTCTTGCCAATGCTATGTATGGTTATTTAGGTTTCAAAGGAAGTCGTTTCCAGGCAACAAAAATTGCTGAAATGATCACTTCAAGAGGACGATCAATTCTCAATGATACTGTTGATAAAATTGAGAAAGTGCATAATTATAACATAATTTATGGTGATACAGACTCTGTAATGGTGAATAGTAATATTAAAGATGTCAAAAATGCTCTTATCGAAGCACAGAAAATCAGTGCTGAAATCAGTAAGGGGTATAAACATTTGCGACTTGGTGTTGATGGAATTTTTATGAAGATGCTTCTTGTTTCAAAGAAAAAATATGCAGCATTATTATATCATGAAGGAGGAAAACCAACTCAAGAACTCAAAGGTTTGGATATGGTTAGGAGAGATTGGTGTGCCCTCACAAAAAGTTTATCTGGTTTTGTTATAAATCAGTTTATGACTGAAAGCGACAGTGATGAAGCAATTAATAGTATTCTTACAGAACTTGAAAGATGCGCCTATATGTTAAGAAATAATGGAGAACCTCCTTCCGAAACATCAGGAATAGAGTTTGTGAAAAAAGAAAAATCTTTGAGCAAAATTACTAAAGGCCAATTAATCATCTATAAAGCATTAAAGAAACCCATTTCTGAGTATCCTTCTACAAAATCCTTGCCCCATGTTGCAGTTGCCAAGAAAATGATTGCACGTGGAGAGAATGTTCCCCAAAATGCAACAATCCCATATATTGTTACCTCTCCCCATCTAAAGAACTTAGATGAAAAAGCAATGCATCCTGATGAAGTTGGAGATGTTCAATCATCTGATGTTGAATGGTATATTGTTAATCAGTTATATCATCCAATTTGGCGTTTATGCGAGCCTTTTGGTGGAATGGATTTGTCAATGGTTGCTCATGCATTGGGAATAAGGTACAATGCTCCAAGTAATAATGATTCACAATATAATGAACAATTTAATCAAAATATTGTGATTCCTCATCTCACTGAGCTGAAATATCAATGCTTGAATTGCACCAAAGATATTATTGTTATTTCAAATTTAAAGGATACTCTAACATGTGCCTCATGTGGATATGTTCATAATTGGGTTCCTGTGGCAAATATCCTCACAAGAGAACTTTTTGGTTTATTATCCAACTATTCTCAAACTGGATTTGTATGTAATGCGCATCTTTGTGATTATGAAACATCACAATTACCAGTATCAACTCTATATCCGTTTCATCAGAATTCATATGCAGAAGGGAGATCGTGTAAAGGCAAGCTTATTTTGAAGAATTCTCAAATTGATGTATTCAACACATATCGATATTTTCAATCCCTTTTTATTTCTAAAGATACAACTCCGGAATTCATTGCATTTAGAGATTATATGTATCAAAGAACATCAAAATATCTTCAATTCCATGGTTTTTCTCATGTTAATATTGCAATGATTTTTGGGAAATCAATAGAAACACACTTCAATGATCAAAATGAAACCAAAAATACTGATTAAACTGATTTTTTATTCAAACAATTTTTAATATGGATTACTCTTCTGAGCTCTCTAATGAGAGGCTTTCCTGGTCGATAAAACCAATCACTGAATCGAATTCTTGAAGCGACTCAGGACTCTCGATTGAGCCATAAGTGTTTTGTCCAGATGTTTGCATTGAAAACAAGATAAAAATAGCAATAATAACATGAATACTCCCCCAAACTCCAGTTGGATATTTATGAACTCTATATGAGTAAATCCAGGATTCTTGGAGTGTCATGACTAAGAATATACAAATAAACCCAATTGCAGTATAAAACACCCAACGATTTCTTTGTGATTTTTGTATTGCCCTATATGATCCAATTACCAAAACAATTGCTAAAAATATATAAACTAGATTAAAAATGGAAAGTAAATCGGAAAATATATGAGCTGATTTGGAATTAAAGTATTCTTGAAATGATGTTTGGACTTCAAAGATACAATATAGTATTAAAAAAGCAATTGAAAGTATGATTATTGTTGATCCCTTATATATGAAACTCAATAATCCCATGACACAAAATCCTCTGACATAACTTACCAAAATCCCTCTTAATACAATGTTGCTGATATCAATAAAAACTGTATGACCAAAATATGAATAGAATGGAAAAGAAATATAGAACGACAAGGCACCTATGGATGAATACATAACAGGAAACATGTTATCTGCTGAATTCTCGTTAAAAATGTATGCAAAACTCAAAACAACAGACAAAATAGCTAAAACTATTTTCGAATAAGCAAAGTATCTTTCTGACAATGCATTATTATAAGTCCAATAAAAAACTATGGATGAAACAATTGATAAATTCCCATATGATGATATATGAACATCAATTTCATCAAAATCATCTACTTTTTCGGCCCTAAACAATTCAAATTTGGAACTTTCTTTTTCGTTTTTCATAAAATCAACAATCTGGTCTGTGAGTGAAGGAAAATAACTTTTAACTGACTTTTTGTTGTTACTATATATAACTCTGCACCCGAATTGAGCATTTAGCCTCTCTTTCATAAAAGAATTGCGGCGAATCAGAGATACCATTAAGGAAATATTTGAATGTCTTTGTGTTATCGACCGAAGAGCGATTTCAACATTCAATGTGTGTGTTTCATTCGTAGAATTCAATTCATATACGCTTTTTCTCATTAAACAATCATCTTTGTTTGTCCTAATTGTTAAAAAACGAGATAAAACAAATATTGTAAGGAAAGAAAGAGTAGAATAGAGCATAAAAGAAGAAAATGAATCTATGAGAAGAACTTGATCTGGTTGATTATCGCCATCCTCAAGAGACTGAGACAGTTGGACATCGGCCTGATTATTCATACTAAATTTGAGAAGATACCAATCGTAAAAAATCGGGTTTTTCATAAAGACGTTTGAAATTGAATAAATTACAAAAAAATCAAATAATCGTAAACAATGAATCTTGGGGGATTTTTACCATCTTATTTGGACTTTTCAAGCTCTTATAAGCCTCCTAATCAAAAACAACTGGGTTCTGATAGTGCATCTCCACACAGAATTTTTTTAGAAGATTCTGACGACGAGGATGACGGATCTTTTTATGAAAAGCGAGAAAGAGAAAGAGAGATAGCTATTAGTAAATATTTAGCGAAAATCCCTAAGATTCTTGAGATTTCTCTCAATGGTGGTAAAAAATTGAGCACCGGGTCTCCAGTTTTTATTGAAAACCCAAATTATGATGTAAAGGAACAAGAAAATCTCCTAAATACATCGGAAAGTGCATATTTGAGCTCTTCTCAGTTTGATTCTGTTGATGGATACGAAAAAAACCCTTCATTATCCCCTGCAAAAACTAAGAAGAAAGAGCGAAAGTTTAATGAGAAAGATGTTGAACTGCAGCTAAATAGTTCATGGATTGAAGCTGTATCATATGATGTGGATGAAGATCTCCCTTTCTGGCTCCAAGAGCTTCCAGATGCATCCACCAAACGCAAAAAGAAAAGAAAACATCCCAAGAAAAGTGAGGAAGAGTATGTTGTTACTGATGACCCAATTCAGGAGGCTCTTAAAACAGCCCTTGCAAAACAATCTCTTGTCGAGGAAATATCCCTTGAAATTGCTCCTGAAGAGTTGAGAGCCACAACAAATAGGAAGACTCTTACAGCGGCGGAAATCAACCAACAATGGGGTTTCCAAGATGAAGAAATAGGAAAAGCCATTAAGAAATACATCAAAATTATGAAGAACAGTTAGATATCTCGCACCCTTTACAGTTTGAAGTAGTATTCATTCCTCTCTTTATTGGCTTTGTTATTGAAAGATCATGTCTGAGACAATATTAACTTATTGTTTATTTGAATTACCACAACCAAAGAGATTTTTGTAAACAAACGATAATGTTCAGAATAAAATCTGATAATCTTCAACTTTTTCTTTAAAAAACCGACAAACTTCATTATCTTTTTCGTAAAGCTCTTCTCAAAAATCGGATCAGTTATTTCATTTTTGTTTTAATTTTGAGATCTGAAGTTTATCTCAGAAAAATCGAAATGTGTATGGAGTGTGATGTACTAAATGAAGGGAGATGCAACCCTGTTGGGAAGCATTTTTTGGGAATAGGTTCAAAAATGATGCTGCACGGAAAATTTTACGACTTTTGTGGTTTTGAGCTTCAAAATTCCAATGGTTCTTTTTGCCTTAGAAATCCTTCCGATAGACCTATTAATAACTTGTTTGTTTCATCACCTGCTATTAATAGGGAAACAAAGAGAATCGGTTTGCCATTTACTCTTCAGTCAAGCGAACATCATCCACCATTGTTTGATTGTGATGCTCAGGTAATCAGGCCATCAGCAATTGGATTTTCCCCTAAAGAAGAATGGCATGATCAGGTTTATTCTTTGAAAGATCTTCGAGATAGATACTTTAGAAAGCGCAACTCAAGAGAATGCAAATTTATCGAGAAATTGCGTAATGCTCTGAGAATTACCTCGATATATCCATTAGCATTTGCTGAAATAGGGGTTATATTAGTTACATCGAATGTATTGAAAGTCTCTGTTCCTTCATTTGCCACATTTCTTGGGATAAATCAGAACCCTCATTCATTGATACATAAGCAAGGTGTTTTCCACAAATATGGATTTGAAGATATAAGCTTACAAGAGATAAAACACCCTAAACTCTCAAAACAAGTTGATGGTGTAGATGTTTTTCTGTTGGTTGATAATAGCAGAGTTATTTAATAATGTCTCTTCATTTTCTGTATACAATAGCTTCAATTTCTGCGATTTTGTTCTTCATTTTGAGGTTTTCATCAGATAGTTCATCTATTTCGTTTTGAATTATTTTGATCTCATATTCCATTTCATAACATTCTTTTTCTGTGTCATGGTATTCTTTAATCCCTGTTTGTCTTTCATTCTTCATAGATTCATTGTTAATTCTTGTTGAGTAAATTGTTGATTTAAGTTTTTCGAAGTCTTTCATTGTAACATTTGTTTGGTAGTTATTCTTCTTCTCAAGCTGCTTGATCATTTTTTCCATTCCTTCTGCTTTTGATTGTGCAGCTGTGATTAAGACACCATATTTTTTCTTCTCCTCTTCATAAGTATCAACCAATGATTGAAGATGTGCTTGGTATTTTCCCTCGCGTTCTTGGATCTCTTTCTCATACCTTGCATACTCATTTTGGTACTCAAGTTGCCTAATATCGATCGAAGATAAGCATTCGTCTATTTTTGATCTAATTTCTCTCATTTCTTCTCTCATTATCGATGATAGTTCAGATAATTGTGTCTCTAAAAATTGAGCCCTTTGGGAATTCATAATAGAAACGGACTTAGCATCTTGAGAAAACATTGATTTTTTTGATGACGAAATCAGTTTCGTTTCATTCGTAAGACTTTTCATATGTATTAATTCTTTCTGTGCTTCTTCGAGTTGTATTTTCTTTTCCATTTTGACTATTTCTAAATGTTTCTCGATCCATTTTCCACTATCTTCCAATGATTTGGCAAACTGAGCCTTCAGAGTATTGTACTCTTCATCATTTTTCAACTTTATTTGAGCTATCTCTTCATTCTCATGTAGAAAAGAATCATTATCGTTATGATCTAAGATTTCCCTCGATTTTTTCGCTTTATCTTCAAGATTCATGAACAACGTCTCAACCTGATTGACACTTAGGACTAATGTCCTTAATTCTTCCTCCGCATTATGAATGGATTCGCGAAGTTCTTCAATTTCTGCTTGTTTTTGAGACAAAATTGCATTAGATTCATTGTGAAGATCTTCAATACTGGTCTTGTCTTTCATTTAATTCTAAACGTACACAAAGCCAGGGATTGATAACATTTTCAAAAAATCTATTGAATGTGGTTTTTTAACCTCTTATGACATATTGTCCTCCTTTACTCTTGAGGTAAGCAACTAATTTCGATTTCCCTTTCTTTTGATATTCTGAATAATAGTTTTCAATTTCACTTGCAAATCCCAATGGCGTTTTCCCATACTTATCATTTGCATTTATATCAGCTTTCTGATTGACTAGATATTCAACAATACTAAGATGACCATATCTAGAAGCATAATGAAGAGGAGTCCTATTATTATTATCTTTTGCATTTATATCAGCTTTCTGATTGACTAGATATTCGACAACACTATGATGACCTTTCTCAGCAGCCCAATGAAGATAACTTTGGAAATTGATTCCATCTCGAAAATCAGCTCCCTGATGAAGTAGATATTCAACCACAATAAGATGATCAAATTGAGCTGCATAATGAAGAGGAGTCCGATTATCATTGTCTTTTGAATTAATATCTGCTCCATAATTAACTAGATATTCAACAACACTATGATGACCATTAGCAGAAGCAAAATGAAGAGGAGTCATATTATCATTATCTTTTGCTTTTAAATCAGCTTTCTGATTGACTAGATATTCAACAACATTAAGATGACCATTAGCAGCAGCTATG
>Ga0074193_1001005_pt1 | contig 39240 bp, 40 predicted proteins | sample EPASupsiteHSE605_FD_64523 | JGI IMG/M metagenome (GOLD analysis project Ga0074193, IMG submission 64523) | Bioremediated contaminated groundwater from EPA Superfund site, New Mexico - Sample HSE6-05 | ecosystem: Environmental > Aquatic > Deep subsurface > Groundwater > Contaminated ... | reverse complement strand
ACATTATATTTTTACCACCATTCACTGTGACAACTTTTCATCTTTACAACTATCATATAATACTTTTTAGGGTAGTATAAACTTCACAATCTAAATAGTTTATCTGCATCCGGGAACTAATGGTTAGATAATGATAAAGAAAAGGATCCTGATCCAGGAAACCAACATATTACTCACATCCGATGTTAAGCCCCAGTATCTACTTAGTTTTATCATTAAGTGCAGGGAAGAGTTGAAAAGTTATATTAGGCTGAATCCTGAATTTAAGACAAGTCTGGAACCCTTAAAAATTGTTGAAACTCCTTTAATTGTGAAGATGATGGGGGAAGCAGCGAATATAGCTGGTGTGGGACCCATGGCTGCTGTGGCGGGCACAATATCCCAACTCACCCTTAATTTCTTACTGAATCACAATGCCCAACATGCCATAGTGGATAATGGTGGAGATATTGCCCTTAAAACTAATAAAGAAGTTATTATGGGATTATATGCTGGTGGTTCATCCCTTTCAGGGAGGATTGGTTTTAGGATCAAACCACGTAGGAATGCTATGGGAATTTGCACTTCATCCGGGACAGTGGGGCATTCCATTAGTTTTGGCCAGGCAGATTCCGTGACTGTGTTAGCTTCTTCGGCTAGTGCTGCCGATGCCCTGGCCACATCCATTGCCAATCATGCTACAGGTCAGGGAGAAGTTGAATTAGTAGAGAACTGCCTGGCTAAAGCCGAGGAATTTCGGGAGCACCTTCGTGGTGTTCTAGTGGTGGTGGGGGAATCAGCTGGGACAGTAGGAAAAATTCCTGATCTAGTGGAAACTGATAAAAAAGTAGTTTTGGGGGATCTTTTCGATGTTTACTGATTCTATAATTTAAAAGGATATTATCAATCATCTAATTTGAGAAAATATTCTTATTAGTAAAACTTGGGGGAAAATAGTAACTTTGGGGAAGAATAGAGAAATTATTGTTGAATTAAATCATTTGAATAAATTCAGATCGAATCAGGATTCCACTTGGATCTGTAAATTATGTGATTTAAAGGCCAGATAAAGGCATTACGTTTATTTGTTCACCTTTTTCAATGATTTCCACATTTTTAGGAACTTCAAAGTAACCATCAGCCTCAGCCAGAGCAGTTATTGCACCAGAATCCTTTAGTATTGGATCTGCAATATCCCCTTCAATTTTCACCAGGACAAAATGGCTCCTTCCCCTTGCAGAGTGATATCTTCGGGATAATGGGAGCATGAATCCTACTTTTTTCTCCATAAACTCTTTAACACCAGCAATCTCCCTTAAAAATGGAGCCACGAACCCATGGAAGATCATTAAAGCAGATACCGGGTATCCTGGAAGTCCAAAAAGAACAACATCAACATCTTCACCAGGTAAGGTTCCAATCAAGGTGGGTTTACCAGGTTTGACTGAAATTCCATGGACCAAGACTTCCCCCATATCTTCCACCACTTGACGCAGCACATCCCCTGCACCAGCGGATGTTCCTCCAGATGTTATTATTATATCAGCATGTTTATATGAATTAATTTTATCTTCTAAAGAATTATAATCATCTTTAGCTATGGTAGCAGCCAATGGTATGCATCCACATGATTTAACTGCATGGGCTATGGATTCTGAGTTGATATCGTATAATTTCCCATACAGAAGTTCTTCATCAGGCTTTATTAGTTCATTACCTGTAGAAATTACTGCAACGGTTGGTTTTGCAAAAACTGGGATTTTTTCCAGTCCGATTGCACTTAAAGCCCCAATTTTATCAGAGGTGAGGAAAGTACCCTTTGATAGTAGGAATTTCCCCTTTTCAATGTCGGATCCTCTGATGGCCCGGTTGGTTCCAGGAGTAACTGCTTCCAGGATTTCTACCTTATCTTCCTGTATATCAGTTACTTCAACCATAACCACTGCATCGGTGCCGGCAGGCATTGGCGCCCCAGTACCTACTTCACTACAACTCCCCTTTTCTATCTTTTTAGAGGGCACATCTCCAGCTCTGATCTTTTCCATCAACGTTAAAGTGATGGGATCATCCTCAGAAGCTCCGAAAGTATCCTGAGCACGGACTGCATATCCATCCATTGATGCCCGGTCAAATGGAGGAAGATCAATGGCGGCATAAACATCTTCTGCCAGTACTCGTTGATGAGCTTCATCCAGATTAACTGTTTCAACCCTTCGTTCAATGTTCAGGGAGCCTATGATCTGTTTCACATCATCTGGATCCATTAGATTTAAGAATTCTTTACCCATGACTCAACCTCATAAAGGGATTTGATAGTATTTCTGTCACTTATATAATTTTATTTATAAATAAACCCATCCCTTACCACCATAATTTCATTACTAACTTAAAAGAGTAGAGTTTTAATCAAGTTAAACCAATGAAATTTTCGTGAAATTTAATGATAATTATTAATATTTAGCAAATGTTACCAATAAATACACTGTATAATTAAAATCAAGGCGAAAATGTTTGAAATAGACCTTGAATTAAAAATAAATGAATAAAATAATTAAATTAAATATTATTATGAATAAATATGAATTTTTACGGATATGTAAGTATAAGGAGAGCAGATTACTGTCTCTCACAGGGAAAACTTACATAAAAGATTAGGAGTAACTTTGGAAAATTCAAAAAACCGTTGTGAGATTTCCAGTAAATAGCTTACCAATAAATATTGTCAGTAAAAATTACCATAAGCATCTGTGGATTAATACTCTGACGGTTCAGGATTATTCAACTTTAATGTTTAACTCCTCTTCCTCTTTTATTTCCGGGTTTTGCATGTTTTGCTCTGGTTCTTTTTTTAGTTCCTTTCACTTTTGCCATTTTCTCAACTCAACTCTCGTTTTAATTCTTTAATCAATTTTATTGCATTAAAGGCTTTTACTAATATAAGAAGATTAGTATAAAGTTAACCTAATTTTATGCTAATTTAATATCTAGATTAACAGATATTTTTTTTAGTATAATTATATAACTTATATAAGTTCTCACTAGTTCCATTAAAGTAATTTTCCATGGACATTTTTTTCGTTTAATGTATTAATTTTAATTATTTTAATTAAATTTACAGGAGTTTACCAGTTCCTACTAATTTTTATCCTATAAAAATCTACTTTAATTAAACATTATTTTTAGTTGAAAAAATAAATTTAATAGATTTAACGATTTATATTAATTTAAAGTCATCAAACATATTATATTTTATTAGTGGGAGATGATTAGCATTCAATTCATTTAAGATTTCTTTTCAAAAAAAAGCACAATGCTCTTTTTTATATACATCAAAACACTAATATAAAAAAGAAGGTTAAATGATCAGATAGTAATGCCAATTGGTAACCTGTATTTGCTGGTATGTAATAATTGGAAAATTTCCAAGCCATATCAACAATAAATTTCAGGATACCATATTTTAAACCGATATTGATCTTTTATCTATTATCATTTCTTAATGAAAGGAGGAGAGTATTTGAGTAGAGGAAATAATCGCGGTCCGCAAACACAAGAAGTCAGAAGGGTTAGGTCCCCTAGAAGGGGAGAAATACCAGGAGTAGTTGAGCAAATCATGGGACATGGTAAACTTAAGGTACGCTGTGCCGATGGTAAAATAAGGCTTTGTCGTATCCCTGGAAAAATGAAAAAACGAATATGGATCAGGGAAGGAGACGTTGTTTTAATTAAACCATGGGCTTTCCAGAGTGATGAAAAAGCTGATGTCATCTGGAGATACACCAGAACTGAATCCAACTACTTGGAACGTCGCGGATTCCTCAAACTATAATGTTCATTAACAATGAGCATCCTCATTTTTCCCAGGAAAAAGACTTCCATTGCAATTTATCGATTTTTAGAAGGATTAACCGGGAAATGAATTTTTTAGCTTTTAAAAAGTTATGAATTTATTTCATTATTTTATTCCCAAAACGCATTTTGCGCAATTGGCTCAAAACTTTGAAATAACAATTTCTAATGAATATATCTGATGTGTTCCTTATGGAATCTCCAATAACCAAATCAGACATCAGCCTTCAAAAGATGAGGGAAGTTAAACGCCTAAAGAGCGTGGAAGATAAACGGGTGGGTAGTGAAGTTTTTGATAGAATTACCCTTAAAACCCTGTACAAACTGGCTAATCAAGGATATATACACCTTTTAAATGGAGCAATAAGCACCGGTAAAGAGGCAAATGTTTTCAAAGGTGCTGATTCAGAGGGTAATATCGTTGCCGTTAAGATTTACCGGGTCACCACTTCGGATTTTAAAAAAATGCAATACTACATCCAGGGAGATCCTCGTTTCAATGTTAGAAGCAATAGTAAACGTCAGTTAATTAATAACTGGGTTTTGAAGGAATTTAAAAATCTTAACCGAGCAGATGAAGCAGGTGTACGTGTTCCTAAGCCCATAGTTGCTAAAAATAATGTTCTGGTTATGGAATTCATTGGCGACCAGGATGGAAGCCCAGCACGCCTTATGAGGCAGTCTAAAATCTCCAACCCCCAGTACGTGGCCGATAAAATAATAGATTACATTAAAAAACTTTATCAAAATGCAGAATTAGTTCATGGAGATTTATCAGGTTTTAACATTCTTATGGAGGATGATGAACCAGTTATAATTGATCTGTCTCAGGGTTTGGTTATTGATCATCCCATATCAGGGGAGCTTCTAAACCGTGATATAGATAACTTAATTAAAGATTTTAAAAAAATGGGTATTGAAATATCCCATGATGAGATTAAAAGAAAAATTATGGATTTATGAGGATAGAAAAGTATATGTTAAAGGATAACTTAAATATCATTTAGAAGTAGAGGTGAAATCTTGCCCAACACAGAATATCTGAAGATCCCCCGAGAGAGAGTGGGGGTACTTATTGGACCACACGGAAAAACAAAGGAAACCATTGAAAAAACCACCGAAACATGCATTGATGTGGACAGCGAAGCTGGAAGCATAGCCATATCTCCGAAAGATGATGCTAAAGACCCATTAGCAGTATGGAAAGCTCGTTTCATGGTTAAAGCCATTGGTAGGGGTTTTAACCCCGAGATAGCCCTTAAACTAACTGATGATGACGTGATGCTGGAGATCATCAACCTGCCTGATTATGTAGGGAAATCTAAAAAGGCTATTCTAAGGCAAAAAGGACGTATTATTGGTAAAGACGGTAAAACCAGAGACATCATTACGGAAATGACTGGAACCTACGTTTCCATCTATGGTAAAACTGTTTCTTTAATTGGAGAAATGGAACACTTGCAAATTGCCAAGGAAGCCGTGGAAATGATCCTGGATGGGGCCCGTCACAAAACAGTTTACTCATTCCTGGAACGTAAGAAACAGGAGATGAAATTAAGAGAAATAAGAATGGGTCCACCAATCTAAAACAAAATAGTATCTGATAATATCATTAAAATCTGAATCAACAGAAACTTAATAACTAAAAATAAAATCCATTCAAACCCAGGATGGATTATTATAAATTTAAAGGAGGCATAGTTTGGAGCGAGAAGCAGCTGAACTATTTGAGGAATTTAAAGAACTCACTGCATCAGAATTTTTCAGAAGAAATAAACAGATGCTGGGTTTCTCAGGTAAAATCAGATCTCTGACCATGGTATTCCATGAACTTATCACCAACAGTCTGGATGCGTCTGAAGAGGCTGGAATACTTCCTGAGATAAAAATAGACCTCAAACGTTTGGATAAAGATCATTATATACTTAGACACACCGATAATGGGCCGGGAATCCCTGAACCTTTCATTACCAAGGTATTCAGTACCATGTTCGCGGGTTCCAAGTTCAGGAACATCCAATCCCGTGGACAACAGGGATTAGGGTGCAGTGGATGTGTCTTATTATCCCAGATGACCACTGGTAAACCAGCCAAGGTTGTATCAGGTTATCAGGAGGGTGACCATCTTAAAGGAGTTGAGATGACCTTTAAGATGGATGTGAAAAAGAATAAAGGACTGGTCTTAGAACGGAAAACTGTGGAAGTGCAATCCACCGGGGTATCCCTTGAACTGCACTTTAAGGATGTCTCTTATTCCCTTTCAGAACAGGGAGCCTATGAGTACATCCGTCGAACCATGATTGCTAATCCTCACGCTAAAATCACCTTCAGGGACCCCACCGGACATAAATACATATTCAAAAGGGCTGCAGACATCATTCCCCCATTACCCAAGGAAGTGCTCCCTCACCCTAAAGGAGTTACTGCTGATGACCTGATATTCATGGCAAAACATACTGATAAGCGCCGTTTCCGCAGTCTCTTAACCAGTAACCTGTCCAGAATGTCCGCCAAACGGGTGAATGAGATTGAGAAGATCACTGGTATTGATCTTAACAAGCGTCCCAAGGACATGAAATGGGAAGAAGCAGAAGAGATCGTGGAGACTTTCGCCAAGATGGATTTCATGGCACCCCCCACCTCCGGCCTCATACCCATTGGTAAAGAGCAGATAGAAAAGGGAATAAGGGAGATTTTGAATCCGGAATTTGTGGCCACCACCACCCGAAAACCAAAAACATTCCGTGGAGGTGTTTCCTTCATCATAGAAGCAGGTATTTCCTATGGAGGAGATTCTGGAAGGATGGTTGGTGATCAGAGAAAAGCCGAGATAATGCGATTTGCTAACCGGGTCCCATTGGCCTTTGATCAGGGTAGCTGTGCCATCACTGAAGCACTGAAAAGTGTGGATTGGAAACGTTACGGTATCAGAGACCTGGATAACGCACCAATAACTGTTTTTGTGAATATAGTTTCCACCAATGTACCATATCTGTCCACCGGTAAGCAGAGTGTGGCTCCTGAGCCGGATATTCTCCATGAGGTCCGTCAGGCCACCATGAAGATCGCCAGGAACATGCAAAAATATATACGTGCCAAAAGAGCTGCTAAAGAAGAAGCAATGCGTTCGAAGGTTTTTGAAAGCCTGGTTCCGGTTATAATCCGTGAGGCAGCAGTACTTGCTGAGAAGGATGTTCCAGAATACGATACCGTGCTAGCCAAAGTTACACGCAGATCAAAATACGAAGGCGTGGTTCAAGATGAATAAGAAAGATATTGCCGTTAACAAACTCAAAAGCCTGGGCGATATAATACTGGAAGATGTAGAAAAGAACAATGTCCCAGCAATTAGAGTTCCATCCCGAGGAACATCAAACATAGTCTACGATACTGACAAACGTTACTACGTACTGGGAGATCGTTACGGGAAACGATCCCTGGGTAATGTTAAACAAATCACTAAAATAGCCCAGATGGTCTACGTAGCCAACTTCTGCAAGGACCTGGTTCGCCGGGGGAAAACCGCCACTTTAAGGGAGATGTACTACGTCTCTGAAGGTTGGGATGTTGATTTCGGGGACCAGCAGGAGTCCAACATTGTGGGCGAAGACCTGGAAGTTACCCTGGGAATGACCCGTGAAGATCTGGGCCTCATGCCTGAAGAAGACGGAGCTTCAGTCTATGGAAACATAACAATCCAAGATGATGATGTAGAGATAAATGCACTGAGAGCGGGTAAATCCGGTTACACCATATCTCCCACCATTGATGATATAAAGATCCTGGAACACGATGTAAAAAGAGTTATTGCCGTGGAAACCATGGGTATGTTCCACCGTATGGTTCAGGAAAATGCTCACAAAAAATTCGACACTTTGATCGTTGGTCTGAAGGGTCAAGCCGCCCGTGCAACCCGACGTTTCCTCAAACGTGTCAATGAAGAACTTGATTTGCCAGTTTATATCATGAACGACGGAGACCCATGGGGATTTCACATCGCCATGGTTATAATCAGTGGAAGTGCCAAACTAGCACACGTAAATCACCAGCTGGCAACACCAGATGCCAGGTTCCTGGGGGTTACAGCCTCAGATATCATAAATTACGATCTTCCCACCGATCCTCTTAAAGACATTGACGTTTTGAGGCTTAAAGAGCTTTCCAAGGATCCCCGTTACAAGGATGAAGCCTGGCAGGTGGAGATCAAGAAGATGCTCAAGATCGGGAAAAAAGCAGAACAGCAGTCCTTCTCTAAGTACGGGTTGGAATACGTGGTTGACACCTACCTGCCTGAAAAACTTGATGCAATGGAATAAACACTTCCTAAAAAATTCAGCCTTTGAATAAAAAGGCTGAAACTAATTTTTTTTCTTTTTTCCACGAAATTTATTCTGTTTTGAATTTTTAAGTTAATTTAAAGTAATATACCACCGTAATTAAAGATTATAATTAGTTTAATTAACAAATAAATCCTTGCAGTACTGTTTCTTTGAAAAATTAATATCATAAAATTTATTATATTCTAAAAAAGAAAGATAGAATTAATATAATACTATAACGGGGATTTTATTATGAAAAACGTAGGGATAAACGGATACGGTACTATTGGAAAAAGAGTAGCAGATGCAGTCGCCTGTCAGGATGACATGCAGATCGTGGGAGTAACTAAAAGAACCCCTAACTTTGAAGCCCAGATGGCAGTGGAAAAGGGATTCCCACTCTACATCAGTGCACCAGAGCGGGAAGGATTATTTGAAGATGCAGGAATAAAAGTAACTGGAACCATTGACGATCTCTACGATAAAGTGGATGTTATGGTAGACTGCACACCCGGAGGAATAGGTGCTAAAAACAAAGAAATCTATGCTGAAAAAGGAATTAAGGGCATATTCCAGGGCGGTGAAAACCACGAGCAGATTGGGAAGTCTTTCAACTCATTTACTAACTATAAAGATAACTGGGGTGCAGACTTTGTAAGGGTGGTTAGTTGTAACACCACCGGACTCTGCCGAACCCTAAAACCAATAGATGATCTTTGTGGGATTAAAAAGGTTAGAGCGGTCATGGTACGCCGGGGAGCTGACCCTGGGCAGATTAAATCTGGCCCTATAAATGCCATTGTTCCCAACCCACCTACTGTGCCCAGCCACCACGGCCCTGATGTGCAGACCGTGATGTACGATCTGGACATTACCACCATGGCTCTACTGGTACCCACCACTCTCATGCACCAGCACAACCTCATGGTGGAACTGGAAAACACCCCATCACTGGACGACGTGATCGATACCCTGGAAGCAACCCCCAGGGTTCTCTTAGTGGAAGCCGAGAAAGGATTGGGTTCAACTGCAGAGATAATGGAATGTGCACGGGATCTAGGCAGGCCTAGAAGTGACTTATTCGAGATAGCAGTGTGGAAAGAGTCCCTTAATATAAAAGATGGAGAACTTTTCTACATGCAGGCCATACACCAGGAATCAGATGTGGTCCCAGAGAATGTAGACTGTATCCGTGCCATGCTGGAAATGGAAGAAGACCCAGCTAAATCCATAGAAAAAACCAATAAGAATATGGGAATAATTGGATAAAACTCCCCAATTCCACCCATATTTCCTCATTTTTTTAATTTTCATTAAATTAGTACTTTAACTATTTTTTATTCCATTTAAAGACTTCAGAACACAAAAACTAAATTGAATCACGATTATAAACCGGTGCCCTAACAAAATGAAATTTGACCTTCACACCCATACCAAATATTCTTCTGATGGAGTTATAGAACCTGATAAAGTAGTAAAAACTGCAATAAAAAGAGGATTATCTGGAATAGCCATCACTGACCATAACACCATTAAGGGATCTTTAAGGGCTAAGAAATACAAAACTGAGGACTTTGAAGTTATTATTGGATCAGAGATAAGTACAGAACGCGGGGAAATTATTGGCCTATTTCTGTCTGATGAGATTAAATCTCACGTATTCCAGGAAGTAGTGGAAGAAATTAAAGAGCAGGATGGGATTACCGTACTTCCCCACCCCTTTGATGATATTCGCAGAAATGGTATTAATCCTGGGAAAAAGGACATTAAATTGGTAGACTGTGTGGAAACCTTCAATTCACGTTGTTTACGTCAAAAATACAATAATAAAGCCAGTCAATTTGCCCGAATGAATGGTTTAAGTGTGGTTGCAGGTAGTGATGCTCATTTTGCCAGTGAAATTGGCAATGCTGGGGTTATTATCAATGGAGATGGCTTGAGAGAAGCTCTTATCAACGGGGATTTAGAGATCTTCGGAGAAAAATCATCCCTTGTTAACCTGGTGGTTACCAAGATGGTTAAAACCTGGCGAAATACTCTTTAAGATTAAAAAAATAGATACTCAATTAGGAATAGAGATAGATGGAATTAATGTTATTATGAATTATATAAAAATTCGAAAATAACCCTTAATTAAGATATAATGGTTGGAAGCAGGGACCTGATAATCGATATGTTTAGTAGGAGTTTACATGCAGGAAAAGATTAAATCACTAGTTTCTAATGATAACTCCCGTGGAGATATTATCACACCTCTTTTATTAATTATTCTAGTTGTTATCACACGAATACCATTTACTAGCAAGTTTCTCTATGAATGGGACTCTGTAAACTTCGCCCTGGCACTGGATAAATATGACATACTCCTGCACCAACCCCAACCACCAGGATACATTCTCTTCGTAGGCCTGGGAAAGGTTTTCAATCAAATCTTCCAGGACGTTAACATCACCCTGGTATTCATGAGCATACTATTCAGCACCTTAACTGTTATTCTAGTGTATTACCTGGGCAAACAATTATTCTCAAGGAACGTGGCAATTACTGGGACAATTTTACTTATATTCAGCCCCATATTCTGGTTTTACGGAGAAATAGCCACCATATACCCCAGTGAAGCTTTTTTAGCCATTTTAATAGCTTACACCTCATATCAGATGTTAAAAGGCCGTAGGAACTTTTTATATCTTTCATCCATTGCCCTAGGCCTGGCTGGTGGATTTCGGCAAGATCTCATCCCATTCATGTTCCCCTTATGGTTATTTTGCCTGTTATACCCAGAACGTAACCATAAAAGGATGATTATAAGGATGTTCACTGCCTTTGCAGTTCTTGGTGCATCCATCCTCCTGTGGCTTATACCCACCATTCTATTGGCCGGAGGTCTAGAAAGTTATCTTAATTCCAGTGGACACTTTTCAGCATCATTTAAAACCAGTTCAGTGTTATTCGGAGCTTCAATATCCAATCATCTTTTGATGGATGGAATGCTGGCTTCCTGGTTGATGATAGGCCTTGGTTTTCTGGGAGGGTTCTTAATATTGCTATTCATCATCCTTAAAAGGAAAAGTATTGTGAATAAGGGAATGTTTAAAAATCCGAAATTCATCTTTACAAGTCTCTGGATACTGCCCTCATTCCTTTTCCTGGTATTCATACCATTATCAAAACCAGGATATACATTAACTTTCCTACCCGCACTTACTTTAATCCTGGGATACGTTTTAATAACTTTTTCCAGAGATATTAGTCTTAAATTCAATATTTCCCTAAAATCAGTTTGTAGTGCCATGCTGATTATCTATATAGTTTTAAACAGTGTTTACTTCCTTTACCCTTATAATTTAAATGAGAAAAGTACGTGGGAAACCCAGATCACCAATATGAACTCCACAGAGAAGATTATTTTAGGACTGGACATGTTTTTCATGTACAACCATGAAAAGATCACCAATAACGACCAGAACATGGACTGGCACTTGGAAATCATTGGAAACCTATCCAATTCCAACCCCAACAGTACAGAGATCATTATAAGGGATATTATCCGGGAAGACCAGGGTTTCAGCTGGAGAAAAGCCATGTACCAGCTACCAGAATATGGCGTGTACTATCTTTTCGATTCTGATAACTCCCAGCTTAAAAGTAACAAGCTCGATAGCCAGGTTACCTTTTCCTACGGGAAAAACCACACTTACCAAAGCTCCCAATCCAGTTTACTGGAGATCCCCATAAAATCCTCCACTGAAAGGATAGTGTGGATAATGGATGACCGATCCCAATTTTTCCAGGAACTACAATCCCAAATAGAAATTAGAACCATTAAATTACCTAATGATTTAAATATATATTATTCTGATGTTAAAGATAAAAAAATAGACTTGAAAGTTGGTAAATTTATATTCAAAACTAACAACACCACTGCCAAGTAAAAATAAATACCATAATCTTTTTCTTTCTTTGCCATTTCATTCCCCATAATATCTGGAGAAACCCACCCACCAGTAAATATTCTGGGAAAATATTATGAGAACCAAAAAAGAAAATGAAATACAAGTAAAAAGTTAAGTAGAAAAATGAGTTAATGAATGTGAAAATAAGAATAATGATTGATTAAATGATAGGTTCACCCCTATATAATTAATTGATAGGTTAAATCACCCTATAACTAAATTAAAATGTTAAATTTTTTTCATAATCAAGAAACTGGTGAGATTATATGAAATGTCAGGATTACTCCCTTAATCGCCAAACAGAAAGAGAAAATCTAAATCTTAATCCCCTTCAGCGCGGAGGTGTGCTGCCACCTGAATCACGTCAAGCATTGTACGAATTTTCCGATGGTTATAGTGTCTGTGATTACTGTGCTGGCCGTCTGGATCAAATACCAAAGCCCTCAATTAATGGTTTTTTAGAGGATATGGCCAGTTTTATCAATGTAGATCATGCTCGAACTGTTCACGGTGCAAGAGAGGGTAAATTTGCAGTTATGCACGCCCTTTGCCGGCCAGGAGATACGGTATTGGTTGATGGTAATGCCCATTACACCAGTCACCTGGCAGCCGAACGTAACGGGCTTAACATTGTGGAAGTTCCCAGTAGCGGGGATCCTGAACACCGGATTAGCCCTGAAGGGTACCAGGAAACTCTTGATGAACTCTATGATATGGGTGAAGATGTTAGTCTGATTCTCTTGACCCATGTGGATGGAGATTATGGTAATGTTACTGATGCAAAGGCGGTTGGTAAAGTTGCCCATGATGCAGGTATCCCCTTCCTTTTAAACTGTGCTTATTCTATGGGGAGAATGCCTATAGATGCTAAGGGATGGAATGTGGATTTCGTGGTGGGAAGTGGTCATAAAAGTATGGCTGCTTCCGGGCCAATAGGTATTCTGGGAGTGCAGGATGAATGGGCCGATATGATTTTGAAAAGATCAAACAGACACCAGGTGAAGGAACTGGAGATGCTGGGATGCACCAGTCGTGGAGCCCCCATTGCAACTTTAATGGCATCTTTACCCCACATAATTGATCGTGTGAACAGGTGGGATGTTGAAGTGGAAAAAACACGTTATTTCGTTTCTGAAATGGAAAAAATAAGTGGAGTAAGTCAAATCGGCGTACGTCCCACAGAACATGACTTGGTAAGGTTTGAAACCCCATTTTTCCATAGTATAGCAAATAAACACCCACGTAAAGGTTTTTATCTTTATGAAGAACTGAAAAAAAGGAACATTGTGGGGATAAAAAGGGGACAAACCCAATGGTTCAAGTGCAGTGTCTATGGTTTCAGTCAGGAACAGGTGCATTACATTGCACATTCTTTTGCCGAAATTGCGGATAAATACCGGGAAATGGCAGATTAACATAGTACTGGATGATCCACTAGTCCTTAACCTTGATAATGTCGTTATCTTTAAAAAAATATCTTTACCACAAATAATAATTGTTATTTCAGAATCCTTATAATATTAGGATAAAATGAGGAGGGAAATAAAGTGATAGCTGATACCAATAAAGAAACATCAAAAGCACTGGTTCTAAGTGGAGGAGGAATCACAGGGACGGCCTGGGAATTAGGTGTTCTCTTCGGGCTTGAAGAATGTGGAGTGGATGTGACTGATGTGGAACTTATCGTGGGAACATCGGCTGGTTCCAGTGTGGGGGCTCAGATCACCAGTGGTCTCAGCCTGGAAGAACTCTACAACCTCCAACTGAAGCCAATCCACGAAACTCTGGAAAGACCGGTGGATTTTGATGGGCATAAATTTAGGCAAATGATGGCTGCAGCTATTATGAGCTCACCTGATTCCCAAACAGCACGAGCACGTATTGGGGAAGCAGCACTGGCCGCTCCCACCATGAGTGAAGGAGAAAGATTGGAAATGATGGCTTCTCGTCTTCCAGTTCATGAATGGAACTCTGAAATAAAGCTAATAATCAATGCGGTTGATGCGGAAACTGGAGAATGGATTAAATTTGATAAGGATTCCGGTGTTCCACTTCTGCTTGCTGTATCTGCCAGTTCAGCGGTTCCTGGTATTTACCCTCCCACCACCCTCAATGGTCGCCGGTACATTGATGGAGGTATGAGTTCCGGTACCAATGCCGATGTGGCCCAGGGTTACCAGCGGGTGCTTATAATCGCTGCCGAACCCAGTATGATTGCACCAGCAATGGGTCCCACCATGCACCGTATCAGCTTTAATGAGGAGATGGATCAGCTGAAACAATCCGGTTCCCATGTCAAGGTTTTAAGCCCTGATGAAGAGTCCCTGAAAACTAAAGGACCTAATCCCCTTGATGCCAATTTCAGAGGAGTATCTGCTGAAGCAGGACGCAAACAGGGACAAAAAATAGCAGCGGAAGTTAAAGCCTTTTGGGATCCGTGAATGGTTTAACCCAGTGCAAGGGTTTATACAGAATTTTTTTTTATCCCCCTACTTCTGAAAAATCCTTTAATACAAATTAAAAACAATTATTTCTTTTTATACATGTTTTTGGCCAAAAAAGTTGAAGTATGATTTTGATTAATCCAATATATTGCATTTAATCAATTTTCATACTGGTTACATATTCATATCCGTGAGGAGAGTTCTCATCTCCATTTTTATCAAAAAAAATCTCCGGAGTCTTCCCAAAATGTTTGGCAGCCACCTTCAAATGGTAAAGTACTATTCCAATGTCAATGGGGATATATTTTTTTAGGATAATAGCTCTCAGAATACTTGGTTTAAATGAATAAATATGAATTGCTTGATCTTCACTTGTAAAAAACCAGGGCTGACTGTTAGTTGCAGATGGAGCCAGGCGTGCTGCTTCCAGTAATGCTCCCACATCATCATCATTTTTTATGTTACTTATTTTGTTGAGAGGTTTTCGTTTAAATTCAAGGGTGCTGGTTCGGTGTAATGGTACATTTGCCCTTCCAAAGGCCATTAAAATAACGAATTTGAGATCAGAACTTTCTAAAATATTACCCTTTGGCTTGGGGATCCCCTGCCAGCAACTACCCCATCCATTGGCCGAGAAGAATAGATCCATTTGCTGGAGCATGTACCCCGCATTGGTTTTGTATCCTTCTTTATTCTCTGAAAAAACAGCAATATAATAGGGTGCCTTCTTCATCATCCGTGGATTAACATCATCTGAGGTTATGATCTTTAAATCTACCCTAATATCATCATATAAAGGTTCCAGGTTGTTAACATGATCAATAACCGGGCTAAGAACACTCTCTTCCAAGGGGGTGAGATCATAATTTCTAATGGACTTTCTCCTGAATATTTGAGAGTATAAATCATTCACCATATTTTATCTCCATTTAAAAGATCATCCAGTCTTAGGGGGGTGTCAGTTGAAGATGGTTTCATCTCGATTTGTATTTATTGTCAAATCTACGCCATGATTTAGCTATATAAGGCTCGCATTTATCTAATTCTGTCAATAGGCACATTTTTATGGTTTCACTTTTAATCTCTTCTTCTTCATCGATCTTTTTATTGATATTGACAAACACTTGGTTAATAATGTCCTTTTTTTCTTCCAAGCTGTATCCTGCATCGATTGTTGCCTTTTGAAGTGAACCTTTAATTTTATTCGGATTAAATGGTTCAATTGCACCTTTCTTTTTTATTACCTTAGCCATCTAAAACACCCTCTTTTTGGTCTAATTTTTTTGTTATTTCTTTATCAGTAATTTTTATTATTATTCAGAGTTTTTAGTGTTTATTCAAAGTCTTTTTTTATACTTTAACTCCTTGAATAGAACTTTAACTTCAGTTCCATCCTCTCCACTGATCATCATGGTTCCATCTAACTGATTCACCAGGCTGGATACAAGTTGTAATCCGAGACTTTTTTTATTTTCTTTTTTATTAGTTTCGGTTATTCCTACGCCGTTATCCGCTATTTTTAGGGTGAATAGATCATCATCTTTTTTAAGACTGATCTTGATCCAGCCTCCTTTTTTCTCCTCTGGAAATGCATGTTTCAGGGAGTTGGTAACCAGTTCGTTGATGATTAATCCCAGAGGTATTGCAGTATCAATCCCCATTTTAATGTCATCAGCATCCATTAAAAGATCAATAATCCCTGTTTCCACCACATATAGGGAGAATAATCCAGAAACGAAGCTTTCTATATAATCTTTCATATTTATACGGGTCAGATCAGGTGATTGGTACAGTTTCTCATGGATCATGGCCATGGCCTTGATCCTGCTTTGACTGACCACCAGAATATCCTTAGATTTTTCATCAACATATTCAGATTGGAGGTTGAACAGGCTGGAGATGATCTGCAGGTTATTGTTAACCCGGTGATGAATCTCCCTCAGGAGAACAATTTTTTCTTCTAAAGATGATTTTAATTGTTCTTCAGATTTTTTACGGTCAGTTATATCTCGAGAAACAGCCAGGTTGACTTTTCTCCCATCATAATCAATAATATGATTGTTAACCTCTGCCGGTATTTCTTTTCCATCCTTCGTAATGTTCACAATTTCAAAGGTATTGTGTCCCTTTTTTAAAAGCTTTTCAGCGTTTTCCCGGATTTCACGTGTTTTATCTTGAGAGATTATACCAAAAGGACTCATATTCAGTAATTCTTCTTTGGTATATCCCAGTCTCTTACTGGCCACCTCATTGACTTCCAGGAATTTTCCAGGGCACCCGTCATCATTCATGATATTTACGGAGATCATATCGTTTGCCTTGTTAAAGATTTCACGAAATTTCTTTTCACTCGCCTTGAGATCCTCCTCAGAACGTTTAATAGAAACCAGATTCCTGTAAACTAAGAAGTATATCAAAATAGCAGTGAGAATAACAAAGAAACTTCCTTTAAACATGGCAATGGTCGTGAATAGTTGACTATTAGCCGTAGTCATAATCAGAATCTGATCAGAAGCAACAATCCAGACTATGCTAATAACAAAATAAATTAAGGCTATTTTAAAAGCATTGTAACGTGGTTTAATTCTATTCTGGGATTTTTTCATGTTCACCCCAATTACTATAAGTTTTAATAATAATTATAATTTTTCTTAAGATCGTGAAAATTAGATCAGGGTATAGAATTATTACTAAAATAAGCCCATAAAACAGTTTATTGGATTTATCCCGTTAATTTGTATTGTAAATAAAATCTAAACCGGTTTATGGTGAAAAAAATATGAATATATGCGATGTTATGGTTAACTCCCCTTTGTAATTATTAGGCCCTGAAAAAATGAATAAAAAACATACAAGTTGAAATAAGATAAATAATCCATTAATATCCTAATAAAATGATTAAAATAAATGATTAAATTAAATAGAACCTTAATGGGGTTTTATTACTAGGAAAATTAATTTGGAATGAGCAATTTCTCAAATTAAATTAGAATTAAATACTATAAAAAGTAAAATTTGGATAAAATAAATAATTAAGAGTTTTTATTTTTGCTTAAAACTCTTCGAATGGTTGTACTATCACAAATCCTTGACCCTGGAATTTTAGCTGGAAAGTTTCACCACTATCTTTTCCCAGGAGCGTTTTAAAGTCCACATCGGCCTTAACTGATGGGCTTAAACCACCAGACCAGGCTACAGTGGCATTGGGATCCGTGTATACTGGCTGGTCTGGAGTTACCACCAGGGTGATTGGAGTGAAATGGGTGGTTATAGCCACCATACCTGTTCCTTCCAGTTTCACGTGGAAGAGACCTCCAGCAGACATTCCCACACCAGAACTCATCATGGTTATGTCCCAGTCAATCTGCTCTTCAAAGGCCAGTAAATCATTCCCATTGACGAAAATCCTTTCATTTTGAAGGTTTAAAACAACGATTTCCTTCCCCTGATCTGCCAGGTAAACCTTACCATTACCTTTCATTTTCATTAAGGTGCTTGACTCACCGGTCACTGCTTTTTTAACAAAACGGTTTAATCCGTGTTCAAGAGTTCCCTCTCTTTTAAACTTCACATCCCCTGTGTAGGCAACCATTGCTCCTTTTTTGGACCAGGCCTGGCCATTGAGGTTTATGTTCAGCAGATAATTGTTTTCAATTTCGAATGTTTCACCAGAGTCATGTTTTTCCATGGTTTTGTTGATGAAATCATTAACTGAGTACTTGCTGAATGAACCAGCTGCTGGTGCAGTGGTTGCTGCTGGTTGTATCTCAGGGCTTTGAACAGGTTCTTCTACAACGGTTTCCATTGCTTCGCCGCAATTTGGGCAAAATTTTCCATTAACTTCAGTTCCGCAGTTAGGACAAAACATCTTTCACACCTCTAAAAAAATAATTCAATCAATTGTCACTTGGATTAAGTCTTTAATATAGTAATGTATTGGTGTTAATCGGATATAAATCAACTTAACTGGATTTTTGCGGGAAGCTAATATCCATACCACTGATTAATTTTAGTAACTTTTAACATCACTTTAGTAAACTTTGAACATCCTCCACAATGTTTCTGGTAGCAGTTTCAAGAAGGGTTTTCCCCAGTTCCAGGTCCACAATAACTCCCCCATTTTCAACCTGGCAGGCCCCTTCATCAATACCTTTACTCTGCTGACGTGCCTCTTGAAGGCCAACCATTCCCACTTCCGGGTATTCCCCATACTGGCAGTGTTCATTAAGACGGGATTCATCGGCTATCCCCAGAACCACTCCCATGGAAAGCTCTCCAGTTCCAGCGTGCGGTCCCTCTATTTCCACAATGCAGTTGTTGAAGATGATCCTAAGGCCAAGTTCATTTTCAATATCAGCCAGGTGATCCTTGATGGGTACATTTCCCCCGTGTCCATTTACCAGAACCACGGCGTCCAGATTAAGATTGTTTTTAGCACTTTTTAAGGTGGGAACGAGTTCTTTTTCCACCAATACATCGGTAGGTTTGTGAATTCCATGTTTCACATAGTCGTATTCCGTTGCAGCATATAAGATCCCTATAAACTTAGCCCCTGTACGTACGGAAGCCTGAAATGCTAGGTAAGAAGCTATTTTAGAATCAGTGTCAATGGGAAGTGCTGCACCATGGTTTTCCAGATGGGAACCAATGGCCATGATTCCTATTTTATGAACCTCTGGTGAAAGCAGCTTACCAGAGGAGTATCTTAGTTCTATCAAGTTACTAACCCCAATTTTTAGTTTTATTAATGATTTTTAATTAAAAGAATGGATTTTATACTTCTCCAATGATTTTATACCTCCCAATATTTACTGAAAAGGGAAATATTAAGGGGATGTATTATTTTTTAGAGTTTTATGGTATATTACCAGCAATATTATCAAGAATAGGGGCATTAAAATATCCAGATAGAACACTGCACCAGCATTACCTGCTGATAGGTTGCTGGCCTGCTGTATCTCATACATATGACCTGCAGCTGCACCCCACATGAATATGGCATAAGCTATAATGGCTGGTGCCCAGAAATTCCTGAAACGTACTGCTAAAAGTCCTAAAATAGCATATGAAATGTTTGCAAATCCAACCTCACGTAAGAATGGTGAATAAGCCCATCCTGTTGACTGGGCCACCATTTCGGGACTGAAAACTTGCACCAGGCCACTGAATAAGGATCCAATACCAATACCCACACCCAGATACCATAACAGTAACAATTCGCTTATTCGGTTTATTGATTTGGGTTTTTTACTTAAGAAAAAATGTACCAATGCACCTAAAAGAGGCACCCCTGCAAATATATACCACATTTCCATTTATATTACCCCATTGTTAATCGTAATGCTCATGACCATTTAATGTAGTGTAAAAAGTGATTTTAGATTAGAGGGTAGTAGTTTTTCCTTATAGGACAATAAATACTCCTCAAATAATCCAACACTTACCCATTAAACATCGAGATTCCAGATCTTATCCCCAATGTAGTGTAAGGTCTTCACCGCCTTACCTTTATCATTATCGGCCATTTCTTTTCCAGATATGATGGCAGTTCCCATGGCTAGGGGTTTACGGTGGTTTTCATCCACTACGATGACTGTATCACCTTCCTGGATCTGGGAATCAGCTTCCACTACACCGGGAGACATCACATCAGCCCCACTGGCCATGAACTTCACTGCCCCCATATCCACCACCACCATATGACTTTCTATGGGGTGCTTTAGGGCCCCTTTCAGTGTGGGGAATGGCTCCCCATCCAGGATTATGATGAGCGGATCACCATCTACCAGGATCAAATCCGGCAGATCACTTTCTAAAATTTCTACCTTGGATTTGGCAGGTATTAATGAACTGTAAGGACCTAGTTTAGCCTGAAACTCCTTTAATTTCTTTTTTTTCAGATGGTATCTTTTTTTTATTTTCAATTACAATTCACCCTTAACTCTAGTTTCCATTCTCACTTTTATATTTTTGATGGCGGTACATTTAAATATAAATCTTACCAACATTCATGGTATAGGAAAGGTGATAATAGTGAGTGTACAGAAGAATGTAAATACATCCCGACCATTAGACGTATTAGGTCGAGCCCTTAACTCTCAAGTGTTAATTAAACTTAAAGGTGGCAGAGAATTCCGCGGAGTTCTTGAAAGCTTTGATATGCATATGAATTTAGTTCTAAACGACGCCGAAGAATTAGAAAGCGGCGAATCATCAAGGAGATTAGGTGTGGTCCTCATACGTGGGGATAACATTGTATACATATCACCAGGATGAATTTAAGTACCGGTTGAATTAACCGGGAGATAGTATTAGGAGGATATTAAATTGAAAGGTACACCATCATTTGGTAAACGTAATAAAAAAACCCATATCCGTTGTAGAAGATGTGGGAAGAACTCATACAATGCCAGGAAGCGCTACTGTGCTGCCTGTGGATTCGGAAGATCTAAACGGGTCAGGACCTACAACTGGCAGAACAAAAAACTTAATGGTTACAGGTTGAAGTAGATGGAAATGAGAAATCCCATCGATGTGCGCATCATTGTGGAAGGAGCTTCAGACGTGGAAAACGTTTCCCGGGCTTTGCAGAACATTGCCCTGGGAGCGGAGTACCATATAACCATCTCCTCCATTATACCCACAACCAACACCGAAATAGCTAAAAAAGCGGTGAATGGTGCAGATATTGTTCTAATCGCAACTGATGTGGATGCTCCTGGAAGGGAACTGGCTGAAAAATACCAGAAAGTTCTCAAAAAAGAAGTGGGTCATATCGAAAGAATGAAACTCCCCTTCGGACATGACGTGGAGTATATTGACCCGGTTCTAATCAGAAGGGAAATTAAAAACGCAATTATTCGTTCTGGATTATTATCCATCGCCAATCTGGGACGCTTCAGGGAAATTAAAAATAGACTCAAAGACTCTGAAGAAAAAATCAAAGAATTAAATAAGGAAATTCAGGATCTCTCTTCCGAACGGGATGCACTGGTAAACAAAAACCAGGACCTCAATGATTCAGAAGAAAGGCTCAAATTGAAGCAACAGAATCTTCAGGAAGAGTTTAAGGTTACCAAACAGCGTTATGCTGATGTGAAGAACCAGTACGGAATTATAATTAATAAAAATCTGTACGAAAGATTCTCTCTCAGTGAACTGTGGAAGGAAACTTTTAATGAAACCTTAAATGAAGAAGAACATATTACTTTTATTACCAGCGAATTTAAACCAGAAAACATTGTTTTAGGGCAAGGATTCATAGCTGCCCCATCCCGTAAAGATGCTGTGGACTGGTTAAAAATTATTCGTACGGTGCTCATTTTTTACGATTCAAAAATTGAAGATCTTAAGGAAGAAATAGGTGATGAAAAATTCAGCCCTCGCCTCCTCAAGGAGTAGTTTAATTATGGATTTTTCAATCTCTTTTTAGAAAAATTACCTATACCCAAGATAATAAAGGGAGAATTCTAAGTGCAGGATAAATGTGGTATTGTAGGTGCTTATTCTCATAATAAGTCCCACAACATTTCCAGAGAAATATATTACGGCCTATACGCTCTACAACACCGCGGACAAGAGTCCGCAGGCATATCCGCCCATAATGGTGAGGAGATGCGCACATATAGAGGTATGGGGCTGGTTTGTGACGTGTTCAACAATGGTAACATTGAAGGACTGGATGGGAATGTGGGAATAGGCCATGTACGTTACTCTACAACAGGTGAATCACAAATTCAAAATTCCCAGCCGTTTATAAGCAAATTCGACATGGGAAGCATAGCCATAGCCCATAACGGAGACATTATCAACTCCATGGAGCTCAGGAAAGATCTGGAGAGAGAAGGAATAAAATTCCAATCTTCCACCGACTCTGAAGTTATCTGCCACCTCTTAACCCGGGAATACTCCCAAAACCATGACATGGTAGAATCCATTAAAACAGTTTCCCAAAAATTGATTGGTTCATATTCACTGGTTCTGCTGGTTAATGATGATCTGATGGTGGTAAGAGACCCAATCGGTATTAAACCATTATCACTGGGGCAGAACGATGAGGTTACCATGGTGGCCTCGGAAACTGTTGCCTTTGATGTGGTAGGTGCCCAGTACGTTCGTGATGTTGAACCAGGGGAAATACTGATTATCAATGACGAAGTGAACAGTTTTAAAATCCCCCAAAAACCAGGCACACCAAGAGCCCATTGCATGTTTGAATACGTGTACTTCGCCCGCCCAGACAGTATACTGGATGGGAGAGTTGTGTACAATGTAAGAAAGAACATTGGAAAATATCTCTTTAAGGAACACCCGGTGGATGCTGATGTGGTGATGCCAGTACCGGACTCCGCAATCACAGCAGCCATAGGTTACTCACGTGCATCCGGCATCCCCTACGGGGAAGGGCTGATCAAAAACCGATACATTGGACGTACTTTCATCATGCCCACCCAGGAAGAGCGAGAAATGTCGGTCAAACTGAAGATGAATCCAATACGATCAGAATTGGAAGGTAAAAGCATAGTACTGGTGGATGACAGCATAGTTAGAGGCACAACCTCCAAATCCCTGGTGAAAGTGCTTCGTGAAGCCGGGGTAAAAGAAATCCATTTACGCGTAGGATCACCACCCATAACTTCCCCCTGTTACTACGGTATTGCCATGGCCACCCGCAAAGAACTCATAGCTTCAGATAAAGCTGTGGAAAAAATAAGGCAAACTCTGGGTGTTGACTCACTGGGATACCTCAGCATAGACTCCCTGGTGGAATGTATAGGGATCAACAGGAACGAACTGTGTCTGGGATGCCTCAACGGAGAGTACCCCACAGAATTACCGGCTAACATTGACGAATACGAATCCTGCAGGTGTTAAACGCTCTGCAGGAGTTTAGATTTTTTTAAACTGGTTCTCTGGGCTGGTTTTTAAGGGGTTTAATTATAATTAATTTAATGATGAAAATAAGCAGGATAAATTATTCAAACCTTACCTTCATTCTGATTAAAAAAGATTTTAACTTAAAATTTAACTGGATATAATTAACATTATTCGTTAGGGATACTAATTTTTTATATAGAGGTGGTTTTTTTATGGTAGAATTACTCTCCCCGGCCCGGGACTTTGCTGCTCTGGAGGCTGCCCTGATTAACGGGGCTAACACAGTTTACATAGGGTTAGATGGTTATAACATGCGCGCCCACACTGCCAACTTCTCCCTGGAAAACCTTAACCAGGCCGCAGAACGCTGCCACCAACACCAGGCTAAACTATATGTCTGCACCAACACCGTGATGCGAGATAAGGATATAGAAGATCTTAAAACTCTTTTACCGGAAATTAAATCTGCTGGAGCGGATGCCATAATCGCCTCTGACCTGGGAGTTCTTAAAATCGCCAGGGATGTTGGTATTGATGTTCACCTCAGTGTTCAGGCCAATATATCCAATTCTGAGTCTTTGAAACTCCTCCATGAACTGGGGGTTAAGAGGGTGATTCTTTCACGTGAATTACCCTTAGAAGATATAATGGCAATGACTGCGGATAGCCCCCTGGAAGTGGAAGTCTTCGTCCACGGGGCCATGTGTCTGGCTATTTCTGGGAGATGTTTTTTAAGCGCCTATCTTTACCAGAAGAATGCCAACTGCGGGGAATGCTTGCAGCCCTGCCGGAAGGAATGGAAGCTTATCTGTCATGACGAAAAAGGAATTTCCCTAGATTTAGAAAATGATAATGAAATCTCACTTAGTTTAGGGGAGAATTCTTTAGCCACCGAATGTGGGGATGGTGGATTTAATGGAGGGGATGGTGGATTTAAAGGTCATATTTTAAGTCCTCGTGATCTTTGCATGGTGGAACACGTTGGTGAACTTATTGATGCTGGAATTTCTTCCTTTAAGATCGAAGGGAGGGCCCGGCCTGCGGATTACGTGGCCACCGTAACCAGGGTCTACCGGGAAGCTATAGATTCATATGAGAATGGTGAATGGGAATTTCAGGACCGCTGGTTAGAGGATCTCCAGAAGGTTTACAATCGTGGTTTTGACACTGGATTTTACTTCCAAACCCCTTACAAAACCAGTAGCTACAACCAGGCCACACACACCAAGCAAGATATTGGAGAGGTGGTTAATTATTATTCACAGGTTAATGCTGCGGAGATAAGGCTCTGGAATCCCCTGAAAGTAGGGGATGAGATTATAGTGCAGGGACCTACCACCGGATCCGTCATCCAAAAGGTGGAATCACTGCAAATAGATCACCAGAACATTGTTGAAGCCCCGAAGGGACAGAATGTGGGGATTCTACTTACAGGTAAGGTCCGTCCAGGAGACCTGGTTTACCGGAGAATTAAAAGGAATAAATAGGATATCAACAACTATTTTTTTGACCCTGTTGCATTAAAAGGATAGTCTACTATTCATTAAAAAACTCAGCTCATTAAAGAAAATTCATTAAGATGGTACCCTCAACCAAACCATCAGCTAAACTACTTCTAAAGTTGCATCCCGATAATTCCAAGTTGCATCCCTAAAATTTCGCTGAATTTTTTTAATACCTTTTTTAATACCTGAATTTTTTTAATCATTCGAGTAAATTTTACAATAATTGGATGCGTGGATTTTACCGCACCTGATAAATGTATTTTACATCACCCCTGCGAGTTAATTAAATACAATAGATGCAGAACCTAACACAGAGATCACCATATAAGCCTAGATATCTGAATGCTTCCTTGAAGTTATTGTGAAGGGATGAAGGTTAACTGGTTATTAGTGGGGACCCATACACATCCAAGTAGGAGATATTGGATGAGTTGCTAAAAATTGATAAGAACCAAACCTCCCCAAGGGAAAAAATAGAAAAATTTTATCCCGGGTAAGGTCATACTAATAGAGATGTGTGTTAGAATAAAAAGCATAGGTTTATGGTAATAACTGAGAATTGTTCATGGAAAAGGAGTTGATATAAGTGAAAATTCAGGACGCCATGGAGAAAGAAGTAATCAAATTCCAAGTGGACGATCGTATTGTTGACGTGGCCGGAAGCCTACGTGAAAACAAGATCAGCGGAGCACCAGTGGTAAATAAGGAAGGCAAAGTAGTGGGAATCATCAGTGAAGGTGATATCATGCGACTCCTGGAGGTTCACTCCCCCCACATCAACTTGATCCTACCAGCTCCCCTCGACTTAATTGAACTACCAGTACGTATGAAATACGAGATGGATGAAATAGCCGAGGACATGAACAAAGCCGCCTCCCTCTTAATCGGTGAGATCATGACCAGGAAAGTCCTAACCATCAAACCTGATGATGATATTTCCGATGCCGCCCAGCTCATGGACACCCATGATGTTAAACGACTCCCAGTGGTGGATGCCAATGGAAACATGGTGGGTATCGTCACCAGGGGAGATATTATCGGAGCCATGGTGAGGGGATGAGTAAGAGCAAGCACATAGCTATTTATGGTAAGGGGGGCATTGGAAAGTCCACCACTGTCTCCAACCTGGCAGCATCCTACTCATCTGATAAGGAGGTTCTGGTTATTGGCTGCGACCCCAAAGCAGACACCACCCGGACCCTGGTGGGGCGGAGGATCCCCACCATCCTGGACATCCTGAAAGAAAAAAGGGATGCCCAGGAGGAGGATGTTCTCTTCTCCGGATACGGTGGAGTGATGTGCGTGGAAAGTGGAGGGCCCGAACCAGGTGTTGGCTGCGCAGGGAGGGGAGTTATTGTGGCCATGAAACTCCTGGAGAACCTGGAAGTCTTCAGCCAGGACCCTGATGTTATCATCTACGATGTGCTAGGTGATGTGGTCTGCGGAGGATTCGCAGTACCCCTCAGGGAGGACTATGCCGATGAAGTTTACATCGTAACCTCCGGCGAGTACATGGCCCTCTACGCTGCAAACAACATTTCCAAAGGTATAAAAAAGCTTAAAAGCAATCTCGGCGGTATTATCTGCAACTGCAGAGGCATCCACCGGGAATTGGAGATCGTGGAAGAATTCGCCCACCGGATTGGTAGTAAGGTTATAGGGGTGATACCCCGCAGTGAACTGGTTCAGCAGAGCGAAATCGATGCCAAGACCGTCCTGGAGAAGTTCCCAGAATCAGATCAGGCCCAGAAATACAGGGAACTATCACAGGCTGTTTTGGATAATGATGACTTCGTGATCCCCCAGCCCATGGATGCTGATGAATTTGATGAATTTTTCAGGGGATTTCAGTAAGAAAAACATTTAATCCATAATTTCAAAAAGAAAGATTTAATCGAGATCTTCAAGGGTTTTAACCTCTAATTTTAATTTTTTAAACCCTTCCCGGCAGTTTAAAGTAGCCTGGAGCTCATTTTGAAAATAGAATAGATGCGCCGGACATTTACAATCAGAACAACCAAAACCCACAACCCCTTCCCCACTGACTGAGATCTCCCGGGCCAGTTCACATTCGTGTTTAACACCATCCGCATTGTAAAAGACGTCAATTACCCGGGAACTTGAGTTATCCAAAAGGTAGTCAACATGCCAGTGCATCTTTTTATTATTCCGGAGGTGTCTCCTGATTCTGCCCCCCAGGGAATTTAAGGCCGAACCCACATAGACATAAACACCCTTTTTAAACTGGATTTCTCCCTTTTTACCAATTTCAATGGACTCATCTCTGTTTAAGTCTATTAAGAGACAGTAGGTTCCCTTTAAAATAGTTTTTCTAGCCATTAACGACTCACACCAAGTAAATTAGATCATGATTTAGGAATTAGATCAAGATTTATAGATTTAGATCAAGATTTCGAGATTTAGATCAAGATTTCGGCACCAGAGTCCAGTGGGATAAATTTCTCACCAAATTCCCTTTTAAAACTGCATAAACCTTCAAAACCGGTGCAATGACCCAGGGCAATGATTTCAGGATCCAGTTTTTTGAATGACTCCACAGTCTTTTCGATCCTCTCACCCGGAGCATCCATCAGGTGGGATCCTCCGATAACCCCGTATATATCATCCTGGAAGTATTCCCTAGCCGAGTAAAGAATATTTACCATACCAAGATGGGCGCAGCCTGAAATTACAACCAGCCCATTTTCTGTTTTAATCACCAGGTTCAGTTCATCCTTAAAGTTATCTGGTAAACAGTTCCCATCCACTTTAACCCGCAGGTATTCGGGTATGGGTTCAAAACCAGAATGATCTTCCACTTGGTTGAAAATCCACATATCCTCATTGATCCGGGTGTTTTCAGTGACCCATTCCCTGTTAAGAGTTCCCGGGTTAATATCTTGAGGAAACCCAATGTAACGTTGGTTACCAGATTCCACAGCGAATTTTGGACTCATTGCCTCCGGATGGATGAAAAATTTGGTTTCATCCGCTTTAACATTGATTTTACTATCCATAATGGCAGATATACCCCCAGTGTGGTCGTTGTGCCCGTGGCTGATCAACACCCTATCCACGAAGTTGATTCCCATGAGATCCATGTTGTGTTTTAAAACTGGGGGAGTCTTCCCGGTGTCTACCAGGATATTTTCATCCTCTTCCTCTACCAGCAAGGAAAACCCGTGCTCGGCATATAAACTTGATTTGAATCCTGCCCTGTTATCTACCACACATCTGATCTTCATGGGAACTCCTAGATACAATAATTTTGGATCTCTAACTTATTTCTAATTATAATTACATCTCCACACTAATCAATTATTAAGCATCAATATCAATTAAGCAATTATTCATTGACTGCAAAAATTATTCATTGACTGCAAATAGTTAAAATCATTAAATCCCAACTTAAGAAAAATTTAAAAACCCCCTAAAAACATCAATAAAAAAAATATCACGGTGATCAGTATGGAATACACATTCAAAGCTAAAGGACATCATAACGTAACCTCCAAGCACAGAACCACATTCGAAATAACCCAGGATGAGGAAATAGGATTGGCAGCGGATTGTATTGTGGGAGTGTCATCAAAAGTATCCTTAAATGACCTTCCCCCGAAGATGAAAGAGGCCATCCAGGACGAAGATACCCGGATTGAGGTTATTCTGGAAACTGAAAATTCAAAGGACGTGATATCCGGGTACGGTCATCCAGCACTTTCCCTGGATCATCCCACTGACATGGTATGTCGCAAAAGCGATTACACCTGCAGCCGGACCCTTATGATACACGCGGATAAAGCAGCCCTGGATCTGGATCAGGATCTGGTGAGGGATCTTGCCGATGGAAAATCATTAAAAGTAACCATAAAAATCTGAAAAAGTAACCATAAAAGACTGAAAAAACAACCATTTAAGTCTAAAAATGTTTGATAATATATTCAACCTGTAAAAAGAGTAACATATGAGTGCAGGGGACGGGATTCGAACCCGCGAAGGGACTCACCCACTAGGCCCTCAACCTAGCGCCTTTGACCGCTCGACCACCCCTGCTGTGCTAATTCTCACACAAGAGAGTGAAGCATACCATTTTCTCTCACTTACCCTATTTAAAGGTTACCGTTAGTGAGTGGAACCCTATTTAAATGGTCAAAACCACCTTTTTAAAGTGAGAAAAAACTTATAATTAGTATTGATTATTTCCTGAGTATCTGGGAATTATTTTAATGATTTTAAGTAATTAAAATAATAGAAATTTGAATAAGTTAAATAATATCATTTGATTTAGAAGGATGTTTACTTATATGCAGGCAGTTCAAACCACTCCCCAGGGGATAACAGTGATGATAGAGGTGTCCCCTAAGTCGGATAAATTCCAGATAGCCGGTTACAATGAGTGGAGAAAAACCGTGGAAGTGAAACTCAAATCACCCCCCACCAAGGGCAAAGCCAACAAGGAACTCATGAAAGAATTCTCAAACCTTACTGGCCATGATACTGAGATTGTTGCCGGGCATAAAAGCCGCCAGAAGACCATTCTCATATATGACATGGGTGAAAAAGAGTTTCACAAACTTTTAGAGGATTTTATTAAGTTTTAAAAGATTATATTTAGTTTTAGAAATTTAAATTTAGTTTTAAAGAATTATTAAACTTTTATTGATTATAATTAGTTTTAAAAGATTATAAAAAAAATAATTAATGTGCCATGCTTTAGAAGGCACATATTTACTTATAAGTAACGGGAGTAGTTCTCTTTATACCATTTGACAGTTTCTTCTAATGCATCTTCAAATGAATACTCTGGTTTCCAGCCCAGTTTCATTACCTTGGCTGAGTCCAGGGAGTATCGCCGGTCATGACCTAACCGGTCTTCCACGAAGGTTATCAGACTTTCTGGTTTGTCCAGTAATTCCAGTATCAGGTGGGTTATTTCCAGGTTGTTCTTCTCGTTTCCCCCACCAATATTATAGACTTCTCCCAGTTTACCCTTAAGAAGAGCTGTTTCTATTCCCTTGCAGTTGTCCATCACGTATATCCAGTCCCTGACGTTTTTTCCATCACCATAGACTGGTAGTGGTTTATCCTGCATTGCGTTGAGGATAAATAGTGGTATCAGTTTTTCCGGGTACTGGCGGGGTCCGAAGTTGTTACTGCTCCGGGTGGTGATTACCGGGGTGTCATATGTTTTCCAGTAGGCCCCTACCAGGAGGTCTCCACCAGCTTTACTGGCTGAGTAGGGACTGGATGGGTCTAGATTACTTTCCTCAGTGAATGAACCTGATTCTATGCTACCGTAGACTTCGTCGGTGGATATCTGCAGGTAACGTTCCACATCGTATTTTCGAACATTTTCCAGGAGGTTGTAGGTTCCGATAACATCGGTTTTAACGAATACCCCGGGATCATCTATAGACCGGTCCACATGGGTTTCGGCAGCGAAGTTCACCACCATATCACAATCCCGCGTTAACTGGGATACCAGTTCCTCATCTTCTATGGCTCCTTTGACAAATTCGATTTTGTCACGGATTCCATTGAGGTTTTCCAGATCCCCGGCATAGGTTAACTTGTCCAGGACCACTATTTCATAGTCATCATTATCACATAGGTGGTGTACGAAGTTGGATCCAATGAATCCTGCACCACCGGTAATCATAATCTTCATTAAACCACCATTTTATCCGTGTTTTTTGTTCTCATCCAGTATCCAATCGTAGGGGATTTCATCGGTGTCTGGATCAAGGCGGTACTCATCCGGTTCATCGTAGTTGAAGGCCAACGTGGGGACACTTACAAAGTAGGCAGTTTCATCACCCACTGCTTTAAACCCATGGTAAACCAGTGGAGGTACACTTATCAGCATTGGATTCCGATCACCTATGAAGAATTCATTTATTTCCCCATAGGTGGGTGAGTCTTCCCTGCTATCATATAATGCGACCTTCATCATACCGTGAACACAGGTGAAGTTGTCAGTCTGTTTCTTGTGTAAATGCCAGGCCTTCACCACTCCGGGATAGGCTGTAGTCAGGTAAACCTGTCCGAATTCCTGATAGATATCATCATCACACCTTAATATTTCCATGAGCCAGCCCCTTTCATCAGGGATGACTTTGAGATTCTTTACTTTTACGCCGTCAATCATAAATACACCGTTAATTCTTCTTGGAAAGTTTTATATATCTCTCTCTTATTAACCATTACCATGGGATCGTCTTCTGGTAAGGTGAGGAGAATGAAATTCAAGGCACCATTATATCATGATTAGAGGTCATAACTAGCTGATCATCATCCGAAAGATTAATTTCAGGATATTTACTTTGGAAAACAATATGTTAAATGCGCAAAGGTTATTTTAGAATAAAATTGAAATAGTTTTATAACTAAATTGAAGTAGTTTTATAATTTATACTCAAAAACTTCATCATTATCTGTTAACCAAGTCCCAGGAATAATTATGATTGGATAACTGGGCATAACTTGAGAATAAGGAGGCAAGATTATGAAAGCGGTTATACCTGCTGCAGGACTCGGAACCCGGTTTTTACCGGCTACCAAGGCTCAGCCTAAAGAAATGTTACCAGTTTACAATAAACCAACCATACAGTACGTGGTGGAAGAGGCTGTGGCCTCGGGAATTGATGATATACTGATCATAACTGGTAAGGGGAAGAGATCCATTGAGGATCACTTCGACCGTTCCTTTGAACTGGAGTACTCCCTCCGTAACTGTGGAAAAATGGATTACCTGGTGGAAGTGGAGGCCATATCTGAAATGGCTGATATTTATTATGTGAGGCAGAAGAAACAGAAGGGATTGGGGGATGCCATACACTGTGCCAAGAAACATATTGATGGACAACCATTTGCCGTGCTTTTAGGAGATACCATAAGCCAGTCCAAAGTTCCCTGCACCAAACAGTTACTGGATGTGCATGAGAAGTATAATGCATCAGCTATTGCCATTGAAAGAGTGCCCCGGGATAAGATCGAGCGTTACGGGATAATCAAGGGCCAAAAGGTTGAAGATTCTGTTTATAAAATCGAGGACATGGTTGAAAAACCACGTCCTGAGGATGCTCCTTCTGATCTGGCTATAACTGGACGTTACGTACTGGAATCTGAGATATTTGACCATATCGAGAATGTAGAACCCGGTGTGGGTGGGGAGATACAGTTAACTGATGCCATGAGACAGTTAGACAATATATACGGCCATATATTTGATGGGAAAATGTACGATATTGGGAACAATGTAGAATGGCTTAAAAGCTCCCTGGAAATTGCATTGCAGGACCCTGCAGTTAGTGAGGAATTAAGGGAGTATTTGAAGAATATTATAAAATAATATTCTTTTTTTAGGAAGTCTTGGAATGAAAAACCTTTTTGAATACCATCTTCACTAGTTGTTGGTGATCTTAAGTACCGCTTTTACAGTTTTCATTATGACTAAGGTTGAATACAGTCACTTAAAATAGAAAATAGTGCGTTTATATTAAATGAGTAGTTAATTTTCCTTATCTAAACGCAACCTTAATACCTTCGCGATATATCCCCCTACAAGACCTGAAATCGGGTAAAATAAAACCAAAATTAATATAGAATAAAACGTTAATTCAGCTTTTAAAATAAAATTAAGCCCTATGAAAGATCCTATAGAGTATAATAAACCATTATACAATCCAATTATAGCTTTATTAGGTCTGGATAGGTAAGTGGCTATGAATCCACCCAAAATAACAGTAAACATTGCAAAAATTACTGATGATAAAGGAATATCTAACAAAAAACGTAACAAACCTAATAAGCTACCAGCTAATATATACCCAATAATAATAGCAATGATAGGATGATATTTATTCTTCCTGCGAGAATTGGCATCAGATCTATTCCTATCCTTTATTTCAAATATCATTTTGCTTTCTGTACTATTTACTCTGTAAAAAGATTTTCCACATTTTGGACATTTATCACCTTTCTTCCCATATTCCTTATAATCACATTCTACGTTGATACATTGCCATTCATGTTGCATTTAAATCCCCCTAATTAGAAAATATTCTAATTTACTGCATTAAACACCAAACCTAAAATAAGATAATAATTTTTCACCAGCCATTTAATATTTCTAAAACTAACCATTGAGTATAGTTTACCATTTCCACCTACAATCCAAATATCATTGGAATTGCTTGGATCGTTAGTTCCCCACCAATTATTGGTTGCATTTACTATCCCAATATCATTCCTAAGTCCATAAGTATTCTGTGCTATTCTGTTGAATTGTATGGCATCTGTCGAGTTGTAACCAAATTCCGTGTAAATTATTGGTCAAATCATTATGAGATTATATTCAACGTGTCGGAATTCCAAATATCACCATCCTAATAAGAAATTAGATGGTATTATCTGATTGGTAAATTAAAGCGATTGATCTAGAGAAAAATATGTAGATGTAGGGGGTTAGAATTAATGGAGCAATTAATTTTTCGAATGGAAAAGTGTGAACTAAAATTAAGATAAATCCAATAAGAACTCCTATTAGAAATATCAATAAATTAATTACACCTGTTAATAAATACCAGGAATAAAATTTAATCCATCCTATATTTTTTATTTTATCAAATATTACTTTAAATTCAAAGGCATAACGCAGTTTACCACCATTGTTAGCCATATTGGCTATTGCCATTAGGGATATAGGGAAGAGTATTAAGAAATATAATATATAAACAAAAAACTGTATTGAAACCCATATTACATCCCAATGTAAATATGCTAGTAATATTTCACCCATTATAATGATAATAAAGCCAGGGGTGTATGAATAGAAATTGAATAAATCTGAATTTAATATAATTAAAGGTAAAGTTACAGGTATTGAATATATAAAACTTACACAAGTTACTTTAAACCCATTTTTAAACAAATTAACCCACTTCCTAAATTTAGGAAGTTCCCTTGTATCTTTTAAAGAATATTGAATAATTTTGAAAAAATATCCAATAATAAAACAATTAATTAATAAAGCAATAACTAAAAACGGATAAGTTAATCCATAATGTAAATTAAACGGACTTATAATATCAAGCGGAAATTGACAAATAACAACTATCAATCCCAAAATAAGAATTTTCTTCCAATCCAAAAAAGGATATTTAATAGAGTCTATTATAATTTCTTTAATATTCATTATAATCAACTGCTTCATTTATATGGAAAATATAGGTCAATATATGCCTAATTTTAAATAATCTCTATTAATATGAGTGCTTTCATGATATAATCGATCATTTTATTAAAAGTATAGTTCAACCCAAGTGACCCCCAATTATTAATATCGCCATTATTATCAGTAGTCGGGTGGTAACCAAAGTGTATATCTATTTCTTCAAATGATTGCGGACTCAAAGTATTGCGGATTCTATCATTCCAAATACCCATGACTATACCCCTAAGGAATACAGCTTCGGTGGATTATTTTTCTTCAAAATCGGCATATTCTATGTATTTTAAGTTCCCACCACATTCGCATTTGTCAGTAAAATCTTCAAGAGATTCTCCAGGCTGTAATTTATACTATCCTCCACACTTATCACAGACCATATAACCTTCATAATTAGGCCCCTAAATATTTAATCGTGTCAATGATTTTTGTGAAATTTTTTATTATAAAGGGCTAATCCCTGCCATCCACAAATAATCCCTTCTTTTATACCAGTCAGTGCTTTATAAATTTTCAGAAATGTAATTTCACCCTTCCGAATATATTTCTACTTTAAATCTGTACCTAAATGCAAAATAACCAATTAATAGGCGTAATTAAGCGTGTCCCCGACCATAAATGCCATCTGAATATGTTCCTTCCCCTAATGATACCTACCCTTCAAACAAGTTTTTGATATTAATGGCAAGATCTTCAACAGGTACTGAGTCAATAATACAAGAACCATCTATCCATTCCAATGGCCTTTGCATTTCAATGTAACATTAAATCCTCATCAGGATTGTTTCTTTTCTTTTTGATGTGAGTCTCATCCTGATCTTTTGGACACCTTGTCCCCCACATCTATTTAATTGCAACGGAAATATTGATTAAATTAAGATTCAGAAGCTAAAATTTCCTCTTTATCCTTTTTAGCAGGTTCAAAATCAGGATCGATTTTTAAAGCTTCTTCAAAACAATTTAAAGCTTCTTTATTATTTTCAAGTAGAAGAAATGTTAATCCTTTATCATACCATGCCATCACGTACTCTGGATTTAGTGCTAATGCTTTTTCAAAGCTTTCTAGAGATTCATCATATCGTTTAAGCTTAACTAAAGCCACTCCTCGAGTTTTCCATGCGATCGGATCGTTTTGGTTGATTTTTAGAGATTTATCATAGCATTTCAGGGCATCTTGAGGATTTCCAAGTTCAACAAGAACTGCACCTTTATTAACCCACAGTTTAGAATGTTGTTCAATTTTTAAAGCCTGATCCAAGCATTTTAATTCTTCTTGATAACGTTTAAGATAACCTAACGCAACACTTTTATTGACTAAAGTTTTAAAGTCATTGTGTTTCGATTCCAAAGATTCATCATAGGATTCAACTGCTTCTTCATATTTACCTAAATTTTGGTTGATTAACCCTTTACCATACCATGCCCCTGCATTTTTAGGATCAATCTCTAAAATTTGATCAAAACATTCCATTCCCTCCTCCGGCTTTCCCATGCTTGTCAGAGCAGCAGCCTTCATATGTAATGCTTCAACATAATAAGGGTCCAAATCCAAACATTTATCAAAAAAATTTATAGATTCATCATAACTTTTCTGATCGAAAAGTTTTACACCCCTTCTAAGCAAAGATCGCTTCTTGTGACCCTCGAACAAAATTTACACTCCTTTATCTAGCCTTAATTACATTTAATTACATCATGTTGATATTTGTGTTATTTGTAGTCGTGTTATTTAATTCTTTAAGTTTCATTATTGAATCATATATCGGTTTAATTAGGGCATCACTTAAACCTGCTAAAATTGTTATAATCCCCGCTGTAAACACACTTCCAGCAGATATGATTTTCGAAGAATCCTGAGTTATTACTCCAGTTACAAATTCTCCTGCAGCTATCTTCAAAGCTGTACCCACATTATCCCAGTTATCATCACCACCTACAAAAGTTACTTTAAACCCATTTTTAAATAGATTAACCCACTTCCTAAATTTAGGAAGTTCCCTTGTAGATCTAAAGGGGATCTGGACTGCAAAAAACTGGCTAAAAATCCTAAAATTGTCGCAAACCCTATCAGCATAATATTACTTTTAGTTTATCCATAATATTACCTTTTAACTGCACTTAATTAGAATTAAGGTTTGTTAATCAGATCGTGTGATTCTATATCTTTAGTATAAACACGCATAAAGAGCTTGTTATTATCGATACATCTGGGTTTCAAGGGTTTAAAAGGAAAAAACTCATTTTATTGATTGGAATACAATATTAGCGGTATTTATGATATTTTAAGTGCCTATGGTTGTGTCAGGCCCGTCAACTGAAATTGCATAAACTGAATCGTTGATTTTGAAATACATATCATTGTATATTGTCCTGATGCCTAGAACGAGTTCATAGGTATAGGTGATTTTTTCCACAATGATACCATTATGATTGGTTTCCGTACTTATGGACAATATTTCGCCTGTAGACATATTTTTAACTTTTGTAACGCTCCGATCTCTTACTTCAGTGGCGGAAATTGAGCTTATATTCTTACCTACGGTGATTTCTTGATCTTTAAGCGGAATATTGTTTTCAAATTTAGCTATTACTCGCATAGGTGAGTTGGAGTTTGTATTTTCAGAATAAATGACATTTTCAAAATCACCAGGATAATTAAATCTCATAACACCGTCAGAAAATGTTTTAGTCGTGGAAGAACTAGCACAACCAGATGATAAAATAATTAAAATAACTATTGCAATAATTCCTATATTCATAATATTACTGATTTTCATATGTTATCTCCAAATTAGCTGATTTGAAGGATTGTCAAAAACTTAGGGGTTGACCGTTAAAAAGTTTTTTCCGGTTTTGAATATCTATTCTAATGTTTATACGTGACATTGCACCATTTTTAATCTTCATTAACCGCGTAATATCCAAAGCTCCTTGCGTTCCTAAAACCTGTTTTCATTTGACTAGCTCTCAACGTTTTTTTAATAATATTTCACCTGCAGACAAATTTTTAACTTTTACACCATAATCTCTTGCTTCAGAGGGAGAAGCATTACTTGTATTTTATCTCTTAAAATTTTGGATTTTTCAAAATATTTTCCTATTTCCAATAAATATCCCCGCCCAACTAATTTTAATTTTTAGGTCGCTTTCACGAATTTGGATATAAAAATACATGGTAGACAACAAAGCAAAAGCCACAGCAATAGGATCACCGGGATCCGGTACAGGAGATGGATGAATAAATGCAATATAACATATAATTAACCATTGAAATACTAAAACACTAGCCATAGCAAAAAAGTAATTTGTGGTTACATTAATTTTTTTACTTTCACGATATATTGAACCACGGGACATGCCTGGAGAATAATGAGTTGCATCTTTTTTACCTTCACGATAATAACCCCAAATTATAACCATCACACCTACAGAACTACCAAACAGTTCTAAAGGAGATCTAGATTGTGAAAAACTTGTTAAACTCACTACCATTATTACAATCCCTACAAAAATTAAAATAAATCTTGTTTTATCATTTGACATTGATTTCATCTTGTCAATCAATATCACATCCTTGTTTGTATTTTCGCGATTTCCCAGATATTTTAGGTCGCTTCTGCGAAGTTGGTTAATTAAAATTATCGTCATTCCTGGGGCAATGGCCAAAACAATAAGAATATAAAGCGTTATATGAATCTGACTACTAAACACAATATAAATGAAAATTAACCATTGCAATAGATTTACACCAAACATAACTACAAAATAAGCGGCAGTTTCATTAAATTTTTCACCTTCAATATAAAATCCCCATATAATAGTCATTATCCCTATTGTTATATACAACAAGTCTAAAGGAGATCTAGACTGCAAAAAAACTCCTAGAAACAAAAGTATTGTCGTAACCCCAATAAAAATCAACATAGCTTTTAAACCCGTATTTTTATCCATAGAATCACCTTTCAATTTCAGAATAAAGTTTATTCATAGACCCAAGTAGGTTCATATAAGTGTTCCCAAATATGAAAAGCACCCCCTATGACTAATTCTGTCCCTGGAAATTCAAGTCCAACTGCACACATAGACAATCCGATAAATATCTCTCCATCACCCACAACTATGTCCCAATCATTCCATTTCATTCCACGTTTCGCTTCTTCGGGTCTTAGATCAGGATAACCTGTTGGTAGAATGAAAGGAATTGACTATTTCCGTAAGTATAAATTCCACCCTGAGATTATTGTAGATGGTGAATACTGAAAGACACCGTTAGAATACAGTTTCAATAGGATATTAATTTTCTTCAAAAATCAGCATCTTCTATGTATTTTAAGTTTCCACCACATTCGCATTTATCAGTGAAATCTTCAGGAGATTCTCCCGGTTGTAATTTATAATATCCTCCACACGTATCACATACCATGTAACCTTCATAATTAGGTCCTAAATATTTGAATGTATCAATGATTCTGTGAAATTCTATATTATAAAGGGCTAATCCCTGCCATCCACAAATAATCCCTTCTTTTATACCAGTCAGTGCTTTATAAATTTTCAGGAATGTAATTTCACCTTCCGAATATATTTCTACTTTAAATCTGTACCTAAATGCAAAGTAACCAACTAATAGACGTAATGAAGCGTTTCCCCTACCATAAATTCCATTTACGGGTGTTCCTTCCTCTAAACGATACCCTCCCTCTTCAAATAAATTTTTGATAATAATAGCAAGATCTTCAACAGGTACTGAATCAAAATCAATAATACAAGAACCATCCACCCATTCAAATGGCCTTTGCATTTCCAATGCGATTTTGAATCCCTCCTCAGAGTCCACTCCTTCCCTTATTAATGCAAGTTTTAACCTGATTTCTTCGCTAGAAACCATATTACCACCGTTAACTTATTTTCTCCTAAAAATACAAAGAACTCCATTAACTATTCCATTTTTTTCTTACAGCTACACCAACAATTCCACTAATAGAGCCAATGATGAAAAAGAGCAGGAAATAAGGAATTGCAATTGATAACGTGACAAACAAGGACATTCCAAGTGGTGTGTTGATTATAATAGGTATTTGACTT
>Ga0074193_1001002_pt1 | contig 39371 bp, 40 predicted proteins | sample EPASupsiteHSE605_FD_64523 | JGI IMG/M metagenome (GOLD analysis project Ga0074193, IMG submission 64523) | Bioremediated contaminated groundwater from EPA Superfund site, New Mexico - Sample HSE6-05 | ecosystem: Environmental > Aquatic > Deep subsurface > Groundwater > Contaminated ... | reverse complement strand
AGTATGTTCCTTTGGTTTGTTTTCTTTAGCAATTAAACAATACCATAAAAAGGGCATACTTTTTACTTTTTTATTTGTTTTTAGAGATTGACTATAGCCATCGCGACTAGCGATTTCGTTCTTCGAAACTATTAGGAGGATGTTGTGGGGACGAGGGGATTAACATTGAGATAGCCGGAGACTATTGTCGATAACCTCGTCCCTAAGACACGTTCGGTGTCCATAATCTCATTAGTTTAGTATTTTATGAGTTGGTTTAGCGTTTGATAGTTAGCAACCAATTTTAAGGGAATGCGATGAGTAAAAGAGTAAATTTATTATTTTTAAAAACGAAACGAGGTTTATATTTGAGTATGCCTGGAATAGCTAAAAGAAAATATGTTGAAGAAATAATGCGATTTAATAAAAGTTTAAAAAGACCATTAAAACAGATTATTGAAGTGTTGCCTTATAATTATGATGCTGATACCATCCTAACATTATTTAAAGAGTTGTATCCTTTTGAATGGCAAACAATAGATCAGAGGTATCAGCTCTATAAAGAGAAAGATAAATTCTTAGCCAAACAAGGGGAAAAAATTAGATATCGACCAGAATTTCCAGAAAATTGGTTTTTAAATTTGCCAATTGTAAAAACTTGCTTAAAAGATAGCAGTAAAGAAAGGCACAAGAAAAACTTTAGTGAGAATACACAAAAAGAAAACTTATCGGAATTAAGACTAAAAAGAAAAAAGAGCATTGATAAAAAGAACGATAAAATAGAGAATGCAACGGAATTAATGCAAAATATTGAACCTCTTTATATTGATGTATTTATTGCAGCATATCATAAAAAAGGAATAAAAACTGAGAGGAAAATAGAAATATTTAAGGAATTACAAAAATATAATTGCGACAAATCTATAACGTTTTTCTATAAACTTAATGATAGTGAAAGAAATAATCAAATTAGGCAGATGGCATTTTTTCATCTGCAAAGCATAGGCAGATATGTAAAGTTGAGGAAGGGGTTTAAAGGTAATAAAAAAAGTTACATGACTGAAAAAAATGATTTTATAATGACCCCGAAAGATTTGATGAAAAAGATTGAATCAAATAATATTCAAAGCAAAAAAATATTTGATCTGTTTATTTCTCATAGTAGTAAAGATTCATCTCTTGTTAAAAAAATAATCAAAGGATTAAATAAACATAGTTTAAATAATTATTGCGATTGGACAAGTGATTCTGATTTTTTAAAAAGAGAATTAGTAAGTGATTATACAAGGATTGTATTAAAGAAACGATTGATACAGGCTAAAGCGTTATTAGTAGTTAGGACCCCAAATTCCATTCAATCTGACTGGGTTGATTTTGAATTGAAATACTTTAAGTCCCTAGGAAAACCATTATTTTGCATAAATCTTATTGGTGATGAAATAGAAAAAGAGTTTTCTGTATTGGAATATGATGAAAGTAATGAGACTATTAAACTTGTTGCATTTGCAGTGAAATAAAATACTGAATTGTTTAAATTAAGAGAATTGACCTAATGAGAGAATGGATGTGTATAACGAATGGCAAAACGGGTATTTTTTAGTTTTCATTATCAAGATGTGATTGATTTTAGAGCAAATGTAGTTAGAAATCATAAAACAACAAAACATGAAGTTGCAGGGTACTTTGATTCTTCCATATGGGAAGAGTCAAAAAAAGAAAGTGACTTGGCTTTAAAACGTTTAATTAATGCCGGATTGCAAAATACATCTATTACAGCGGTATTAATCGGATCTGATACCTATTCAAGGACGTGGGTAAGATATGAAATTATGAAGAGTCTACAAAAAGGAAATAAATTACTGGGAATACATATCAATTCAATTAAAGGTAAAGATGAACTAACCAAAAGATTAGGTCCTAATCCGTTTGAATTTTTAGCAGTTGAGTTTAGCACTGATGGGAAGAAAATATATTTAAAAGAATATGTAAATGGAAAATGGCAGAAATATGAACATTTAGATGGGTGGAGTGTTAATGCTAATAGCTCGGATTGGGGGAAAGCGTATAAATTATCAAGATATTATTCTGTTTATGATTGGATTAAAAATGACGGTTATAATAATTTTGCAAAATGGATTGAATAATTTAATGATTGTAATTATGCATAAGGTTGGTATCGGTACATTTGGACAAACTGTAAAATTTTGATAATAGATTACCTTTGTTTTAGTGGTGTTTTTGATGAGAATGATAGTGAAAATAATAAATGTTGCTATTTGCGGGCAGATAGACCGCATATAAGACTAAATTTAGGAGGAGCATATGAAGGTTTTATTTATTTTGCCTGATCTTACAATGGCGAAGCCGGGGAGGGCTAATATATTTTTAAATGCATGTCTAATAGAGGTAGAAAAATATTTGCTTGAAGTTTCCGTTATTCGAAATTTAAATCAAGTTTCAGCTGCTAAATCTACAATTAATAAAAATACTTTATTAATTGTTTTTAACAATAACGTAGATAATTATTCGGATGAAATATTAAATATGATAAGTGATGCGAAAGGAAAAGGAGCCAATATATGGCCAGTAGCTATGAAGCAAGATTGCAGAAAGCCAATGCATGATATAGATATTAAACAGAGTTATGAAGTTTACGAGCAATTAAGATGCAGAAATTTAAATGATGATTATCTAAAGACAATTGGTACGGTTTTTGCTAGGAAAATTATTTCAGGAATTTTGCCAACGTTTTACAGTGATAATTGTTTGCTATTTGTTAGCCATAGACGATTAGATGGTGAAGAAATAGCGGCTAAGTTTTGTGATCAATTAGATATTCAAGCTAGAAATAATAGAAGTTTTCGAGATTTAACTAGTGTCGAAGTAGGGGAAGAAGCCCAGAAAATAATAGATTCTGCGTTGGGTCAAAGTGATGTGCTAATATTTATTCATACGGAAAAATCGGCAGAATCTGATTGGATTAAAAAGGAATTAATACATGCTATACTAAACAACGTACCCATAATTTGGGTTAGGGTAGATGAAGCAGATAAAGCAAAATTAAGTATAAAACCAGGTGATAATCCCCATATTGAATGTACTAGTGAAGATTTTGATAAACAAGATAAAATAATAGAAATTGTTGACGCTGTTTTAGAAAAAAGCTTTGAATTGATTATGTTAAATTCAAACAGTGTTTATGATCAAATAAATACATTCAAAGAATTTTGTGAGTCATCAAATTTGGAATTAATTGAAGAAGATAAAAGGCGGTTAATTTATTATTTGGCAGTTCCTAGAAAAGGATATACATATCCGCAAAGGCAAATTAATCAATACATTCAGTATTTTGGTAGAAGGTATAAAGAGGATGATTTAGTTCAAATGATTAAGTTCATTGAAGATAAGAAACACAATGGACATAAAATATATGATTCTGCGGTGTTATTGTCAAATAAGGTTAAGGTAAGAGAGATTAACCAAGATATAGTTCAAGAGAATTATGGCGATTTTTATAGTAGTTGGCAAGAATACACTAATGGTAATAAATCTGTTTACGACAATGAAATTATTATTTCAGGTTCGTTTCCTAGTTGTGATGAAATTTACAAACAATCGCTATATGATGCTGTAAATATATTCAGTAAGGAATTTTTGAAAAATGGTTTTACATTGACATTTGGTTCTCATCCTACATTCCAAGATATAATATTTGAAATTGGAAAGAAGTTTAGACCTGATGATTATCAAAAGGCAATTAAAATGTTTATTTCTAGTTATTTTAAGGATAAGTATGATATAGCCGCTTTAAAATTGAATAGCACAGTGGTAGAAACAGATGATATTGAGCATAATTTATTAAAAAGTCTAACTGAAATGAGACTAAAAATGATAAATAGGAAAACTGTTAAAGCACTAATTTGCTTAGGGGGTGTAATTAGAGATGGTGATACTACTCAAGGAATTGATGAAGAAATTAAAATAGCTAGAGCTAATAATATTCCTATTTTCATAGTCGGGTCTGTCGGAGGAAGATCCTCGCAATTGGCAGCAGAGAAAGTAAAAACAGGAGTATGGATAGAGTTTAATAATGAATCTAAAGAATTTAATGAGAGCTTAGCGTTAAATTTAGATTACAGAAATATGGCAGATAAGATTATTAATGTAATACGAAATAATTAATAGGTACTCGAAAGGATTATAAACTCTTTTAAAGTAAAAATTTAGCTTGTAAGAAAATATATTGATATATTCTAATATAATTTGATGATGAAAGGGAGAATTAGCAAGAAGACACAGACATGTGACAAAGTATTAAAATGCTAACAGTAATAGGACTTACACCATTGCACTAAGAAATATATTTTAAATGAATAATATATTTAAAAATGAGGCGGTAATAATGGCTATAATCACAAAAAGGGAAATTCGAGCTAGAGCAAGTGGATTAACTAAATCTGCGTCAACAGTTTTAAATGAAAGCTATTTTGCTTTTTCAAATTCAAGGAGTTATGATATCTTTCTTTCTCATAGTTATTTAGATGCAAACGATATAGTAGGTTTAAAAATGGTAATTGAGGATATGGGGTATTCGGTATATGTTGATTGGTTGGTCGATAGACAATTAGATAGAGCTAATGTGAATCAGGAAACAGCTGCGCTTTTGAGAAAAAGAATGGAGAGTTGCCAAAGTTTATTTTTTGCTACATCTGATAATTCATCAAATTCTAAATGGATGCCGTGGGAACTTGGCTATTTTGATGGAATTAAACGAAAGGTGGCTATTCTTCCTATTGGTGATAGATTAGAATATGATTTTTGTGGTCAAGAATATTTGGGATTATACCCATATGTTATGAAAGATCAGATACAGGGAGGAAGTAGAGAGGCATTATGGATTCATTCGGATAATGAGACATATGTTATCTTTGAAAGCTGGCTTGAAGGCGTACAACCATTTCGAAGAAGAATTTCATAAAAATAAGCTGATTGTTTTATTGTTTTTAATAAATTTATTTTGGAGATGATATTTATGGCAAAAAGACAAGTGTTTTATAGCTTTCATTACAACAATGATGTTATGAGAGTACAACAAATTCGTAATATTGGAGCCTTAGAAGAGAATAAGCCTGTCTCAGCAAACCAATGGGAAGAAGTGAAGAAAAAAGGAGATGCAGCGATAAAGAAGTGGATTGATGATAATATGGATTATCGTTCTTGTGTCGTTGTTCTTGTCGGCGAGGAGACGGCGAATCGACCATATGTTCAGTATGAAATAAAAAGAGCATGGGAAAGCGGGAAAGGTCTTTTTGGTATTTATATACATAATTTGAAGTGCCCAAACAATGGGACCTGTAATCAAGGGAAAGATCCGTTTGAGCAATTTACTTTCAAATCTGGAGAACAAGTAAAGAACATAAAGTGTTATAATCCTAAGAGTACAGATGCTTATAATGATATTAAGAACAATATTGAAGAATGGATAGAAAAAGCAATTGCAGATCGAAAAAAATAAGTTATTTTGATCTGCAATTGCCGGACAGGCGAGAGAAAATCCGTATAATGTTTTTGCTTTTGTGAAGGATACTGGAAACATGCACATTTGTAAAGGTTGCCACGCACCGCAGTAGCGGCAATGCCTTGGAAAATGTACCTGTTTCCAAAGAATATTAATCAAGCAAAAACAATGTGGTATCACAACGTCGGAATAGCGATTTCCATTTTACCGGAATGCTGATACTGTCGCACAAGAATATTCAGTAGATATTAATGTAAGATTTTTCATATCTAACTAATATCACTTAGTCTATCGATAAAGTTCGAAATATAAATATGGTAATCTACAGAATTGGGAAAAATTTATAAAATTATCGATTTTCTATGCAAATATAAGTATTGAGAAGTTGGGTGCTTGTTAATGCATACTAAGAAACGTATAGAAGACAGATATACATTAGAGAATAAATAAAAACGATGTAAATTTGTATTTGTTAATGATGAAAAAATATTTTCGAATATTCATAATTCAAAAAACGCTTTTATGAACAGAAGTTAAACTAAATTGGAAGAGGAAAAAGGATGAAAAAATATTATCTAAATGTTTCCTATCAGGAAAAAGATCAAGCAAAAAGTGTTGGTGCAAAATGGGACGCTGTAGCAAAAAAATGGTATATAATGGATGAAAATGATTTTTACTCTATTGCTGAGGAGTATCCTGAATGGATTCCAGAAAAAGAAATCCAATTAATAGCTCCTATTTATTTAGGAATATCGACGTTGATTATTTGTTGGAAATGTCAGCAACAAACAAAAGTTTTTACGTTAGGTGCGCATAAAATCCAAGTAGCTCATCCATCTCAAGTAGTCTGTCCCGTAGATTTAGAAACATACATAGCAGACGCCGAAGAATGTTGCAAAGATGGTTTAATTTTAGTTGAATATGTATCTGGATTAGATGAAGTTACAGCAAATTTTATGAAAGAATATGCACCATCATATAGGTTAGATTATTCAAAAACAGTAAATAAAACGTATTATATGAATCATTGTGATAAATGCGGTATAAAAATTGGAGATCATACGGTACATAATGAAGTAGGCGAAGGTTTTGGGTTAGTAACCTATGAAGAATCGAAGTTGATACAGTTCTTAAAAACACCTTTATCTATAGTGAAAGTACAAAATTGCAATTTTAACGAATATTGGCAATCGCAAGATCAATTTCACAGTAATGGTGTATTAATGAAATTTAAATAACTAGTCTTCCGATAAAGAAGATAGTGAAAAGCTACTATGAATATTTCGTATATTCGTGCCTATGCTATTGAGAAAAACGCAGCACGTAAACATGAATTCTTAAAATCATACAATATAAAAAAACCGGAGCAAAAATCACTGGTAAAGATACCAAACGTCTCGAATAAATATGCCTAACTTAATATAAATGATGCTAGAAACGATCTGGGGGAATGGATAAAAGTTTTCCTGTTTTGTGGGGGCGCTTGGTATCGGTGTCAGGCCTGGGGATTTGTGTGTGTGTTTTTGTAAGTTTCATGGCAATGAGGGCGGATTTCTCACTTCCTATCATCCGTACTGGTATAACTGATACGGAGAGGGTTATCACTCATAACCCCACGACGAAAAATAATCGAATAATAGGTAATAAAATTCGCCGCTGCATATGATGTGGAGAAAAGTATTATTGGTGAGGATATTGGTTTTCGAAGGAAAAACAGGAGTTTTTTATATGCTATTTTCGAAAGGTGGGATTATAGTGCATATAACATCTAAAATAGGAAGTATTTTACAAACTATTATTGAACCCCAAAAAGATGAATTTCAGTATAGTGTTAATTTAAGGGATTATGCTGCAAAGGAATCGGACGAAGAATCTAAAAGAGTATTGGAACTGTTAAGTAGGACAATGACTTTAGGATTTAATTATAATGCTTCTGGTTCTGAAAATCCTTTTAGTGCTTTAATCGTATTAAGTAATGGACAAAGGTCAATAGATTCGAGTGATTTTATGAATGAGGATTTTGAAAATCTAAAAAATATTGTTGAAGATATTAAACCGCTGTTCTTGCAAAGTCGTATTTATGACCTTTTGTGGACAATTAAAAAAGACTATAAGTGTGCTCAAAGAGCTATTGAAATATATTTGATTCTGGTAGAAGAGACTTTTGATGTAGAAAACTGGGTGACATGCTTTAGATATATTAAAAGAGCTAATACATTAGCGTGTTCTCTTGGAAAAAATAATCCAGGATTCACGAAGTGCTGTAGCTATATAGATAATAAAATTAAAGAAATTAATGGGACTGACCCTCTGTTTTTATCTATATCATTAATTGAATTATCTATAGAAAATAAAAATAATGATTTGGCAGTATATGTCCCCATTGTAGAAAATATCATTTCTGATGCTATCCAAAAGAATAATCTACATCGAATTGAAAGCGCCTTTAAATTAAAAATCAATTTGCATAAAAAACTTAAAGATAGTCAGGCGGAAGTGCAATCATATTGCGATTATGCTCAATGTTTAGAAAAAGTTGCAGAAAAGCATAAGGAAAAAAATGAAATTGCTAATGCCCTCCATTTATATGAGAAGGTAATATTAATTTATCGAAACAACGGTCAGTCAAATGATGAGAAAAGAATTCGATTATTGATTGAACCGCTTAAACAAAAATATGCCGAAAATATGCCATGTTATCAGCAAAAAATTGACTGTTCATCAAGCTATAAATTTCTAAAAAAATTATTAAGCGGGCGTTCTTTGTTGGAGCAAATTGTAATTCTTAGCATTAATACCACTTTTTATACTAAACAAGAGATGGAAGATCAGGTTGTAGATAATGCTCAGAAATATCTATTTAAGTCTATGATGGCATCTGTAATCATGGATAAAGATGGAAAAAGTATAGCGCGTTTACATCCCTTAGATAGGGATAATCCAAAATCAGATTTAAAACTTTTAGAATCACATATGCATAGAGAGGCTGTAACAAGGCAAAGTCTAAGTGTGATAACATTCTTTAGTATTGCTTTAAATATAATAAAGGATGAAAACCAAAACATCGGATTAGATGATTTGAATTTTCTAATTACCGATAATTATTTGATTCCATATGATAGGAAACATATTTTTAAGTTAGGTATAATGCATGGGCTTAATGGAGATTATTATGCAGCGTTACATCTGCTAACACCTCAAATAGAAAATCTATTTCGTGAGATTGCAAGAATGTGCGGGGGATTAGTAACTACTTTTGAAGATGATACTACAGAGCAAGCAAAGGTTTTAAGTTCAATCTTTGATATGCCAGAATTACTAGACTGCTATGATAATGATGTTTTGTTTTTATTCAAAGGTCTATTAAATGAAAAAACTGGAGCCAATTTACGAAATAGAGTTGCTCATGGAATTATAGATAGTGATGAGGGAAATGGAGCTATTGCTATGTATTTTTTGGTAGCGGTAATTAAGTTATGTAGTTGGTATTCAAATGAGTGTATAAAAAAAATGAACCTACTACATGACGAAATTAAACAAATATATCAAGATGAAAAAGAATATTCGACTGAAATTGAAGAATAGCTAGGGTACTTCTCAAACGCAAATATTGAACAAAACTTACAATTATAGAAGAGGCACAGGAACGCTTTAAAATAACTGAAAAACCCTTATTTAGCACTCATGGTGACGGTTCTGTTCATTTTGCTTGTCAATGAAAATATAGAATAAAAGGACGGATTTGTAAGCTCATGGGGGGCATAGGGACATTGTGCCAAGAAAGTGCTCATTAAGCACTATGCTGTATTTTGGATGAAGGTAGGTCCTTCGAAGCCGGTTTGTAGGAGCAGGCTTCAAACAGCCATAAGCTGCTTCAGTCCGAAAGGTTGCGGTGGTGAACGTTATGGTAAAAGCCGAGGTGTATCTCGGCATGTATGGCTCAGAGAGACGAACGAAAGTGAACCACTGAAGACGCATCGAAATGTCCTTAGATGACATCAAAACCGAGGTGGTGTCCCTACTTTGGGAAAAGTATGGCGGAAAATCTACTTACTGGCCATACGGTGTCCGGTGTACAGGTGGCGTGAATCTAAGCTAGGCCAAAATACGGAACTTGGGAACTCTTCATGTGATGATAAGGGAAAACCCTATAAGTGTAGCCCATGAAGGGGGAAAGTACCGATGCATATGGAGGGGGCGGATTATCCCGTAGTAGTTGTGAAGCTCTTGTAATGAGGGTGGAGCGAAGGGGATAAATTGGCTCAAAGAAGGTTATAGTCAATCGGAAACGAGAGGAACTATATACTTTCGGCGTCGACTTATGGTCGTGAGGCTGTAAGAGAATGGCTGATACGAGCCGTGTAAATCGAGAGGTTTACGCACGGTTCTGTGGGCGGCTGGTGGTGAAATTCCTCCGGCCGACCCGGCGGTTATTTTGAACCGTAAAAATAATATCTACCACGGAGTCAATACGAATAGCCGTGTGATAAAAATATAATTTCGAAAGATTATGGGTACACGATAAACTGTCCCCGTTGCCCCCCCATACGATGTCATTACCGTCAGAATAGGCAAAATGGTGTGAAAAAAGTTCGGAGGTGTTATTTTGTCAATGGATCAGATTACCCGCAATAATCATTATATTCCACAGTTTTACCTTAAAAATTGGAGCCAAGATGGTAATAGTATTTTTGTTTACAACTTGCTTGTGCCTGATTCCAGAATTCCTTATTGGAGTCGTAAAAAAATAAAATCAACCGCTATTTGGAATAATTTTTATACGCGAAATGATGGGGAAAAGGAAATCGATGATTTTGAAAAATGGTTTGGCAGAGAATTTGAATCACCTGTAAAAAAGGTTTTTGATGATCTGTTAAAGGGTCATACCTTGGATGAAGAAAAATTTAAAAAGCTCTCCCGTTTTGTTGGGGCGCAATATTTGAGGACACCCGCACGTCTTAATGATTTAATGACACGGTGGCGCACAGAGATGCCACAATTGTTTGAAGACGTTTTACAAAAAGCATCGAAACAATTAAAAACAAATTCTCAGATTATTAGCAGGCAATCGCAAGTATCTGGAGAAGAAAAGCTGTTACCAATCAAAGTATCAATTAATAAAGATATACGCCAAATGAAAGTTGATTCGCTTGTAGGTAAAGGAATGTATCTGTTTGCGTTGAAGCATTTGCTGACAAAAACAGTAAGCGTTTTAGGAAATCACCATTGGCACGTTATTCACGCTGCAGATGGCGTATCATTTCCGACATCCGATGACCCTGTAATATGTTTAAACTACAATAGTGAGTATGAATATGATTTCAAGGGTGGATGGGGCAGAAAAAATGGAAATATTATTATGCCAATTTCATCTAAACTCTTAATAATAACTCAAATTGGCTGTAACATGGCTAGTAAGCAATTGGACTATTCAGGGCATTGGAGTAAGTTTTTTCGTAAAATTATTATTGAGCATGCACATCGTTATGTATATGCAATCGAACCGCAAAAGGGAATGCTTGCTATTAATCCTAGGATGGTTAATGCGACTCTGTTTAAAAAAGAAAAGGACATAATGGTTGGGTGGCATAAAGAACAAATGGAAGAGGAAGCTCAACTAAGATATTAAGCATAGAAGAGATGGAAATAATGGTGATGTCGAGATTTGCCAAGCCGTGAAGCTTGTTAACCTGACATAAGAAATAATACTATAGGTCGCAAGGAGAAATATTATGAAATATCCACCGTATACATATGCAAGATCAGATATTGAAAAAATGATAGATTTGCTAGAAAATAGAGGGTTCTTTTTTGACATTGAGTTTAAAAATAGGGCAATTTTAACGGTTTCACATTATTGTGATAATCTAATTGATTTATTGAAAGAAAACTCTTCAATTAGTTCCATAATTCCTGATGGTTCCCTAGAATTTGAATTGAATGTTGTTTTTTTGAATGGTGATATGTCTGAAAAATTCCCAAATTTAAGAGAAGTAGCGATATTCCATTATAATGAGTTTCTGAGAAATAAAAAAAGTTAAATTTATAAACCGATGAATATAATGTAGCAACGGAGGTGAAAAGTATGCCAGTAATACATATTGGTAAACCCTCAGAAGCTGCATTAGATCGACTTCATCGGTTTTTTCATGAACTCATTTTAGAAATACTCAGTGGTAAGCGCAAGTGTAAAATCTAGGCGCGTATTTTTATTCATGCCTATGATCCAGTTTTCATTGCTGAGAAGGTCGCTTTTACGCCTATTAATAAGACTCTTGATATCAATGATGCGATTACGGCAACCGTTACTGGTATTGAAGGGGTTGGTGGTGTCGAAACACGAGGAAAATTCAGGCTAGGTCTGCCGAAGACTCCTTACTAATGTTAAGTAATCAGTTACAATGAGGCTGTCTCACTGGAAAATGAGTGTGACGGTCTTTTTTATGAGGAAGATAGGGACGCCCTTTGTATTCTTTCAGTTTTAGTAGTTGAATCTGTCAGTAGCATATGTGTCAACTATTGATTACTTCCTAACTTAAAGAGAATTAGATATCTCGTTGAATATATATATAAATGGATATAACAGTTAAAGTTATATTCTGGGTCTCCAGCATTGACTTTCTCTATTATGTGAAATACAATTTACCTAACAGTTGGTCGGTGTGGGAGGTAAATTGTGAGTGGTAAAACTAGAGAAAAAATAAAAGAAGTAGCTCTAACTCTATTCGCTAACAATGGTTATGATGCAACAAGCATAGAGAAAATTGCGACTGGCGTGGGGATAAAAAAATCATCAATATATGCATTTTTTACTAGTAAAGAGGCGCTGTTTTGGGAGATTTATGAAGAACTTGAAAGCGAATATCATACTTGTATGGAACAGTTGCTAATGGACTCAGAAAGCATGTTGCCAACGGAAAGACTTCATTATCTCTTTAAGCAATATCTAATCTTTTATCATAATTCTTCTAAAAGGGAAGGCCCAGCAGCAAGGATATTTTGGATTCGTATCATGTTTTTTCCGCCAGTGGCCTTAAAGGATAGATTGTTAACCAGGGCATTAACGCACGAAATGGAACTTGGTGAAAGATACATGGAAATAATCCGTGAGGGAATTCGGCAAGGATTAATTTTGGACGAACCACCAGAGGGGATATTGCTGTCTTATTATAGCTTACGACAGGGGCTCTATTCGCTAATGAGTGTATTCATGTCAGAACTACCAGATAAGCAAAAGATTGATAGGATTGATACCGTTTGGCAGAACTATTGGCAAGGTATAAAAGCGAGGTATTAATGAACCTTTCTATAACGGGAGAGTGTACTAAGGATTCTGCTAGGTGGCGGAATCCTTAAGTTTTTTAGCAAATGAATAATTCACTATTTGTCTCTTGACTTTTCCCATAATATAGATTATTATTTACCTAACGAACGGTCGTTAATATTTGAGGATGTTTTTTCTAGATGGCAGGAGGCAATTATGAGTAAAAAGATTGAAGAAAAAGTATCTATAACAGCACAAGGAACTTGCCTTATGCGGGCTACTTCTTATTATGAGAAAGATCCACAGTACAAGAGTGAAGATTTTATCGCGTCTATGATCATACCATCATTTTTAAAAACAATTGCCAAGTATAATATTTTGCGCACCATTTTAAAAAGGGTTCTATTTAAAGTTCCTGGTATATATGAGTATGTCATCTCACGGACTAAATTCATTGACGACATATGTAATAACCTTGTCCCCAATATTGATCAAGTCTTGATTTTAGGGGCAGGATTTGACTCTCGTGCTATTCGGTTTAGAGAACAATTAAAAAGCGCAAAAGTATTTGAACTTGACGCTCCAGTAACTCAAAAGGCTAAAATAAATCAATTTATAGGAGCACATATTGATTTTCCGCCCAATTTAAGCTTTATTTCCATTGATTTTAATAAAGAATTGTTAGTTGAGAAATTAGATGAGGCTGGCTTTCAAAAAAAACGTACCTGCCTTTTTCTCCTAGAAGGTCTGACCTATTATCTTAATCAAGAAGCAATTGATCATACCTTACATATCATAAGCGATTATGCAGCTAAAGACAGCTTACTTGTTTTTGATTATGCGTCTGCATCAGCTGTTAGACAAGAAAGAGGCAATGGTGATTCTAAAAATGAAAAACATTACCGAGCTCTTGCTAAGGCAGGCGAAAATCCTGGGTTTATGCTTGAGGGTAAGATACAGGATTTTTTGAAAAAATATAATTTTGAATTAATTGAAGAAGTGAATTCGGCTCAATTAGCGGAAAGGTATTTTAAGAAAAATGATTTTGAGTCAGCCGCCCAACCATTTAGGATTATAACGGCAAGAAAGACAGTTTAATCATGTGGGAGTAATTGGGTTTGCCAAAGCCCCCTACTGATAGTAAATGATCAATGGTAACGAGACTGTCGCACTAAGAAATGAGTGTGGCAGTTTATTTTTTACTGGGAATAGAAGGGAAAAAGAAAGATATGGAGAATTCTGTAACATAAATGACGTGGTGCGACGCGGTGACTATTGCTTATCAATTTATTGGGAGAATAGTAATTCATAGCATCAATAATTTTATGTCCTATTCGCTAGGTGATTGATTGGTAACGGCGCCAAATAATTGAGCGAGACGATATTTAAATAACTCCATCAATAAGACGTTTAATATCAATGATGTTATTACGGCAACCGTTACAAGTATCGAAAGGGTAGGGAAATTAAAACCCGCGGAGAATTTAGGATGGGTCTGTTGTATGGGCGGTAGTATTTAATACTGCGAGTACTGCTGGAAAAAATAAAAGGAGAAATTCATCATGAACAGAATTAGCATTATTTGCCTTGGCGTAAAGGATATGGCGGAGTCTATCCGCTTTTACCGTGATGGGCTTGGCTTTGCCACTGATGAAAAAGAAGATAACCCAAAGGTGGTTTTCTTTAACACCACTGGTACAAAATTTGAACTGTATCCGTTGGCACTTTTGGCAGAGGATATTAACGAAAAAAAACCGCCGCAGATTGCCACAGGATTCGCTGGAATCACGCTGGCTTATAATGTGAAAAGCGAAGCCGAAGTGCATGAAATCATGGAACTTGCCAAAAAGGCGGGAGCAGTTATCGCCAAAGAACCGCAGAAGGTTTTCTGGGGCGGGTACAGCGGATATTTCACCGACCCGAACGGCTATTATTGGGAGGTTGCATATAATCCACACTGGTCGTTCGATGAAAATGATATGCTTGTATTGTAAAAAATATCGTAAGGAAAAGCCCATTTCATTATGTGAATGCTTAGTAATGGAATGGATGCCAGACTTCGGAGCTTCTTATAAAAATCTTGACAAGAGAAAATATTGTTGTTATATTTATTAAAATTACATAAGTCGGTATTCGATAATACAAAGACGTATTAAGGGAAAAAAATTCCCTAGTACGTCTTTTTTGATTCTTGTATAAGTTCATTTTGTTAGGTTGCTATATAAGATTAGTTGAAATAACTATAATGGAGGGATAGATATGTTAACAGAACACAAGCATTTACGTACCGCAATTGAGACAGAGGAAATGGTTACAATTAAGAAAAATACTGGGGAAAACTATAAATTTAAATTGTATGCTTTTGGTGAACGCGGAACGTTGATTCAACCAGAATTAATTACTGAAATAACCGAAGACCTAGCGCAAGGTGTAAAAACGCATTTTACAGACTTTGATTATATCGTATCGCCGGAACCTGGCGGTCATACGTGGGGGATGCTGGTAGCTTATGCCTTACATAAACCCATCAATATCTTACGTATGAGTACTCCTGACAATCAAGACGCAACAGCTAGTATTAAACGGGAAACAGCATATAATGAGAATTACATTAATTTTCATGGATTTAAACGAGGCGATAGGGTTTTACTAATGGATGATGTCATTAGTTCCGGTGGGACGATTTATGCCATCGTTGACCAGCTAAGAGTTTTAGGGGTTGAGGTAATCGGGGTGCAGGTGATTTTGGTGAAGGGTGAATACTATGAAGAAATAGAAAAAAATTTAGCAATACCTGTAAGATACTTGGCTAAGGTGTGATAACAAAAGGTAATTAGCATAAACAACTTTTCTAGAAAAAATAGAATCTATTTTATAGTGGGCAATTTTTTTGTGGCAGATGGGGGATGGTGGTATTGTCTTGATGAAGAATCATAAAAGACAGTACCACCATCCCCTGTCTTCAGATTTGCACCATGAGAGTTGACAATAAAATGATTCATATGATATCTTATATAGTATTCAAAATAAGAAAGTGTAATTCTGAAAGGAAAACGGTATGCAACAACAATCCTTCAATCGAACAAAACAAATGGTTTATGCAGCGCTAGGTATTGCGCTTGTTTTTGTTTGCACGATATTTATAAATCTTCGTCTTCCCATTGCCGCTAATGGTGGTTTAATTCATTTGGGGAATGTGCCCCTCTTTATTATTGCCATTCTTTACGGACGCCGATTTGGTGCTTTGTCGGGAGGAATCGGCATGGCCCTTTTTGATGTGGTGGGTGGCTGGTTTATATGGGCCCCTTTTACGTTGGTCATTGTAGCCGCTATGGGGTATACAGTCGGTGCTATCTGCGAAAGAAATCGGACCATGACGGCTTATGTCTTGGCCGTGGTAGCGGCTTGTCTCATTAAAGTACTTGGTTATTATGCTGCTGAAGTGATGATTTACGGAAATTGGTTGGCGCCGATGACGTCGGTTCCTGGTAATCTTGTTCAAATTGGTGTGGCATCTATTATCGTGTTGCCTATTTTGGCCAAGTTGAGAAAGAATGGGCTTGCTTCTTAGCGGACAAGAACGGTCACAAGTGAAAAAGAGTAATGATTTTAATTGGTGCAAGTAAATAGAACGTAAGATAACCTGTGGGAGAGAAATCTCTTACAGGTTATTTTTGATGAAACTAAATAAAAACTCATAATATGCATTGTCGCGAATTTGTCACATATTTGTATTACGATTAGTAATATGGTTAAATATTCTAGTATAAAAAACAATAGGAATAAAATGGAATGCATTAGGGAATGATATTTTTATATGTTTATAAAAAAATATTGTAAAAATGGAGGAATTTGAGAGTGTATAATCGAATCAATAAATGCAAGTATTTGTTACATAAGAAGGGAGTCTGTTATGGCGATAAGTTTACAAAAAGGTCAGAAAATTGATTTAACTAAAGGTAATGCTGGACTTTCAGAACTAGTTGTTGGACTCGGTTGGGATCCAGTTGAACAAGCCGGTGGCGGATTTTTAAGTGGATTATTTGGTGGTAAGAAAGCAGAGTTTGATTGTGATGCATCCGTATTACTATTAGATGCCAATGGAAAAATCACGAATAAAGACAATATTATTTTTTTTCGTAACCTAAAAAGTCCTTGTGGTAGTGTTGTCCATTTAGGAGATAACCGCACTGGCGGTGGCGATGGTGATGATGAGCAAATTTTAATACAGCTAAATAAAGTGCCTAGTGACATACATAAAATAGTTTTTGTTGTAAATATTTATGATTGCCAGAACCGAAAGCAGGACTTTGGCATGATTAGTAATGCATTTATTCGTGTGGTCAATAAGGCTGATATGAAAGAAATAACTAGATACAATTTGACTGAGAACTATGCAGGTAAAACGGCACTGATTGTTGGTGAAGTATATCGCCACCAAGGTGAGTGGAAGTTCGGTGCTCTTGGTGAAAGTACACAAGATGTTTCACTGAGTACTCTGGTTGGAAAATATAGTTAATTAATAATAAAAAATAGGGGGATAATAAAATGGCAGTTAGCTTAAGTAAAGGGCAAAAGGTAGATCTGACAAAAACAAATCCTGGTTTGAAAAACATTGTGATTGGACTTGGATGGGATACTAATAAGTATGATGGTGGTCAGGATTTTGATTTGGATGCTTCGGTTTTTATTTTGGGAACAACAGGAAAAGTGAAAGATGAAAAGGATTTTGTCTTCTATAATAATCCTAAAGGTGCACAGGATGCAGTAGTACACACTGGCGACAATCGTAGTGGCGTTGGCGATGGTGACGATGAGCAAATCAAAGTAGATCTTGCTCGAATTCCTGCGGATGTTGAGAAAATAGCCTTTACGATTACCATTCATGATGCAGAAGCACGTAAACAAAATTTTGGACAAGTTGCCAATGCTTATGTTCGGGTTTTTAATGAAGAAGGCGGTACAGAACTGATTCGCTATGACTTAGGTGAAGATTTTTCGGTAGAGACAGCGATAGTTGTTGCGGAACTGTATCGCAATGGTGCAGAGTGGAAGTTTAATGCGATTGGTAGTGGATTCAAAGGTGGATTGGGTGCTTTATGCGCTAATTTTGGTTTAAGCGTAGCGTAGTTAGAGCTTTAAATGAATGATGGAGCATGCATGGAGGGATAAGACATGGGAATCAACTTAGGTAAAGGCGAAAGAATTAATTTATCAAAAGAAGCACCTAGCTTGAAAAAAGTAGGTGTAGGACTTGGTTGGGATACGAACAGTACAGATACAGGCGTTGATTTTGATTTGGATGCCTCAGTTTTCATGCTGGGGGCAAATGAGAAAATACCTACAGAAAAAAACTTTGTGTTTTATAATAATTTAACATCTCCTGATGGCGCAGTGAAGCATACAGGTGATAATCTGACAGGTGTTGGTGATGGCGATGATGAGACAGTTCTTGTGGAACTTGCGAAAGTGGATGTGGCCATCAATGACTTAGTATTTGTGGTTACCATCCATGAAGCAGAGAAACGCAAACAAAATTTTGGACAAGTTCGCAATGCCTTCATTCGTCTATATGATCAGGAAACAAATAAAGAAATCGCTAAATATGATCTGGAAGAAGATTTCTCGAAGGAAACGGCGATTGAGTTTGGGAAACTATACAAAAAAGATGGTCAGTGGAGATTTCAAGCAGTGGGGCAGGGTTATAACTCTGGTCTACAAGGATTTGTGGACAGATATTTCGCTGGCTAATATATGAAAAGTTAAAGGCACTATGTTGCTATTGTAGACACAAAGAACACAAAGGGTATAGAGTGCCTCTTTTGTGATATCTTTGTGTCTTTAACTTTTAGAATTTATATAAATGAGGTATCAATATGGGCTTTTTTGATAAAGTTGACATGACGAAAAAAGTAAAGGAACCATCGGTGATTAATCTAGCGAAAAGCGGTGATTTTCATACGATTGATCTGGCAAAGAAAACAGGCGAAATCCTTGTTAATTTGAACTGGAATTCTGTAGTCGAGAAAAAAGGAATGTTTGCTTTTTTGGCAAAAGATACTCTGGATCTTGATTTAGGATGCATGTATCGTTTGAAAGATGGTAGTCAGGGGGTTATTCAGGCCTTAGGGAATTTATTTGGCTCGGCCTCTTCTAAGCCATATATTAGTCTCGATAAGGATGACCGTACGGGAAACAGTAGTGATGGTGAGAATCTTCGTTTAACAAAATTAGAACAACTAGATGTTGTGATCGTATTTGCATTTATTTATGAAGGAGCACCAAACTGGGACAGTGCGAAAGGCATTGTTACGGTTACGCAGCAAGGTAGTGCGGATATTATTATTAAATTAGATAATCCAGATAAGGGTAAGATCATGTGCGCATTAGTCAAAATTGAAAATAAAAACAATCAGTTGGTTATTACAAAATTGGAAAAATATTTTGCGGGTCATAAAGAACTGGATAAGGAATTTGGTTTTGGCTTTAATTGGACCGCTGGGAAAAAATAAAAATTATAGAATATATGGAGGATTTTATGGAGTATGAGATTTTGTATCCAGGTGCTTTCCCTTTATTGAAGGTTCAGTTACAGCAGGGAGAAATGATTAAGGCAGAATCAGATGCGATGGTATCGATGTCCAATACTGTTGATGTAGAAGGTAAGATGGAAGGTGGATTATTAGGTGGGATTGGACGGATGCTCGCCGGAGAAAAATTTTTCTTTCAAACATTAAATGCTCGTCGGGGACCGGGTGAAGTATTGTTAGCACCTTCGATACCTGGGGATATTGTTGATGTGGATTTAGATGGCAGTTATAGCTTAGTAGTACAAAAAGATGGTTTCTTGGCTAGTTCTAATGGTGTAGAAGTATCCAGTAAAATGCAAAATTTATTGCAAGGCGTATTTTCAGGAGAAGGATTTTTCACCTTGAAGGTCAGTGGTAAAGGTACGGTTTTTCTAAATTCGTATGGTGGTATTCATGCCATTAATTTAGAAGCTGGTGAAGAACGAATTATTGATAATGGTCATCTAGTGGCTTGGGCAGATTATATGGATTATAAAATTGAAAAAGCCTCATCAGGCTGGATCTCTAGTTTTACATCAGGTGAGATGTTAGTTTGTCGTTTTAGAGGACCGGGGGTAGTTTTGATTCAAACACGAAATCCTCAAGGGTTTGGAGATTGGGTAAGAAGTTTCGTACCTTCGAAATAAACATAAAAAATAGTAGGGCATCATACTTGGAGGGTTATCAATGACTGAATTTATCAGCGGGGTTATCAATAACTATGGACAGTTTTTTAGCATGGAGATGTTTTTAAGTGTTGTCACCAATCCGGTAAGCTGGGCAATGATTGGCAGTTTGATTGTGTTAGAGGGACTTTTATCAGCAGATAATGCACTTGTATTGGCGATTATGGTTAAACATTTACCCAAAAAGGAACAGAAAAAAGCGTTGTTTTATGGGATCATTGGTGCATATCTATTTCGATTTGCTGCGATTGGTCTCGGAACCTATTTAATTCAAATTTGGTGGATCAAAGCGGCAGGGGCTCTTTATTTACTATGGATGTCTTTTCAGTTTTTCTTTATGAAAAAAGAGGAAGAGGACGAGGTAACTTCATCGCCTATGGGCTTTTGGCATACGGTATTAGCGGTTGAAACGATGGATATTGCTTTTAGTATTGATAGCGTATTGGCGGCTTTTGGGGTAAGTGATCAAGTGTGGGTACTCTATTTAGGGGGAATATTGGGAGTTGCGATGATGCGCGGAGTCGCGCAAATTTTCTTGGCTCTTATTGAACGTTATCCTGAACTGGAAACGACAGCATATATTTTGATTGGCATTATTGGCGCAAAAATGATGGTATCTGTTTTTGGCATTCATATTACGGATGTTGTGTTCTTTTCTACGCTGATTGTTGTATTTCTCAGTACCTTTGTCATTCATCATTTGCGTCAGCGTGTAGCATGATGCGTTACTTTAACTATCTTTCGGCTGAAGAAGAAAAGAATATATTTTTTTTAGCGCCTCAGTTGATTCACATGGATGATCAATCTGTATTAGAATGTGCATTAGGAGCGACATTGTATATGCCGGCGACTCGCATTACAGTTGCGCAGGACATTATGGATGGCAAACTAATCGGCTTACAGTCGATGGTTTTATGTCTAGAAGATGCGATTGGTGATAATGAGGTTGCTAAGGCTGAACAATTAGTGGTTACTCACATTCGGCAGTTGGCGCTTGCAGTAGAGCGGGGGCATATTTCGGAAGCGGATATTCCAATGATTTTTATCAGAATACGTAATGCGGAGCAAATGGCGCGGATTATGGAAGTATTAGCGGAAAAAAGTTGCCGATTAACAGGCTTTGTTTTTCCGAAGTTTACGGTGGAGAATGGCGAAACATACTTTGCAGCGCTAGCAGCAATTAATAAACATAGCACAAAGCCAATCTATGGCATGCCGATATTAGAATCACCGGAAGTTATTTATTTAGAAAACCGGCAGACAAACTTGTTAGCAATTAAGAAAATACTGGATCAGTATCGACGATTGGTACTAAATGTTCGTATTGGCGCCACTGATTTTTCTGGCTTATTTGGTCTTAGACGTAGCCCGGATATGACAATCTATGATATTGGGGTGATTCGTAGCTGCATTACAGACATTGTGAATGTGTTTACTAGACCAGAGAGCAATTACATCATATCAGGTCCTGTTTGGGAGTTTTACTCTAGTGAACGAGTGTTAAAACCTCAACTACGGCAAAGTATTTTTGCAAATAACGTAGGTCAAAGCGGAGGGGCGATCAGAGAACAATTACTATGCCGTTATATTGATGGTTTAATTCGTGAGGTGATTTTAGATAAAGCCAATGGCTTAGTCGGTAAAACCATTATTCATCCGAGTCATATCAAGCCTGTTCAAGCGCTATGTGTAGTGACTCATGAGGAATATGTAGATGCTTGTAGCATTCTTGCTAGCGCTACAGGTGATATAGGTGTGATTCCTAGCCAATATGCCAATAAGATGAATGAAATAAAACCACATATGCGTTGGGCGCAACGAATTATGATAAAATCAAAAATTTATGGAGTATTGAATGAACAACAAAACTTTACCAGTTTGCTTACCTAATCGTTATTCTTATGATATTTTGGCAGACTTAAAAGTGGAAATTATTGTTGAAGAGAATCATTATAACATTCCTCTCGATGCACTATTTCTAATGGCTGCGCGAAAAAACACCAAACGGGGGTTTCTATTTGTTAGTAAAATTTTAGGTAAACATATCCCCGTTCATTCGTTAATTCCTTTAATTGGTGGAGTCGTCTTAGCGGCGCGATATGTTAGTATGATGTATAATGAAACGGTATTCGAAGAAAGGTGTGACTTATCCGAGGCGTTCATGAACCAAGCAGTGATGAAGAGAATAGCAGAATATAACCACGAAAATCAATTGTCGCTACCAGAGTCAACACTATTTATTGGCTTTGCTGAAACGGCAACGGCATTGGGGCACGCGGTATTTAGCTCTTTTGCAACGAATGCTAGGTATATCCATACCACTCGGGAAAATATCGTAGGAATTGACAACATACTACATTTTAAGGAAGAGCATAGTCATGCGACGGAACATGATTGTTATGCGATTGACCCCTCTTTGTTTGAAAATGAGGATATGATTGTTTTGGTTGATGATGAGATCACCACCGGTAAATCGGCACTTAATTTTATTAGGGCTATTCAAAGTAAATATCCACGGCGACAGTATGCGGTACTTTCGATCTTAGATTGGCGATCTTGCGCGGAGAAGAAGCGATTTGCTGATATGGAAACAGAGCTAGGGATACGTATCCATTCGATCTCGTTACTATCAGGAAGTATTGCTGTTACTGGAAAACCAGTAGTGGATGTTCTGGAACCAAAACCAATAGTTGCTAGCAATGCAATAACATCGATTGTCGAGACCGTTGTGCTTGATAATGAATTAGGAAGAGTGTTAGAATTTTCTTCTTTAGATGCAAATGGAGAATTAAATGAGACACCATACTTGTACTCTACAGGGCGCTTTGGTATCAATAGTATGGAGCAAGCAGAACTGGAGCATGTATTTCAGCAAGTTGGCTCCGCTTTAGGGAAAAAGCGTCAAGGACAGAAAACACTATGCTTAGGTACTGGGGAATTTATGTATATTCCATTTAAAATTGCCAGTTACATGGGAGACAATATAGTGGTGCAGTCTACAACTCGAAGCCCTATTTATCCAGCGAAGCATGCTGGCTATGCGGTGCAAGAGGCAATTTCTTTTGCAAGCCCGAATGATAGCTCCATTGTAAATTATGTTTATAATATTCCAGAAGCGTATTATGATGAAGTCTTTGTATTTCTAGAACGCGAGGTTGATTCTAAGGCATTAGAATCGTTACTAGAGGCCCTGGAATCATTGGCTATTCCTAGAATCGTTTGTATAGTTTGTGTTGGAAAAGGGCGTGAATACGACAATGAATGATAAGTTTTCTCCTATACCTCATCCTCAACCTATAGGTAGTTATAGCTTTGAGGATGTTGTTTTTTTACTTAAAAATATTGGTGGATTGGTTCCTGAAATCGATAATCAGCTGCGCGAAAGGGCTATACAAGGTGGAACCCATTACTCAGAGATGTTACCGGTGGAATATCAACCAAAGCCTGAGTATATTGCATTATTTCATCAAATATTGCAGAATACGGCATCTAAGATTGCATTGGCGGCGGCCATTGTTGGGGAACAAATTTTCAGGTTAAAGGGTAAGTCGGTGGTATTGGCGTCACTTGCGCGAGCAGGAACACCAATCGGTATTTTAATTAAGCGGTATATAGCAGCAAAGTATGGTATTACACTTCCTCATTACAGCATATCCATTATTCGTGGTAAGGGAATTGATGAAAACGCATTGCGCTATATGATCCAAGAACATCCAGGGTTTACGATACAGTTTGTTGATGGCTGGACAGGAAAGGGAGCCATTGCAAGAGAACTGATAGAGGCGTGCCAGAATTTTAATGAAAAGTATAATGAAAATCTAGATCCTGATTTGGCAGTGCTAGCTGATCCTGGATACTGTGCACGCTTATATGGGACGCGCGAGGATTTTTGTATTCCTAGTGCTTGTCTCAATTCGACGGTATCGGGCCTAATTAGTCGCACGGTACATCGTTCAGATTTGATTGGTGAGCATGATTTTCATGGTGCTAAATTTTATACAGAGTGGCGAAAACAAGATGTATCAGCACTTTTTATTGATACAATAACCAGTTATTTCCCTCTGATTACGGCTCAGGCGGTGCATGATGCTGAGCAATTAATAAGGAATCCGATACTGCCGACATGGGTAGGTATACAAAAAATGAAAGAACTACAAGAAATTTTTCAAATTCCTGATATCAATATGATCAAACCTGGTGTCGGGGAAACCACTAGGGTATTATTGCGGCGGATACCTTGGAAAATATTAATTGACGATAAGAATAATCCTAACTTACAGCATATATTATTATTGGCCCATGACCGTGGAGTTCCCGTTGAAGAGTTTGCGGGGATGTCGTATTCTTGCTGTGGGTTGATTCAAACAATGGGGGTTGAATAAGTAATGTTATTTGCCAGTGACCTTGATCAAACGCTGATTTACTCTCCTAAATCTTTTCGATTATTGCCAGAAAATATATCGTTACCTGTCACTTCGATTGAAATCTATGAGAATCGAGAAATCTCTTTTATGGCGGATGTAGCAATCGCTAAATTGCAGGAAGTCATAACTCATAGCTTTTTTGTTCCCGTCACGACGCGTACGATTGAACAATATCAGCGAATTTCCTTATTTCATAACCATATTATTCCGGACTATAGCGTAGTGAGCAATGGTGGGAATGTGATGGTGAATGGCATGGTAGATCGCCATTGGCATAGGCAAATAAGTAGGAAGATATCGCAGCAATGTTTATGCGTTGAGGATATGTTGACGAGTCTTAAAGAATTATGCGATCCATCATGGGCAGGACCGATGCGGATCGCGGATGGTTTATTTTACTATTGTGTTGTAGAGCGGGATAAAGTTCCTCATAGTGATATTGAAAATTTTACGCTATGGGCGAAGGAACAGAGATGGAATGTATCACTACAAGGGAGAAAGCTATATATTGTGCCGCAAGTAGTGAATAAATGGGATGCGATTGCTTATGTGCGAGATCGATTACAAGAAAAAGTAGTAGTCGCGGCTGGCGATTCGTTATTAGATTTGTGTATGCTTCAGCAGTCGGATTATGCAATTGCTCCATGTCATGGAGAGCTGTGGGATCGTTACTCTGATAGTTTATTGCCAAACGTATCGCTTCAATTTACCAGGCAGTCAGGTATTTTGGCAGCCAGTGATATTCTAGATTACGTGGCAAACCTAACAGGCGGACAATCAGTATTCAATTTACGTTAATACGTAACAACCGATTTCTTGCAATAACCATTTGTGTGAGTCAATCATACAATAGCAAGAAGAGGTGAAACGTATGGAAGAACGTAGAACAGAGATAAACATCGGTAAGTATTGGCCCTTTTGGGGAATGAATTTTGGTATTCATATACTGCTTGGCTTACTTGTGAATATTGCAGGGTTGATGGTTATTTTTTTCAGAGGGGAAATTGTCAATGGTTTAGCACTAGTGGGTGCGGGGATTTTTTCTTTGCTCAATGGTTGGAGTGGATTTAGTGAATTGCGAAAAAGTAACATGCATAGTCGATGTATAACGGTAAAAGAGAACAGTCGGTGAAAACCGACTGTTCTCTTTTACTACCGTTGTTATGTAAACATTACCACTGCTGAAAAACAGGATATTTTCCGTTTGAGGGCGAATAAACATAAAAATAATCAATATATAACAAGCTAAGTATATGATAGGAAATTGTCGGGAATATACGATTACTAGTAGCCTGACGACAGAGATGTAATGTACTTAGTAGGTCATATAAAGATTTAATTTTATGTTAACTAGAAAGGTGGTAATGTTATTGCGATATAATAAAAGTTTTAGTATAGTAACACTAGGTTTTTTGACAGTTTCACTGATCACGACATCCTTTGGAGGAGCGTTTGCTACTGCTGCTTTAGCAGCTACGCCAGAAGTGAGTGTGCAAGAAGAAAAAAGTTCAGATAGTAAAGGATTAGTAGCGGGTATTGCTGCAATCGGCTTAATTAGTTTGTTATCAAATCATGGTGATAAAACTACTAATAATGTAAGTAAGACTGCTGGTGCTACCACAGAAAATAGTAATTCTTCAGTGAAGACGCCTACGGCATCTTCTACATCTCCTGCAGTTACTGGTGGATCTACTGCAACAGATGAAAAACGTGCATTTGATCTGTTAAATGCTGATCGGGCAGCAAATGGCTTAAAAGCATTAAAGTTTAATTCCCAGTTGACCGCTTTAGGTGAACGATATGCGCAGGATATGATTAATCGTAATTATTTCTCCCATACCAGTCCGGAGGGACAATCACCGTTTGACCGAATAAAGGCAGCAGGTATTAGCTATCGTTATGCAGGCGAAAATCTTGCTATTAATAGTAATGTTGCTACTGCGGAGCAAGCGTTTATGAATAGCCCAGGGCATAGGGCTAATATTCTTAATACTAACTATACTGAAGTTGGTATTGGCGTTCGTTATGATGCGAAAGGCTCAGCACATGTAGTACAAGAATTTATTGGTAAGTAAAGAGGGAACAAGAAAAGATCCTGTGGCTATGTGCCGCAGGATCTTTCCTTGTTTACATCATAACACCGCACTTAGGACACATTCCTCGATGACGGTGATATTCAAACTCATGACCGCAACAAGGGCAAAGTTTATATAGGCGGTATTGGCATACTTTATATAGTTTGTAATAGCATTTATAAGTCTTTACGCATTCTTTTTCCATTTTACATTTCATTTGTGATATATCCGAACACATTTCGGAATAGCAGCCTTCATCCATTTTTTCTTTCATATAGGGCATTTCATGATCGTAGCATTCATCATCCATATGACAGTATTGCTGTTTATGGGGATGATCATCGCATTTATGGTAATTCATCAATCAATATCCTCCTTTATTTATTGGTAAGAATCTTTGCTAAGGGGGGGTACTGTATAATATGCCAATCAACGTTAAAGTGTTATGGAGAGTTCGAATGCCTTCTTATTTTTTTTGTGACACATAAAATATAAAACTTGCATATATATAAATAGAACATACAAAAGGGGGGGCTATAGGTGGACGATAAAGATATACGTCAGGCAGGTTATCCGTGTCCATTAGGTGCTGAAACAGGACCACAGACGATTGTTGTGCGTCAGGTAATAGCAGAACAGGAAGCACAACTCGTGCTTGATATTCATGTTGTAGTGCCTGATACGAAGCCAGCGATAGAACAAATTGTGGATGTCTTTGTAAAAGATGTTGAAATCAACTCCGTTGATGTAATTACGGATAAGATGATTGTACGTGGGGAGTTTGAGATCAAAGCGGTTTATGTAGCTTGTTTGCCAGATAATCCTGTACACGCCGTTGAAATTAAACATTATAGATGGACGAGAGACATTGTAATGAATGGTGCACGCAGAGGAATGGATGGTGATGCAAGTGTAGCCGTCGAATTTGTAGACTATGATGTAGATGAATGCACTCGCGCCTATAAGTACAAATATGAAGATATGACGGATGAGGATGAGTGTGATCCTGAGCCGGATGATCATTGTGATGACCATTGTGATGATGAATGCGATGACGACCATCATAACCATAACCATAGTCATAACCATCACAAACATCACCACCACGGATGTACTAGGGAATTTGATGTATCAGTAGTTCTTAAGTTTGTTGGCAAGGTGATGACAAATCGCGAAATACAAATTGGCGGGTATATGGGAAATGGAACTATGCCTACTACACCTAAAGGATAAGTAAGTGATAGTACTTGACTGAAAAGGGGGGAATGTAATGAGTGATGATCAAAGGCAATTGTATGGTTCAAGCGGTCAATATTTAGGAATGGATATGACTGGTACAGTAGCTCCGAATAATGTGGATCCAAACTGTGTATGTTTTGAGCCAGGTCCAGAAAAGATTCAAGTAGAGCAGGTCCTAGGTGCAGAAATGGCGCAACGGGTTATAGAGATTGACATGATAGTGCCAGATCCTAAGCCAGATATTGAACAAGTCATTGATGTATATGTGAAAAATGTAGAAATCAATAGTGTGGATGTGATCACCGATAAAGTAATTGTTCGTGGTGATCTAGAAATTAAAGTCATGTATGTCGCTGATTTACCGAATGAACCAGTTCACGCATATGAAAAGAAACATGTGCGTTTTACTCGTGATATTGTAGTTGCCGGTGCACAAAAGGGTATGGATGCGGAGGCTGATGTTACAGTTGAATATGTAAATTATGATTTTCATAGGCATCATGGTCGACGCAAAGTCCATGTTACCATTGTGATCAAATGCTGGACACGTGTAATGACAACAACCGAGATGGATGTATATGCATTAGGACCCATCGCGGAAGTTGGACCAGTGCAATATAATATCACCAATACACCGGAAAACGTTTATACGACGGCTGGGTTTGGCGGAGATACTACTTCTGCTTCCCAGACTGGAGGTGGTGCAATAGAAGGCTATGGGGCGGAAAATATGTTGGTAACCGGTCCAGACAATATGTCAGTAGCAGGACCAGGCATTACCCCGACTGCTGGCACTTCTATGGGGGTTAGTGGTACTGCGACTGTTACTGGTACTTCAGTCAATATCCGTACAGGGCCAGGGACTAATTTCCCTATTGTAACTAAGGTTAGTAAGGGGGCAACGTTAACCATCAAAGAACAGGCTTTTGGCTGGTATAAAGTAGTGCTTCCTGATGGCGCTACTACAGGCTGGATTGCTAGTTGGTTAGTGGAGACTACTGGCGTACCGACAACGCCTAAAGGATAATGAGGAAGATAAAATACCGCACAAACTGCTTGTTATCAAGTAGCTTGTGCGGTATTTTTTCTAGCAACTGTAGCATATACTCTACTATGCCGTGGTCGGAAGCAACAAACCGATTTGTGGTAATGAGAGGATAAGAAGGTGAGAACCATGCTGATGGCTCTAGAATATCTTGGATCTGTGGGGGTGGGAGTTACGTCACCGCAACTATTTCGTGCGAATGATGGTAAGGTATATGTTGTGAAACTACAAAATAATTGTATGGGACCGAAAGTATTAGTCAATGAATACGTGGCAAGTTGGTTTGGTACGTATATGGGACTGTGTTTTCCGCCTAGCGGCTTGATTGAAATTGATCAACAGGTATTGCAAGAAAAACGACGGTTTAGAAGGAGGGTAATAAAACCCGGTCCGCATTTTGCCAGCCAATATCTACATCGGAATCGCTATGTTACCCGACATGATTTACAGAAAGCGAGCAATAAGACGGCAATGGCTGGCATCATATTATTTGATCATATGTTTCATAATATCGATCGCACGAAAAATCGTAAGAATTTGTTAGTGTGTCATGAAGATGCAGTGTATATGCTGTATGCGATTGATAATTCTCATTTATTTGTGCGTGGACGGTGGAATGCTGAATCTTTAGAAAAATTGGCAGGAAAGATTACAATTAATCATTGGCGGACATATGGGTGGCTACTTAAACATTTCTTGGAACGGTCAGACTTTATCCCCTATGCTACGAAAGTAAAAAGCTTAGGTCAGCACAAACTCGCTGCATTGGTACAAAGCATTCCCGAAGAGTGGCTTCCTAAAAGCAAGGAACGTGAGGCATTGCTATCCTATATGAATACACGATGCTTGATGGTAGATGAGATTGTTAGTAAGTTGTGTCAGTCAATCCCGGATATAAACGGGTGTACCCACTTTAACCAACGAAAATAATTCTTCAACATTGCTATTATGCATACGAATACAACCGTGCGAAACCATGCTGCCGATTAACCAAGGTTGATTGGTGCCATGAATGCCGTATGCACCATAATTAAGGCCTAACCAACGAGTGCCGAGCATACCGCCAGGATTCATAACTTTAAGAGCAATCCTATAGTCGCCAAGAGGCGTAGGGGTAGCTGCTTTGCCAATCCCTACAGGATATTGGTGAATAGGGTGATTGCCGTTAAATAGTGTCAATTGACGAGAGGATTCGCTAATCAAGATATTAGCACGGGGCAGTGCGAAATTAGAACGTTTACTAGCTGGTACGGGTGTGATTTGACTGATCGTTGCCTCATGCAGATGGCAGTAGGTTACTCCATCAAGCATGCCTGTTGCTGGTAAACCTTCTTCTTCTTGAAATAGGCTTACAGCTTGAATGGTTGCCGTATCATAGATAGTAGTGATCGGTGCATGGTACAGGTTGCGTTTTCGTAATAATTCTTGCAACTTTCCAATAAAGGGGTGCCTTATATCCTCTTTTACCATTACATTTCGGAGTGGATGAGGTAAATAGAGTGTTCGAAGGTTCATAACAACCTACCTCCTGAAAAAATCCTTAGTTATTGTATGTAGGGAATGCCAGATTGGTGCTATCTATAACATATTAAGGAAATGACATCTATGTTGTTAGTCTGTAGTAGATGGGCTATAGGCCACTATAACCCATCCATGACGATTGCCTGCAAATTTATTAGTAGGTATATATACATAAAAGTAAGCATAAGGTGAAAAAATAGTAATATCCATAAAATTCACGCGTACATAAAATATTGCTAGTACTTGCAGGTAAATATCGCTATCATATAGAATAGGATTAGATAAATGTTTTATGGAGGGGATTTGCCATATGGAACCTACACCGATACAAGCAGAGGAAGAAAGAGAATTGCAGCTAGTGACTTTTCGATTGGCAGATGAGGAATATGCACTTCCTATTACTAAGGTCCAAGAGATTAATCGCATTGTACCAGTGACGAAACTTCCACAAACACCAAATTTTATGGAAGGCATTATTAATCTTAGAGGTCGCATTATTCCTGTTATTGACTTGCGAAAAAGATTTAAAATGCTAGTTACGGAGCATGATGATGATACTCGCATTATTATTGTAGAAATTAGTGGACAAATTGTTGGTGTAACGGTTGATGCTGTTACGGAAGTAGTCAGGTTAAGTAGTGCAAATATTGAACCGTCACCAGCAAGTGTTGCTGTTGATGCAAAATATATTGATGGAGTAGGTAAGATTGATGGCAGATTGATTATTATGCTAGATATTGATAAAATTTTAACTCCTCAAGAGGAAATTACGGTAAAGAAAATAAGTGGGTAATTGATAATGTTGACTTTAAAAGGAAATGCGAAGATTAATTTAACTCTTGATGTTCTCTATAAGCGTACTGATGGTTTTCATCAAGTTGAGATGATTATGCAGGCTGTAGAGCTTGCTGACATATTACGTGTAGAAGAAAAGCAAAGTGGCAATATTAGTATAACAACAAATCTTCCTTATTTGCCTTGCGATCAAAGAAATTTAGCTTATCAAGCTGTAAGGCTAGTTAAGGATACATATAAGATTAAACAAGGTGTACATATTTCACTGGAAAAGAATATTCCGATGTCTGCGGGACTCGCTGGTGGTAGTACGGATGCTGCAAGTGTACTTTTGGGTCTTAATACATTATGGGATTTGGGACTGTCGTTAGAGCAGTTAGAAGTGTTAGGAGCAAAGCTGGGGTCGGATGTTCCCTTTTGTCTGCGTGGTGGTACGATGCTAGCAACAGGTCGTGGTGAAATTTTGACTCCACTCGCTCCATTGCCAGCCTGTTATGTGGTATTAGCGAAACCGCGTATCAGTGTTTCGACTGCGTGGGTATATGGAAAGTATCGCAAAGAGGCTGTACCCCAGCATCCGGATACTGCGGGCGTACAGCGAGCACTTGGGCAAGGTGATTTGTCAGCAGTGGTAAGTCGACTGAATAATGTGCTGGAAAGTGTGACAATTGCTGAGTATCCTCAAATCAGAAAGTTAAAAGAGAGTATGATTCAGCATGGTGCTATGGCTAGTTTGATGTCAGGCAGTGGCCCTACGGTTTTTGGTCTTGTTGCGGGTAGGAGTCAAGCAGAATATATTGCAGAAAAGCTTCGGGGTCAAAGTGATGCGGAAATCATCATAACGAAGACAGTAAAAGTGGGGGATTAGATGGGACAGCGATTATTACCAATTAAGTTAGATAGTTATCAGCCATTACGGGAAGTGGTTTGTGAGACACTACGTAATGCAATTGTTGCTGGTGTATTAAAACCAGGTGAACGGTTAATGGAAATTCAAGTATCAGAAGAACTAGGGGTAAGCCGTACACCGGTTCGAGAAGCAATCCGCAAGCTTGAGCTAGAAGGATTCGTAGTGATGATACCACGGCGTGGTACCTATGTATCCGATCTTTCTATTAAAGATATCAATGAAGTTTTTGAAGTCCGTACAGCCCTCGATATTTTGGCTGCGGGATTGGCGGCTGAACGGATTACGGCAGATGAACTAGAACAGATGGAACGATTGTTAGTCGAACTTGGCGAGTGTATTGAACAGAAAGATATAGATAAAATCGTGCAGGCAGATAGTGAGTTTCATGATTTGTTATATAGTGCCAGCCGTAATAAACGTCTGGAAGGAATTATCAATAATTTAAGGGAGCAATTGACTCGGTTCAGATCGTTATCGATGTCATATCCAGGACGTTTGAAAGAAATGATGGGTGAGCACACTCGTATGGTTGAATCTCTTGGACAACGCAATGTTTCATTGGCTAAGCGTCTTGCGGGTGAACATATGGCGAATGCAGAGCAAACATTATTGAAAAACATGGTGGAGCATAGCGAAGAATCTAAAAAAGAATAAAAATAGATGATTGTGAGATACTATATATAATTGCACTAATGATGTTATAGGTATAATCCATGATAAAGTTCTCGGGAGGAGGTTTTGATTATATGTATGATGCCATTGTACTGGCTGGTGGTGAAAATAGTGAGCATTTAAGTAAATTTTCATCTCAGTCGTATGAGGCGATGATTGAAATAGCTGGTAAACCTATGGTGACGTTTGTGACAGATGCGCTAGCTGCTGCCCCCCGGGTCGAGAGGATTTTAATAGTGGGTCCGGTTGAACAATTAGTAAAGTGCAATTTTCCAGAGCAGATGATACTTGTTGAGGGCGGCCGCACTATTATTGAGAGTATTCAATTGGGAATGCGAGCCCTTGGTCATCAACGGAAGGTACTAGTAGTAACGGCTGATATACCACTGTTGACCCCAGCGGCGATTGATGATTTTTTGACTCAATGCGCAGATTCTGAAGCGGATCTATATTATCCGATTGTCAGTAAGAAAATTCATAATCAGCATTATCCAGGCAATCAGCGTACTTATGTGCGGTTTAAAGATGGAACGTATACGGGCGGGAATATTTTTTTGGTAAATCCAGTGATTGTACCGCAGTGTTTGGTAGTTGCGGAGGAACTGATTAATAATCGTAAAAATCCCTTTAAACTTTGTTGCTTATTAGGCTGGGGTTTTGTATTGAAATTTCTAATTGGTAGACTAAACTTGAGCAAGGTAAAAGAACGGGTGGCTCAACTATTAGGTGTTACTGGTGCTGTTATCCAATCTTCCTATCCAGAATTAGGTATTGATGTTGATAAGCCTAGTGATCTAGAAATGGTACGTACTGCCTTTTCTTTTCGTATATAATGATGTATCATATCATATGGGCGCGATAACGGTTATCGCGCTTTTTCTGTACAATCTAGAGGCTTGAAGGCGATGGAGCTTCTGTCTGTGTCTGAAAACTTGGCATACGCTAAGTTTTTTTCTTATTGTATAGTGTTTTTACAAGTAGTTTGGAAATATTAATGAATAACAATATTTTTATGATATTGTTGCAGGGATTTAGTGATTTATAGGGAAACTGAATAAAAACATTTAAATGTGCCAAAATGTTCGGTATCTTTAATGGAGGATATGAAAGTAATGATTAAAGTACGAAGAATTGAAAGAGTAGTAGCCCTTAGTAAGATGTTAATTGATATGCCAGGAACTTTATTTTCATTAGGACATTTTAGTACAATCTTTAGTGCGGCGAAATCTACACTAAGTGAAGATATAGTAACTATAAAACAAGCGATGCAAGAGTTTGGCTTGGGAACAGTAGAGACAGTGGCAGGTGCATCGGGTGGTGTGCGGTATGTACCTTGCCATGAAGAGGAACATATAAAGATGTTTCTCACCGACCTGGCTGCACGTTTAGCGGAGCCGGAACGGATTATTCCTGGCGGCTTTTTATATATGTCTGATATTTTGTTTATGCCTGATTTAATGATGCAGGTAGGTGAAATTTTTCGGACGAGATTTGCACATTTATCACCGGACTATATCATGACAGTGGAAACGAAGGGAATTCCGTTAGCTTTTACTACAGCGAGAGCTTTTGGTTTACCTCTAGTGATTGTACGCCAGGGAAGCAAGGTTACAGAAGGTCCATCGGTAAGCATCAACTATGTGACAGGAGCGAAACGTATTCAAACCATGTCACTACCACGTAGAGCTCTTGTTGCTGGGTCGAAGGTGCTAGTCATTGACGATTTTATGAAAGCTGGTGGTACCGCTCGTGGAATGATTGATCTAGCGAATGAAGTAGGCGCTAACGTAGTAGGGACTGGTGTGTTAATTGCTACGAATGAGCCAGAAGAAAAATTAGTAGAAGAATATTTGGCACTACTGATGTTACATGATGTAGATCAACATACAAAAACAATAGATCTTCGGCCAGTATTTTAGATATTATAAGGGGGCAAAGTATTATGAAACAACCGTTAGCTTTAGCAGATATTCAGCAGGCGTATCACGCTATGGCGAATATCGTCCATCATACTTCTCTCGATAAAAGTACAACATTTAGTAATATGGCTGGGTACGATGTCTATTTAAAACTAGAAAATCTGCAAAAGACAGGGTCATTTAAAATTCGTGGGGCGTATAATAAAATCCATTCGCTAAGTAATGAAGAAAAAGCGAAAGGCGTTATTGCTGCATCTGCAGGTAATCATGCACAGGGAGTGGCCTATGCTGCACGCATGGCAAATATTAAATCGACGATTGTTATGCCGGAGAATGCTCCGCTAGCAAAGGTGATGGCAACTCGTGCTTATGGAGCGGAAGTCGTACTAAGTGGGATGGTATATGATGATGCCTTTCAAAAGGCTCAGGAATTAGAAAAAGAGCAGGGACAAACCTTTATTCATGCCTTTAATGACAACCATGTGATTGCAGGGCAAGGAACGATTGGACTTGAAATTCTTGAGACATTAGAAGATGTATCAGCGATTGTTGTGCCGATTGGTGGCGGTGGGCTGATCGCGGGCATCGCGCTAGCAGTAAAAGAACTAGCACCTCACGTAAAAATTTATGGTGTACAAGCACAAGGCGCACCAGCTATGTATATGTCAAAGAAATCTCATACGCGAAAGACGACTCCTGATGCTGTAACCATTGCTGATGGTATTGCAGTAAAGGTCCCTGGTGATTTAACATTTGAGATCATTGAAAAATATGTGGATGATATTGTGGTAGTCGATGATGAAGCGATTGCCAGTACAATTTTGATGATGCTAGAAAGGGCAAAATTAATGGTCGAAGGAGCTGGAGCGGTGGGATTGGCCGCTATTCTCAATCACAAAATTCCAGGTAAGGGCAAAGTCGTCAATATTGTTTCTGGTGGGAATGTAGATGTTAACTTTATTTCTCGGATTATTGAACGGGGTTTAGTGAAAGCTGGTCGGCGGATTAAAATTTCGACACTGATTAATGATCGCCCTGGCATACTGCAACATTTATTGACGATTATTGCTGATACACGGGCGAATGTGATCCATGTATGGCATGATAGAATAGAACAAAATGTACCGATTGGGAAAGCGGTAGTAGAAATCAGCTTAGAGACTCGTGATGTCTTGCACACAGAACAAATTTTAACAAACCTAAGACAATATGGCTATAATGCACGGATCATTTAAAAATATCTATAATAAAATTATAATTGTTGCAGGAATGTCAAGATTAGCGTCGAAAAAAATAGAAGTTTGGGACTTTTGAAGATGCGGCAGTATCTTTGAAAAATATGTTTTTTGTGGAATGGAGGATGGCAATGTCGGATTTACTGGCGGTAATTTTGGCGGCAGGTAAAGGCACACGCATGAAATCAGCATTACCCAAAGTATTGCATACGATTGGTGGTAAACCAATGGTAGAGCAGGTGCTGAATGCAGCGCATATAGCAGGTGCTAACCGTAAAGTTGTGGTTGTTGGCTTTGGAGCGCAAAGCGTTGAAGCTGCGATTGGGGATCAGGCTGAATATGTAGTGCAAGAGGAACAATTGGGTACTGGTCATGCTGTCATGCAAGCTAGTTCACTATTGCAGGATTTTGATGGTACTGTAATGGTACTCTGTGGTGATACTCCTTTGCTACGGGGAGAAACATTGGCAAAACTATTTGCTGAGCACCAGGCAGCAAAAGCGAGCGCTACAGTACTGACTGCCTGTATGGAAAATCCTACTGGTTATGGTCGAGTGATTCGAGATAACAGTGGACAAGTGCTAAAAATTGTTGAACAAAAAGATGCCAATAGCCATGAACTTGCTGTTAATGAAGTGAATACCGGTATATATTGTTTTGACAGAGTAGCTTTATTTGACGCACTTCGTAGTATCAATTGTAATAATATGCAAGGTGAGTATTATTTGACTGATGTAATTGGTATTTTGGCGCAAGGCCAGTCGAAAGTATGGGCTGTGCAGGTTGATGATTACCAGGAAACACTAGGTATTAATTCTCGGTTACAGTTGGCTGAGGCTGAAAAGATACTAAGAAAACGTAAGCTGATTAGTTTGATGGATCAAGGCGTTACCATTATGGATATGGATAGTACTTTTATTGATGATGCAGTTTCGATTGGATCCGATACTGTGATTTACCCATTTACTTGGCTTGAGGGCTCAACAAGTATTGGTAAGGGTTGTGAAATCGGACCGAATAGCCGAATTCAAAACTCCAGTGTTGGTGATAGTGCGACGTTGCATTTTATCTATGCCCATGATTGTCAAATTGGTAATGATGTGACCGTTGGACCTTATGTTCATTTGCGGCCGAATACGGTACTCGCGGATGGTGTAAAGGTTGGCAATTTTGTAGAAGTGAAAAATTCTCAGGTAGGAGCAGGTAGTAAAATTCCTCATTTGAGTTATATTGGCGATACGGATATGGGTGCGAAGATTAATATTGGTTGTGGTACGATAACGGTGAACTATGATGGTAAAAAGAAACACCGTACTACTCTTGAAGATGGAGTATTTATCGGTTGTAATAGCAATTTAGTAGCGCCTGTAACGGTTGGTAAGGGTGCTTATGTAGCCGCTGGATCAACGATTACGAAGGATGTGCCACCCGATGCGCTAGGTGTTGCAAGAGCTAGGCAAAATAATATTGATGGTTGGGTCAATAAAAGATAACAGTGCGACGTTGATAAAAATTTAATAATGCGAGAAAAAGCATATTCAGGAGGTAATTTATATGTCTGAAGATATTAAACGATTGCGGATTTTTTCCGGTAATGCGAATCCGGGGTTGGCCAAGGAAATTGCTAGCCATTTGGGGCTTACAGTAGGGAATGCCTTTGTTGGGCATTTTAATAACGGAGAAACGCAAGTCATTATTGATGAGAGTGTGCGCGGTAAAGATGTATTTATTGTGCAACCTACTTGTAATCCCGTTAATGACAGCATGATGGAACTTTTAATCATGGTAGATGCTGCCAAACGGGCTTCTGCGCGTACGATTACAGCTGTCATTCCTTATTATGCTTATGCTCGCCAAGATCGTAAAACACGGGGACGTGAACCAATTTCTGCGAAGTTGATAGCTGATTTGTTAGCAACCGCTGGAGTTAGCCGCGTCATTACCGTTGACTTGCATGCGGGACAAATTCAGGGATTTTTTGATATTCCTGTAGATCATTTGCCTGGTGTACCTCTACTGGCTGATTATGTTCGTTCGAAACATTTGGACGATCTGATTGTCGTTTCCCCCGATTTAGGTGGAGTTACTCGTGCTAGGCAGTTAGCTGATCGATTGCATGCACCGATTGCGATTATTGAAAAACGTCGTCCTATGCCGGGTGTGGCTGAAGTGATGAATCTGATTGGTAATGTTTCAGGTAGAACGGCTGTCATGATTGATGACATTGTTGATACGGCTGGTTCACTCACAGAAGGCGCGAATGCTTTAATGAAGTATGGAGCGAAGGAAGTCTATGCTTGCTGTACACATGGCGTGCTCAGCGATCCGGCAATTTCTCGTATTCAAGCATCGGTAATTAAAGAGCTTGTTATTACCAACACCATTCCACTACCTCCGGAAAAAACGATTGATAAAATTAAAGTTTTATCAATGGCGCCGCTCTTAGGTGAGGTAATTCTGAGGATCTTTAGTGAAATGCCCGTTAGTAAAATGTTTGATGAATAATAGATATGGAAAAAGAACAGGACGCAAATTTTTGCGCCCTGTTCTTTTTTTACATCAACATGGGTTGTATAGTGTAACCTTCATTACAATTTACCGTCTAAAATTTCGAGGAGGTTATTTAGTATCTTGATGCAATAGGTTTTTGTGTTTTAAAAGACTTGAACTCAACTTGAGCGTTTTCTTAGGGAAAGTCCCTATAGGTTCGCAGGACAGATTGCCACTGCATCCATTGTGGTAGAATTTACACTTTTTAACCAAAATTTGCCTTAATTTTTCTTTGGCACGATGTAGCCGAACTTTAACAGTCCCAATGCTTATATCTAGAATATGTGCTATTTCCTTATTCGATAAACATTCAAATTCGCTTAAGATGAGTATAGTTTGATAGTTATCTGGTAGCGTACCAATATACCCTTGAATGCAGTCTTTCATTTCGTTTCTAATTATTGAATCCTCAACTTCGCTTTCACTTTGTTCTAAGCAACAACCTTCATACTCAGATTCATAAGAGTTATCACTAAGTTGCATTAGCTTAAAAGAAGTATTTCTTGCCTTATCAATATAAGTGTTTGTTGCTATCTTGTATATCCAAGTAGATAATTGAGAGTCATTTCGAAATGTGTGTAAGGACTTACTTATTTTGATAAATACGTCTTGCGTCAAATCTTCCGCCTCTTTCGGGCCAGCGAGGCGTGTAAGATAGTTATTAATTTTGGTCTGGTAACAATTATAAATCTCTTCAAAATCTAACTGAACTTGTTCCATCGAAACCTCCTAGTATTAAAAATAAACTACAAAAACTCTCAACCTTATTTTACTATCTAATATTCAATTAATTAAGCCGTTTTCCTCCGTTTAACAAATTTAAGAATTATTTATAGCAAATTGAAGCAATCTGGTAATATGTCAAGCCCGTAAAAAATAAAGTTTGTAAACAATCCGCAGAAAATGGTTACACTTAACAAGCCTTCCCTTCATATTGAAGAAAAAGTTAAAATATGGAATCTATTAACTT